>Ga0208157_1001018_pt1 | contig 13560 bp, 16 predicted proteins | sample 5_EtaG_FD_184077 | JGI IMG/M metagenome (GOLD analysis project Ga0208157, IMG submission 184077) | Marine viral communities from the Subarctic Pacific Ocean - 5_ETSP_OMZ_AT15132 metaG (SPAdes) (version 2) | ecosystem: Environmental > Aquatic > Marine > Oceanic | place: Pacific Ocean | collected...
CAGGAACAAAATAAAGCAGGCGTTATCAAAGCCACAAAAGGAAAAAGTTTGGAGCAGGTTCGTGAGGAACGACTCTTGCTTCACGAGTCAGCGTCCGCCGCACAGAAACGTTGGAAGCAACAACGTCTCAAAAAAAGAATGCTGGATAAGGAACAACGGCTTAAGAAGAGAATGATCATTGACAAGATGATACGGCTAGTAGGTGAAAATAAATTAGCCGAAGCTCGGAAACACTACGAAATCTTAAAACGCCTTTCTATATAGTGTTTTCCCAGAGAAATAAAAAAATAAAAAATAAAATTGAAAAATGGCGTAACCGGCGTAACCGGCGTAACTCGGGCCTGAAGGCCGCATAAATACTGGGTTTTTGTGGTTACGCCAAGGTTACGCCGTTACATTTATGCTTGTTCAGAGAGCTTAATCAAGCTATCCACATAAGGGCTTCTGAGTTTTGAAAAAAATATTTTTGTTTTTCTGTAGAAATACTATATAGATTGGGCTTTTTAAGTTAAGTTATGCCAACTTACTCGGATACGGAGGCCTTGTGGCTAAGAACAGATACGCCAATGTTTTGGATACAAAAGCGGCGGCTTTGCCCGAAGCGAAGCGTCAGCAGACGAACCGACCCCCGCTAGCTGAAAAGCGCCTGAATCGTAGGCAGGAATTGTTTGTACGAGAGCTTGTAGCGAAAGACGGGCAGATCACCATGCGAGAGGCGGCGATCAATGCCGGTTACCCCGAGAAGTCGGCTCATGTCCGGGCCTCTGAATTAACTAACCCCCGTATTTCTCCTCATGTGTGTAGAGCCATCCGAGAGTATCGGCAGGAGCTTGACCAGAAATACGGCGTGGAATACCAGCGGCACCTCCGTGATCTGCAAGTCATTCGGGATGCGGCTTTGGAGAGCGGAGCGTTTAGTGCGGCAGTGCAGGCGGAATACCGTAGGGGTCAGGCGCAGGGCGACATCTACGTTAACAAGACCGAAATCCGGCACGGCACGATTGACCAAATGAGCAAGGAAGAGGTCATGAAAGCTTTGAACGAGTTGAAGCAAACCTATGCTCCTCTGACCCATGATGCTGGGGCAGAAGAAGCTGGGAACAGAAAGCGAGCGCGTGAAAGGTTAGCCGAGGATGTAATTGATGGACATATTGGAAACGAAATCCAAGCCGAAGAAACAGAGGGAGGCCAGCTTTTGGCAGTCTCTGAAGAAAGCGATGAGGGACAACTTTCCTGATTGGTCAGCCACGCGTTTAGAATCCAGAGCCACGTTGGGTGTGCCGGATGTCCTGATCATGGACAGTCAGGGTGATTGGCATATGGTTGAACTGAAGACCACAGCCAACATGAGCGTCAATATGTCCCCCCACCAAGTTGCCTTTCTGACCAAACACGCGAGGGGCAGTGTCTGGATAGCCGTGAAGCTGACCAGTGCCACAGGACATGAGGTATTTCTTTACCGTGGTGAGCGGGCAGTGGACGTAAAGCTAGAGGGATTACGGGCTACACCGGATAAGCACTTCAGTTATCCCGTCTCTTATCGACAGGTCTTGACTGCCATTGCATCTATGCGCTGACCCGCATATGATGTAGGTGGGCAATGTTGCCTGAGATTGGGAGAAAACGATGAACGAATGGATAGCCGAAAATTGTGTTTGCGGTATCAACGATCAGGACAATTGGGACGAACAATTATTTGAAGAGTTTGGCTGTGATTGCGCCGACCGATATGAAGACGAGGTGAAGTCATGAGTCTGATTACATTGTGGACCGTGGAGTCTGGAGAAAAGTGCCGGTGGTTTGTTTCTGAGAAAGCGGCTAGACGTTATGCCCAAGACACGTGGCTGAAGGAAGACGATGGTGTGCCTTTCATTGGCCACAAGGTCATCTGGGACGATTTGGAACTTTGCGACATTCTGAACCACATTGAGGGTTTCACCGAGATGGGCGAGACGCAGGTGGGGGCTTATCCGCCTATTGATTTCAAGCGGTTGATCTGAATTGTTTTCTTTCTTACAGAAGCTAGAAAATCGATTAAAAACATTTGAAGAAAACCAAAAGGTAGATCGCGCTTGCCGTAAGCCGATCCCAAAACCTTACTTTTATTGGGAGAAAGAAATGCAGACAGTTGGTGAAGCCGCGTTAGCCCGGTATCCGGACATGACTTATGATCACGCCCTGCCGCAGGGTTGGGTAGACCAGTGTTGTGAAAAAGGTTTAGATCCGCGTGGTCATTTTGTATGGCTGTACGACAATTTTGCGGGCAGGCCTGCCCCTATTACAAAACAGGGGGACCGGATGGTGTCTTTGCTCGCCCTTGATCCGTAGGGCGCGGTATGCGATAGTCCGTCTGCGGCAATCCTGCCGCGAGCTTTGGGAGAAAAATTATGAGTGTTTATCAAAATCTAATGGGTCAAATCGAAAATGCGGGTTTGTTGTTTAACGTAAAACAGGCCCCTGTTTTTGCCCAACCGGAATTTAAATATGGCGATCTTCGCCCTATCCCCGTGGAGGGCAAAAAAGCTTTGATTAATTCAAAAACGGGCAACGTGATCAGCATTGTTTCGGACCGTTACAAAGTAGTCACTAATCAGGAGATTTTTCATAGTTTTTGCAAATCTATTGAAGATAGTGGGGTAGACGCGGAAGGTGCGCGAGTTAACGTTTTGCAAACTGAAACCGGGGGCCGCGCTATGGTGGACTTTGTTTTTCCTGCTCACCAGTTGCAGGTTGCCGGGGATGACAGTAGCACGGCACTGCAAATGTGCGCGCTAAACTCATTTGACGGCAGTCACCGCTACACGGTAAAGGCGGGCGGCTTGCGGATGAAATGTTTAAACGGGCAAATTCTGGGGGACATTGTAGGAAGCTATTCCTCTACCCATACCTCCAGTTTAGATGTTCAAGCCAGTGCTGATTATATCGTTCAGATGATTACCGATTTTAACAAGGCGGGGGACTATTGGTCCCGCATGATGCAAACCCCGGTCACGTGGGAAGTAGCGGATGACGTCATCCGAATGTTTTTGGATTTGCCCGAGGATTTTCACCCCGGTGAAAAATTTAATGCGCGTTACGAACATTGCGAAACTTTAGTCGGGCGCTACTTTAAGGAGATGGGGACGAATCTTTATGCACTGTATAATGCGCTTACTGATTACGTCAGCCATCCGACTAGGCAATCGCAAAACCGTACCGTGAAAACCACTCGCGAGCGGGCTAAGGTTCAGTCTATTCTGAACAAATGCGAGGCGTATGTCGGGGTTTAAACCTACACTGCCCAAAGTGTGCCCCGCTTCGGCGGGGCTTTTTTTTGCCTGCGCGGTATGCGATAGTAGCCGGGCCGTAATGTTGCGGCGACGCTTTGGGAAAAAATTATGAGCTATATCGTTATGGGCCGCGATGAATGCGGCGATGAATTCCGCCCGTCCGCTAATCAATGGACGCAGAGTGCGGATGCTGACCGGGAGTTAACCGAACTGCGCGAGCGTTTTCCGGAAGCCCGCGCCCTGTGGGTGGAAATGCTAAAAGATAAAGCGTATTTTTCTGAATTGCGTAGTGAGTGGGATGATCCGGATATAGACCCGCCTTGGATGCTCGCGGAAATGGACGCGGGGCGTTGGTAAATTGCCCGCCCTAATAGCCCGCCCCTCGGCGGGCTTTTTTTTGCCTAGTGTATGCGATACCCTAAGCGGGCCGCGATTGGCGGCGACACTTTGGGAATCTAGAAAATGACTGATCAACAAATTATCGATTTATTCGATACGACAAATATCACCCTTTCCGAGCTATCCGAGCTATCGGGCCGTTCTGTGGCGGATCTCAAACAGCTTTTGATCGCGCAGGATGCAGACAGCTATCGTTATGGGGGTTAACTAATGCAATTACTTGATACACGGGGCGCAAACCCCAAACTGAAAAAGACTGGCGTGGCGCACCAGTTCCGTTATGCGGGGTTATCGCTTTATCCGGACGCGAAATTGTGCCCCGGATCGAAGGCGGCGGGATGCATGGACACTTGTTTGGCGGATCAAGGGCGCGGGCGGTTCAATAATGTGCGGGAGGCGCGTCAACTCAAGGCGGCATTTTTTCGCGATAACCGGGAGGCTTTTCTAGATCAATTGCACCGCGAGCTATCCAATTTTGAAAAGCTTTGCGCCCGCACTGGGGAGCGCGGCGCGGTCCGGCTTAATGTTGTATCGGACGTTAAATGGGAAACGTTTGGCATCCCCGAAGCGTTCCCGCGTTTATTGTTTGTTGACTACACCAAGGTTGCGGCGCGTCTCGGGAAAACCCCTGATAATTACCGGCTGATTTTTAGTTATAGCGGGCGGCCCGAATATCGAAACCAAAACCGCGCCGCGTTTTTGACAGGCCTGCCCGTGGCGGTAGTGTTTCGGGGCGGGTTCCCTCGGGCGTTTCGTGGGCGGCCCGTGATAGATGGTGACCGGGATGATATTAAAAACGCGTTTGCGGGCGGACAAATTGTGGCGCTAACCCCGAAAGGATCGGCGGCGCGGGATCGGTCCGGTTTTGTAGTGGATAACCCCGAGTTGATCGGGTACGCGTCATGACAAAGCGGGAAATATGGCGAGCGAAAGCGGCGCGGTATCTGCGCTGGTATCGGGCGGCCCGTAAAGCATGGTTAAAACATCGTCAGCCGTACCCATCGGAGCTTGCCGATCTATGGCTCCGACTGTATCGCGAGGCGCGGCACTATGCCGACTATTGGCAACGCCACGGGGAGCAAGCCCGCGCCCCCAGCTGGTATTACCCCGACTGAAACCAACCCCGCTCCGGCGGGGTTTTTTTTGGGCCGCGTATGCGATACCCTGCCAGTGCGGTAATGATGCCGCGACACTTTGGGAATTTAGAAAATGAATACAATTGCCTATGAAATGCGCCCGTCCGATTGGATTTTAGACCGGGTTTTGAACCCAGCCGGTGACCCTGATTTTAATCATGCGGCCCCGGAGTGGTTGTTGGAAGCTTGCGGGATGATCCCCGACTTTTTCGCGGAAGCTTGCGTGACGGTGGAAGATGAAAACCCCGAGGGCTTTACCCTGCAGGATATTGCAGACGGTATGGACCGCATTTACCAGTTTGGCGGTTTTGCTTACCGATGGCCGGGAACTTTAGACGCGGACGGGGTTTACCAGTCGCAATATGATGATGATCCGGCCCTCTCGCCGTTGATTCGGTTTTCTTTTTTCGCTTCGTACGGGGACCGCGTGATACAGTGCTTTGTTTATCGGTCCGCTATTACCGCGATCCGTGAGCGCGGCACCGCGTCACTCTTTATCGGGCGTTTCGATTAATGAGCGCCGTTTTTCACTGGGTAAAGGCGCTGGGGCAGTGGCATTTAGCAGACCCCAGCGCGTCCGAGACGCGATGCGGTGCGCCCATGCTGGGGAATAATCACGCCCGCCGCATCCCGGAGAGTGAGCGCCGCAAATGTCCGAAGTGTTGGGGGACCGGTCCGGATCGGATTTGATCCCACACTAGCGCCGATAGCCCGCCCCGAGCGGGCTTTTTTGTGCCCGGTGCTAATGACAGTTTTTCAATATTGGCACGGCCCCCATTTAGGCAGCATATCCGCCCAGGCGCATACATCGGGTATCAGTGTTTATGCGGGTTTCCGGGCGATGTTTAAACGAGACTCGAAAAACGCCCGTTAGAATTTACTTTAACTCGAATCCGTAACACGTGGCGCGGGGTCCGCGCCCCGAGGGCGGCCCGAAACGTACCGCGCGCCGTGGTCCGTGGGCGGAGGGCCGCCGATCCTGCCCCCAGTGCCGCCGAAACGGTGGGCATAACTTCCTTAAATGTAGATTATGATCAGTTAGAGGGCCTTTTTGCGTGGGACCCAGTGCCGGATCGCGTCAAACCGCGCCCGAAACGGTTAGTAAGCACTCACTTCGCGCGGCGCGGCGGCGGCCCGGCGAACGGCATCAAGGTGCAGGTTTTTCACAAACAATACAGTGAGAAAACGATATGAATTTTTCGGAAAAAAACCGTAAGCCCCGAGCCGAGGTCCGTGAAACGTGTTACGGTTCAAAAAAAGCACGTATAGGAGTCCCAGAGCCTCAAAAATTTTGCAAAAAATTGAGACCTACCGGATCGCATATATGTTTATAATTGAAGTGAGTACTTACTAACCCCGAGAGCTAGTGTTTATGCGGAGTGATGGTTCTAGTTTTGAGTCTTTAGAGGAAGCGGAAGAGAAGATTCTGAAGCTTGAATACCGGCTGGCGCAGATTGAGCAGGTTGAGTCGTGTCAGGAGGATTATTTGAGCTTTGTTCGTTCGATGTGGCCGGAGTTTATTGCGGGTCGGCACCATAAGATCATGGCAGAGAAGCTTGAGCGGGTGGCGAAGGGGGAGTTGAAGCGGTTGATTATTAACATGCCGCCGCGTCACACCAAGTCTGAGTTTGCGAGTTTTCTGTTTCCGGCTTGGATGATTGGTAAAAACCCTGCGATGAAGATTATTCAGGCTACGCACACCACGGAGCTTGCGGTGAACTTTGGCCGGAAGATCAAAAATCTGCTGGAGAGGGATGATTATTTGGAGATTTTTCCGGATGCGGCGCTTTCTGCCGACTCCAAGGCGTCCGGTAGGTGGGACACGGCCCGTGGTGGTATGTATTACGGCGTGGGTGTGGGGTCAAACTTGGCGGGACGTGGTGGTGATTTGATCATTATTGACGATCCCCACTCTGAGCAGACGGCGATGTCGCTGAGTGGCTTTGATGACGCGTGGGATTGGTACACGGGTGGTCCTCGACAGCGTTTGCAACCGGGCGGAGCCATCATTGTGGTGATGACTAGGTGGTCAGAGAAGGATTTGACGGGTCAATTGATCCGGGCACAGGGTCGGGACGCCTTGGCGGACAACTGGGAGGTCATTGAGTTCCCGATGGAGATGCCGTCGGGGCAACCATTGTGGCCTGAGTTCTGGTCATTTGAAGAAATGCAGGCGGTAAAGGCGTCGATTCCCCTGCCCAAGTGGAATGCGCAGTACCAGCAGAACCCAACGGGTGATGAGAACGCGATAATCAAGCGGGAATGGTGGAATGTGTGGGATAAACAGCAGATTCCGCAGTTGCAGTACGTGATTCAGAGCTATGACACGGCTTTTTCCAAGAATACGCGGGCGGATTACAGTGCGATTACGACTTGGGGCGTGTTTTATCCTGAAGAAGGGACCGTTGCGGGTTTGATTTTGCTTGATGCGAAGAAGGGGCGCTGGGATTTTCCTGAATTGAAGCAAGTTGCGATGGAATCCTACAAATTTTGGGAGCCTGAGACGGTAATTATTGAGGCGAAGGCGAGTGGTATGCCTTTGACCCACGAACTACGGAACATGGGCATTCCTGTGGTAAACTTTACGCCGAGTCGCGGTAACGATAAGGTATCGCGGGTGCACAGTGTCTCTCCGCTTTTTGAAAGCGGGATGATTTGGGCACCGGATGAGTCTTGGGCGCATGATGTGATAGAAGAGTGTGCGGCGTTCCCTAATGGGGAGTATGATGACTTGGTAGACAGCACGACACAGGCGTTGATGCGATACCGACAGGGTAACTTTGTTCAGTTGCCATCAGATTATTGGGAAGATGAGAGTGCGAATCTTCGGCCAATGCAATATTACGGATAGATTCTATGATGAATAGGGCGAGTATGAGTTCTGGGATTGGGGCATATGCTCCTCGTTATATGCAAACGGGCGGTGAGGCAAACATGACCTCCGGCTTAGACGCCGCGCAAGGTTCAGCCAGCACTCTCACTCCCGAGCAGATAGCCGCGATTAATGCCATGAGCGGCATAACGGGCTCTGCCGGTCGTGGTGCGGCGGCAGGTTTTCAAGGCGGGGCTAACACGCAAGCCCTTCCGGATTATCTTAGCTTTGACGGCAATCTGGTCAGTATTGCGCCTACGGCAACCAACCTTCAATTTGTTAATTTGCTAAACGACTTAGGTCTTTTTAGTGATGAAAAATCTGACGGCCTAACGGATTACGAGTGGTTTGTTAAAGCAACACAAGATAATCCGGACGCAAACTGGATGTCGCAGTTATTCAATGACCCTAACAGAGACTTTGTAGTCGACGCCGATTTTGCAAGCAGAAGTGGTTACTCTGAAACCAACCTTGAAAGATTTCGTCGTCTTTCTTCTTTGATAAATCCGGCGAGTCAGTCGGGCGGCGTGTTTCAAGCGCCCATGTCTTTTGTTCAAAAATATCAAGGCGGATTAGGTCTAACCGCCAATCGCGGAGACGGACAGGTTGAGCGTCCGCGTCAGGTGTTTATTGGACAACGGCCCACGGGCCTTGGTCTAGACCCAAATACGGGACAACCCAGCGCACAACAACCGTACTACACGCAATCTGATGTTCTGGTTGATTCTACTGAACAGCCCAACCTGTACACGTACAATATAAGCCCTGCTACGGGCATAGGTCAGTTTGACCCTATGAACGTCACTGCGCCGGTCAACCCATACGACACAGCGGCCACGCAGTTATCTACTTCGTATACGGCACCTGCGCCGTCCGTTGATTCGACGGTTTCAAATGAGCCGTTTACTTCAAACGTTCAGTTTCAAGATATTTTTGCGGACGTGGTAACTCCGGACAAAGTCCGAGAGTTTTATCGCATGTACCTTGGCCGTGATCCCGGCCCCAATCAGTATGTCATGCAGTTTGTCAATTCGGGAAAGACGCTGAGTCAGATAGAGCAGGAGGTGATGAATTCTCCTGAAGCGCAAAACTTTGCGATTACAGGGACCCCCGTTTCTTCGGCAGAAGAACTTGCTCAAATTACAAGCGCACGTGCCGCCGCCGCAAATACAGTGACTCCGGACAAAGTTCGAGGGTTTTACCGGCAACATTTAGGGCGTGATCCCGGACCTAATGAATTTGTGATGGGCTGGGTTAACTCGGGCATGAGTCTTCAACAGATAGAAGATGCGATTATTGCTTCTCCAGAAGGTCAAAACTTTTTGGGCAACAATGTGGTTACTACTGAACCTGCGAATACTGAACCTGCGAATACCACCCCGCAGACGGTCGTTGATACAAGCAACATAACGAGCACTGCAACAAATGTTGGAGATGTACCTGTTGGCGAAACGGGTTTGACCTCAACACAAGCCGCAATACTGGCTATGGAAGAGCAGGCCGCGGCAGAGGCGGCGGCAGAAGCGGCGGCGGCAAACACCACCACGCCTCCAACCACTAACACGGTGGGTCTTTCTACACCTGCTGTCGCGGGGGTGACGTTAACTACTGACGGCGTTGTTTTAAACAACCCAGCGGCTTCTACGACCTCGGACCCCAACGCGGGAAGAATGTCTTTTGAAGACTTTAGAAAACTTAACGCAGGCTTTGCCTCCGGAGGCATTGTTGAGCTTAGTGGCGACATGAACCTACAAGCTAACAGCGGACAAGGCCTTGAATCCTTTTTGCAAAGCCGGTCAAAAGCGGCACTTCGCCGTAATCTAGCGCGCACTGCACCACGGCCCACGGCTCCTGTAATGCAACAGGGCATCATGCCCATGGCCCGATAATGTCGTCCACCTCACGTGGAATAGGCGCTTTGTTTAAAGAAATTTTGAGCAAAGGCTTGGAGGAAGGTACGGCTCATTATTTGGGCATCCCTAAGCAAGATACCGATTGGGCGTCTTCTATAGGAGATCGTTACGGTTTATCTGTGCCTCAAAAAGATGCCGCTCGTCACGTGGCATTAGGGTGGCTGGCGTCCAAAACAGAAAACCCTGACTTAGCCAAATTTTTTGCGGACGCTAGAGAGTTCCGACCTATTGCGGGCGGTCCTATTGTTTCACGGCGCATGGATCTAGAAAACAATGACATTGGCTTTAACTTACCGGCACAAAGCAAAGCTGAAGCGGAATCCATGATTTTAGAGTTGGTGGAGAAAGGTCAGGTTAATACTGATGATCCAAGCGGCTATGCTAATGGCGGAGAAGTAGAACAAGACCCCGAATTCTTAGCGGCTTTAGAACGCCAGCGACTTCGAGAGCAGGCGTTTGACAATGAGCTTGCTATAGAAGTTGCCGCTCAGAGCAATTATGCGGCGGACATAGACCCCTCTATTGCTCGTTATCACGGGTTTAAAGGTTTACCGGGCACTGAAAAACTTAATTACAAGGGTTTTTACATTAACCCGGACAAAACAAACTTACCTATGGGCACGTTTGATGAGCCTATATCAGGGTATACCTCAAGGGGTTTTTCAAACGTTCCCACGGAAGTAGGGACCGTTAACGTAATACACGACGCGGCAACACCTTTTGTATATGCTCACGAATATCGTCATAAACAATTTCCGGAGCTTAATGAAACTCAACTGCGGATTGTAGATGGGATGACTGCTTTGAACGAAGAGCAGTGGTTACAATCTGTGGAAATGTTTAGACAACAATACTATCAAAACTCTGGCGTCGAGATGACACCGTCTAAAGCGCAAGAGCGTTTAATAGATATTTTAGAAGACAAAAGAATGAGCAGGCACTACGACGACCTAGCTAATTTAGTCTTTGGAGCAGAATGGGACCGGGACGCAAGAAGCACCAAAGAAGGCCCACAGGAAACCCGAGAGGATTACATAGAATCTCGTTTAAATACCGCGTTTTTTGTTCAAAAAGCTAAAGAATTAAAAGAATTAGAGAAATACAACGAAGATCTTCCGGAACAGAACCAAGAGCGTTTAGAGGAGCGACAAGAGCGCGAAGCAGAGGCCGCCGTTAAAAATTACGCCATGGGCGGCGGTGTGGGTTCCATGGCCCCCGTAGCACGGAACATGTTCCAAGGGTATGATATAAGACGCGGCGTAGGCGCATACGCCCCGTACACTAGGAGAGCCTGATGGCTAATGGTGACGATAAAGCACAGCTATCCTCGTTGATGGATAGCACGGCCATGGGGCCGGATCTTAACGAGGAAGAGATGGAGTTGGACATTGAGGTGGCCGCACCGGGCACTTTTGTCGGTAAAGCCAACGAAATCTTGCCAGAGGGCATAGAAATTGAGAAGGAAGAAGACGGTGGCGTTACTATCGACTTTGATCCCATGGCCATGGTCGGTGTTGACGACGGCGATTTCTATCGAAACTTAGCCGAAGAGTTGGATGACAGAGAGCTTGGTCGCTTATCTTCAGAGCTTTTAGGCGAGTTTGATGGCAATAAAGCCTCGCGTTCCGAGTGGGAAGACGCGTATTCCAAGGGCTTGGAGCTTTTAGGATACAACTATGAAGACCGCACGATGCCTTTTCGTGGGGCTACAGGTGTAACGCATCCACTGCTTGCAGAGGCGGCCACTCAGTTTCAGGCACAGGCATTTAATGAGCTTTTGCCGCCGTCGGGTCCAGTTCGCACTCAGGTTGTTGGTGAAAAGACCAAGGACAATGAGGCGCAGGCATACCGTGTTCGTGAGTTTATGAATTACTACATCACGGACGTGATGGAGGAATATACCCCTGAATTTGACCAAATGTTGTTCTATTTGCCGCTGGCTGGATCGACGTTTAAAAAGGTTTATTACGATGAGGCCGTGGACCGTGCGGTAAGCAAGTTTGTGCCTGCAGAGGACCTTGTAGTGCCCTACGGCGCGTCTGATTTGGACTCTTGTGAAAACATTACGCAGGTAGTCAAGATGAGCTTGAACGATCTGCGTATTCGGCAGGTCATGGGTTTCTACCGAGACATCCCTGTTATTCCTTCTCAGGGTGAAAGTAATGAAGTCTCGGATGAGATGAATAAACTGGAGGGCGTTGAGCCAAGCAACATAGATTATGACTGCACTTTGCTTGAGTGCCACGTCAATCTTGATCTGGACGGGTTTGAAGACACGGGGGAAGATGGCGAGCCAACGGGCATTAAGATACCGTATATCGTCACGATAAGCGAAGATAGCGGCCAAGTGCTGTCTATTCGACGCAACTTTAAAGAAGATGATGATCTAAAGAAAAAGATCCAATACTTTGTACACTATAAGTTTTTGCCCGGTTTTGGGTTCTATGGTCTGGGTTTAATCCACACCATTGGTGGTTTGTCTCGCACAGCCACCGCGGCGCTACGTCAGTTGATTGACGCAGGTACGCTGTCAAACCTACCAGCAGGCTTCAAGGCCCGTGGCCTACGGGTCAGGGACGATGAGGAGCCGCTACAGCCCGGTGAGTTCAGGGACGTAGATGCGCCCGGTGGCGCTATTAGAGACTCCTTGATGCCTTTGCCGTTCAAGGGTCCGGACACCACGTTGTTCCAGCTTTTGGGCTTTGTGGTTGATGCGGGTCGTCGGTTCGCGACGATTACGGACATGAAGGTGGGCGATGGTAACCAGCAGGCGGCTGTCGGTACGACGGTAGCGTTGTTGGAACAGGGCTCACGGGTCATGAGTGCGGTGCACAAGCGCCTGCACTATGGGATGCGTCAGGAGTTTAAGCTTCTTGCGCGGGTGATGTCTGAGTATTTACCGCAGGAGTACCCTTATGCGGTAGCGGGCGGTGATCGTGCGGTCATGCGGGAGGACTTTGATGACCGGGTAGACGTGGTCCCTGTATCAAACCCCAACTCTTTCTCACAAGCACAGCGTATTTCTTTGGCGCAGTCTCAGTTGCAGATGGCTACGCAAGCCCCGCAAATACACGACATACACGAAGCGTATCGTCGTATGTATGAGGCTTTAGGCGTTAATGACATTGATAAGATTTTGATTGCGCCTTCTTCTGAAGATCCCGTCCCGAAAGATCCGGCTCAAGAAAACATTGATGCCATGGACAATGTGCAGTTAAGGGCATTTGAGGGGCAAGATCACGATGCTCATATCATGACGCATTTGACTTTTGGCACGTCGCCCATGCTTCAGGCACTTCCGCAATCGGCTATTTCACTGCAAAAGCACATCATGGAACACGTTAAAGTCAAGAGCCAAGAGCTTGCTACGGCTCAACTTTTGCAACAAACAGGCGGTCAAGCGTTGACACCGGACTTAGAGCTTCAGCTTGAATCCATGGTTGCTCAGATGAACGCGCAAGAGTTTGCCAAGCTGAAACAGCTTACCGCGCAGATTACCGGTCAGAACCAGCCCGATCCGCTTGTACAACTCAAGCAACAAGAGCTTCAGTTGGATGCACAGGAACAGCAGTTTGATTCTCAGATGGATCAGGCTCAGTTGCAGTTGGATCAACAGCGTATGGCCAATAAGCAGACGGAATTCCAGCAACGGCTTGCTAGTCAAGAGCGGCAAACCGCCGCTAGAATTGATGCCGCTATGGAACGTGAATTGTTAAAACGAGGTAGTTGATATGAAAGTTAAAGTAGACGGCGCGCCGCCCAAGAACCCCCCAAATCCTGTAGCTAAGGCTGATATCCAAGGTCAGGGCTCTATTCCGTATGCTGTAGCAAAGGAAGAAAAGACCCCTGATATAGCCATGGGTAAGTCTACGACCGGCAAGAAACGTGGCATGGGTGCCGCGCTCCGCGGCTCACGGTACACCAGTTGCTAACAAAGTAAGGGGGTGTTTACATGTTGCAGGCATTAATTG
>Ga0208157_1001024_pt1 | contig 13530 bp, 17 predicted proteins | sample 5_EtaG_FD_184077 | JGI IMG/M metagenome (GOLD analysis project Ga0208157, IMG submission 184077) | Marine viral communities from the Subarctic Pacific Ocean - 5_ETSP_OMZ_AT15132 metaG (SPAdes) (version 2) | ecosystem: Environmental > Aquatic > Marine > Oceanic | place: Pacific Ocean | collected...
TATCCAGATGGTTCTTTGTCTGGTACAAAAGCATCAAAGGTCTTTAGTTTGATGATCTCTGTAAGAGTTGACTGATAGGCTAGAGGTGTAGCCAAAATCAAACAAATTAAAAATCCGTAAAAATATTTCATTTCTATCCTTTACACTAAGTCCAAAAAGGATTAGTATCAAATCTTATTAATTGATTATACATACTATGAAAATATATTTTTACACTTGGGATACTTATTACAGAGAAGAAGATTGGGACGATTATGTAATTCAAGAAGGACAAAGGATTGAAACTTTTACAACACCAGAAGCAAGTCTCAATGCTTACAAAAAACACAAAAGAAAAATAGATAAACTCAACAGTTTGCAAGATGAAAAACACGAGCGACATGATTTTGCTACATTTCAGCGTTGGTCTATAACAGAGCCAGTCGGTTTAGAAGTTAAAGGATATCAAGACCTCAAACGACTTTGTAAGTATTTAGTAAATAGTGGTGAAATGGAGTACGATCAGTCAAACTGAGTAATAGTTAAAGTCTTGGTGCAGTTAGTAATGCAGTTGTAAGTTGCAGTAAAACTTTTATTAGTAGTTCCGCCTTGTGTCACTCCTACATTCCAATCATCGTTGTAGAAGTTTAGTCTCGCTGTATGATTTCCTGATCCTGACTGCGTTATTGAAGCTATGCCATCATCTGCATCTGCGTACCACCATATATCGGCATCATGGTCTCCGCTTCCAGATTGAGTGATTGTAGAAGAATTGTTGTCAGCACGGTTGGCATTGTAGATGTAGGCGTTGTGTTGTCCTGATCCTGATTGCGTTATTGTGGAGTCTGCATTGTCTCCGAAAGCATACATTTTAGCGTACTTGTCATTGCCTGTTTGAGATATTGCGTAGACGTTATCATTGCCTGCCATTAATACCTCACCATGATTGTTGTCACCTGTCTGTGTGATAGTTCCTGTATTGTCATCATTATCAAGGTCTAAGTAGCCAATATTGCCATCTCCTGTTTGTGTGATTGTGAAAGTATTATCTGAGTGGTTAGACCATTGTGAGAAAGCCTTAGCCTCATTATTATCGCCTGTAGAGACGATATCTATGTCTGCCCTAGTACAAGTATGGGTGCTGTAGTTTCCTTGCGATAGACCGCAGTAAACGGTTGCTACGTTGGTATATCCTACTTGCTTGACGTAAATGTCTGAATTAGAGCCTTTGGTATGCACATTAGTAGTATTATCACCAGAACTTATAATACAACTGAAGCTAATCAGACTGATTAATAATGATCGTACCATCACCACCTCCATTCACTTTGATCTTGATTAGTTGCGCTCCTGTCATAATCTCAAGATCATACTTACCAGATTTATCCAGTTGGAGATCAACGGTATTCTCTACTTGCCTTACAAAAGATATATATTGACCTTCTACAAAAGAATAAAGCTGCAAATTTGGGTCATATCCTACCGTAATTCCTTCAATAGTTATATCTCCTAGCTTCTGCACTTCTGTTTCTGTTTCTTGCAGTACATCCGTTATCACGTCTAATAGGTAGTCTATGCTCAGTAGATCAATGGATAGTCGGTCTATCTCTAATTCATCTTCATACTCTTCTTCTTCTAAGAACTCGCTGTCATCCAAAAAGTCTGTGTCTAATAGGTCGCTGCTTGATTGCTGTTGATCTTCTATAGCTTCTTCTATTTCTTCTGGTGGATTGACTAGCAACATATTGTCTAAAGCGTTCAATGAAAGACCAGAGATTGTTACTGGTTTTGTGGGTGGTTGCATAGATACTGTGGCTACTGTTGCTTGGAAAGGTTTGTCTAAGACAACTCTGCCACCTTCTGTATCTACAAATATCTTTCCAACTTCTCCATTTTCTTTAGGCAGATTGATGATGGTAGATTCTCCCAAAAGAGAGACTGATACTAGGAATTCAGTTCCTAAGACCCCTATGGTCGCTGACGGTGTTGTTAGCTTAATATTTTCTTTTGCTATCTTATTGAGTTTGGACGTTATAAACCTAGATGTACCACTTACTAAATTCAAAGATAGCTTATTATCTTTGGCTTTGTTTTCATTGTAGACGTATTCAGTAACTACTATTTGACTTTGTTCTGTAAGTTTGAGAACACTTGCATCTTTGAACTGTATAGCCATCCTGCCATCACCTGTTCTCACACGGTCATAGCTCATAATATCAAGAGCTAATTCTGCTAGCAGAGGATCGTTTGTGTTCTGCCTGACAACATCTCCAACCCCTCGCAACTCTGCGATAGAGCCTACATCGGCATAAAGACTACCTGAAAGTAAGGCTACTAACAGCCTGAAGCACATTGGTCTATATCTATAGTACCGTTGCTAGTTGTAGCTGTTATTACTAAAACATCTGATGTAGAACCTCCAGTAGAGGTTTGGTCTACATCTATGTCGTTTGTTGAACCTGTGATAGTGGCAGTTATGCTGTGATCAGCGTTGCCAGTCTGTGTAGTATCAATATCATTACTGCTGCCTGTTATTGACCAGTTGTTGATACAACCGACAACCTCACAAGTAGCGTTTATATTGTTGCTTGATCCTGTGATAGCAAAGTCTTGATTACCTGCTGTTGCTGTAGCAGCAGCACCTTGTGTAAACGACAAGATGTTTGAATCGCCTGTGGCAGCATAATCAAAGTCAGTGTTTGCTACATCTCCTGTTCCACCTACTGCAAATGTACCCTGATTACTATCACCTGTTACATTATAAGTCCAAGACGTAGAAGCGGCTTGTAATATTGAAGCTGCTAGTGTGTTTGAGTCTCCTGTAAAATCCCAATTCCCTGTAAGACTGTTACCACCAAAAGTGACTCTAGTTTGGCTTGTACCATAGGTATTGGAGCTTCCTACTTGATCTATAGAAAGGTCTAAGCCTGAACCAGACTGCGTGATATAGATTAAATTATCTGCTGTGTTTGCAAATGGTATGAAACAAAGTAGCAATATTTTAATTAGATTTTTCATTCAACCTCCTCTAATTTTTCATAGTCGTAATCCCAGAATTTCTGTGATTTACCTTCTTCTATGAGCTTGTATAACCCAAGCTCTATAGCTGACCTTATTGCATAGCCTGTTGCTTCTGTCTGTGTGTAGCCTGTCTCTAATTCAATGAGTTCAGTACCCTGTTCCCAGAATCTCCAAACATCTCTACTTACACTTGCACTTAAGATTTCTTTTTTAACAGTAATATTAGATATTGTTTCTCCAGTCTGTGTCAAGACTAACCTCATAGATACCTCTACAGTGTCTACTCTCCATTGATTAGTTGCAGGTGAGAATCCTTTGATCCGAAATCCACTCCCACCACTTAGTATTGAGCTGTCATAACTTACAATCTGACCCTCTAGTATCAATCCTGCAAAGAGAAGTGGAGGTAACTTTGTAGCACCACTACCTTCAACAGCAACTCTTTGATTCTTGATTATTTGACGTTCTTTACTGAGATTGTTTAGAGAAGATGAACTTCTATCAAGAACTGTAAAAAAATTACCATCTGACACATAACTTAGTGCATCTAGTACATAGCTATTAGCACCTTGTGTTACAGCAGTTGAGAATAATGCCATCTTACTTGATGGTTTTCTTTGTCCTGTTAAGTCAGGAAAATCATAAACAGCTACTACAGCCTTCTGTCTTGGTATTGGTATTTCTAATAAGGCTTGTAGTGTAGGTCTAATTATCTGAGGTTTTTCTTCACATTTAAGTAAATCAACACAATTAGTATGTCCAACTGGTGCGAATGCAGCACAACTAGACAAGACAGATATCACTGCAATTAGCCACAGTTCTCTGAACATACACCAAATATACCTATCGGTATTACTATCTCTGTAAATGAACCATCTTCAGCTTCAACTATCAAGATAATACTCTCACCGTCATTAGAATAAACGATTCTGTTGCCCTCTATAACTATCTCACCACCACTACCTCCTGTGTCATCAAAAAGAGAGCTAGTGATGTCCTGAGCCATTCTGCTAAGAACTCTGGACTGTAACGATCTTATAAATTTGTTTAGGGTGGAGTTTTCTTCTTCCCTGATTGCATCTTCTAGCTCGTTTTTAAGAGCTTGTACTTGATCCTGATTTCTTGTGAATTGTTGCTCGTCTATAGTCAACCATGCTGCTGAAGTGCCGACTCCTGAAAAGCTAGGGTTCTTAAATTCTTGTACTAAGGTATCTGCTTTGACTGATAAAGAAACGACTAGGAGAACTACTAAAATGCCTACAATCGCTAAGTATTTATCCCAATCTTTCATCAATCTTTTCTTTGATCATCTCTATCTGCCTTTGCAATCTTGTTGCTGTCTATCAACTGTGGCACACCCAAAATTGTTTTGATAAGTGTGTCCTGACGAATGATCTCATTGTCCAGACTGCGTACTCTGTCTATTAATGCTACCAGTATTCCATGCTGTGAGTCCAATTTTGTACCAAGTCTTTCTTCCATATTGGATATCAGTTCTGCTTGCTTATCATCTAGCGTATCTAGTTTTGTTTCCATTCCGTCAATAATCCTATTTATTAGTTTCCATATAAAAAAACCAAGACCACCTGCGGCGGCAATAGGAAATCCTACTTCATTAATTAGCGTTACAACTTCTTGCATTAGGTTATTGTGTAAGTTACTGAACCCCAAGTGCTATGTGCTGCCCTATGAGTTTCATGTTCTGCTGCGGTTATTTGTATTTTGTTGAGGGTGTAAGTCTGTGCATCACCAAATTTGTTCTCTGTATCTCTTTGTGTTTCGTCAGCACTTATATCACTTCTCCAAGTATCAGCTACTTTAGAAACCTGATCTGTATTTACAATTTCAAGTGAAGTGCCTGTGCAACCAAGATGGTTATATGCAAACTCTCCAAGTAACATCAGTCTTGCTGTGGAGTGTCCTTGCCTTCTATGTGAAGGATGTGTTGCGCCCATACGCAATTCAACTATAAGATCAACAATTTCTATATGCTGAAATCCTATAGCTGATCCGTCTGCTTTTTCTGTAACCATTGTTATAGATTGTGGTGAAGTTTTATTTTTGACTTTAGTTTCATCAAATCCTTCTGTTACATAAAGCATATTGGCAAACTCATTTCTTCTTTGATATATAGTATTACTGCCAATAGGATAATCCTTCAAACAATCCATCATAAAAGTTTCATCTGATTCTTCTAAAGGTCTATATTTGTAACCGTTACTTGTAGTTATTACTGTCAATTTTTACCTCCTCCTGATACATGAATCTGTGACAAAAGTGCAGATATAACTATGGTTTCACCTGAGTCATGAGTGACCGTTGCCTGTGCAAACTTCTGGTCGTTACCTGACAAATCTGTTGTGACACTTACAGAAAAGCTACTTGTAGAATCTGTTTGCTCTGTGCAACCACTGATATAGTCTGCGTTGCTGTTTGATACATTAACAAAAGACCACCTAAAAACTCCTGTTTCTGATGTTGTCCCATTGTCTGCTGTTATCGTTATATCAAAGTTAGTGCCTGCAGGTGAGTATACTGCTCCATCTTGCGTAACCCATTGTGCGGTTGTAGAAGGTGAAGCGGTAAGTACCGTTGTGAGTGCTGCATTTAATTGTGCGGCAGGTACTGCTCTTTGTACGTTTCCACTTGAGTCCAATCCTGCTAATGCTCTTTCAAAAGCTGATCTAGAATTAGCACCTGATATATATACGTTATCAAGAAAGAATTCACCAGTGAATCTGTTGTCACTATTTATGACTGCTGCTGCTCTGCTTGCCCCTGTAGTAATTGTGCCATTAGCAACACCGCCTACTGTGCCTGTATGGTTTCCTGAGGAAGTTCCTGTGTGATCTTCGCCAAGAATCGTAGCAGAACTTTTATTGTCTACATTATTTAAACCTACTGTAGATTTATTAGGAGAGACTTCAACCCAATTAGATGAACCTGTTGCACTTGCTCTGTACTGTCTATTATTGTCATTTGTGTCGTACCACAAATCACCAACTGCTGTTGCTGTAGGAGGATTGTTTTCTCTAAAGATCGTTATCTGTCTTTCGTCAGCTACGTTACCAAGACCGATACCTGTTTTAGTTAAAGTTGTAGATACCCATTCACCTGCAGTGACTTGATCTGCTCCTACAGATTCCGCTCTATAAACTTTATTGCCATCGTTGGTGTCCATCCATAAATCACCTATTGCGGTAGATGTAGGAGGATTGTCAGATGCAAATGTTGTAACTTGCGCTTGATTGAGTACGTTACCTAATCCTATAGCACCTGCTGTTATGGAAGTTGCCACCCACTGTCCAGAAGCCACTGCTGTATTACCTGAAGATGTTGCTCTATATATTTTATTGCCATCGTCAGAATCTATCCATAGATCACCTGCGTTTACTGAGGTTGGCACATTGTTTTGCAAAAATGTTTTAATGCCTGTTGCATTGGCATTTAAAACAGCCGCTAGTGTCGTAGGTGTGCCGCCTACTGTATGATTCACAACTGCAGTATAGGCAGAGTTAATACCTGTTCCTCCAACGTGCCTTGCTCTAAAATTATAGACAACACCCATCTCCATACCACCTGCTATGTTGATTTTAGTGACACCTTTTCCTGCTACTGTTTGTGTAAAGTATGTTGAACCACTGTTCTTTTTATATTGTATTTCTGTGCCTGTAACTAAGGGTGATGCACTATTTGTCCATGTTACAGTTGCAGATGTGAAGTTAAATGAATCCACGTCTGTACTGTCTGTAGCTACTGACAAGCTTGTAGGTGCGGCTAACTGAAACCCACCTGAGGCTAAATTACTACCTGCCGCTATATTTGCTTGATAGTCGCTTGTAGCAAAAGCAAAAGTTGATGCGGCAGTTTCTTTAAGCGCTAGTCTTACACCTAAAGTTGGAGTTTCATCTGTTTGCATTACTTCCATGTTTACAGAGATAACTTCAAATATTTTTTGTGTGTAACCTAATCTTTCATTAGTTACATACACCCAATCTGCAGGCTGCAACTTCATAAAAGATAAATCAACTAAGCAACTTAAAGATGTGGAAAGTCTTTGATTTTTTAGAGCAAGCCTTCCTATGCGCTGTGCCATTGTATGCGTAACGGTAAATGGCAACTGTTTTTCCATTTGTTTTACATAATTTGGTTTGTCATTTGCTGTTCCGTTTGGTGTATCTTCTGTTAAGAATGTTGAGTCTTGATATACAGGTGCATCTGCTGCTATGTAATTATTGGTAGAGTCTATGTATAAAGGCTTTACTGTGTTGTATAACTCACCTGAACCACTATTGGTAGACACATTGACAGGTGCTAACAAATTATCATCTGTAATAGTTAAGGAAGGTGTCTGTGTTGTTCCTGCAAAGATATTAAACTGTCCATTGGTATAGGACATCTTACCTGCCATAGCACTTAGTAGTCCTTCTATTACACCGTTACCGCTAGCACCAAAATTAGTAAATCCATTTGCTGTGTATTTTTTTTCTGTAGAACTGCCATCTGCTAAAGTAACTGCCACATCACAGGCATTGGCTGCCGCCGCTACACCTCCTGCATTTGTTGTGTCATTAATCTCTGCGCTTAAAGCCTTTAATCCGTAAGTTGTATCTGTTATGTAATCTCTTATGCACAAAGCAGGATTATCACTCCATGCGGTACTACTGTCTCTAGGATCAAAAACTTTTTTGCCTTTGACGACAAAAGACATATTTGGCATACCACCCCCAAACTTTTCAGGGTCAAATACGATTTGTATATAAACGTATGCACAATCTAAAAACTTATCTGAAGAGATTAAAGAACTTTGTGCAACTGCATAACCATTTGCTGCTGTCTGTGAACCATCCTCAAAGGAGAATCTTACCAATCTTCCATTGCTATCATATTTATTTTCATTTTCTGTATTTGAAAATTCTGAGTTGGTTACTGTATGTACTGTTGATCCGCTTATGGTGCTAGTGGTTGTAGTTAGGTCTACATCATTTAACCTTACACTTTCTAGGCTTTCTATTTCATGACCTGAAAGGACAACAACTGCGTGTAATAAAAAATTATCTGTGCCTGTTGTTTCCATGTGTACTATAGTGCCGCCAACACGACACTGACCATATATTAATTGTCTAGGTGCGGTAGGTGCGCGCGTAGCAAATTTACTTCCAAAATTACCACTTGTGGCATTTAATCCTTTTGAAGTCATACCACCTATTACAGAAGATAGAAGTGTAGTTCCAAATGTGAATACAGCTAAAGATGCAGCACCACCTAGACCAAATACTGAAAAAGCTATGTCTACTCTGCCTGTAGTAGCTACAACAAATATTACAAATGCTGCCGTTAATGCAGCCTTAACGTGCTTAGCCATCTATCCTCCAAGCCTTAACAACATCAACATTTTGTTTAACCACCAAACCATCATCATTGACACCTAATGCACTTACTCCATCAAAGACACAAGCAAGTTCGCTTTCTTCTCTGTAAACTCCAAAGTCTCCTTTTCTAATGTAAGCAGGTTCTATTGTATCAATACCTGTAGTTTTCTTAATTGCGTTATCTATTGCTGCAGCTAATCCTTTTCCTTTGCCGTATTTAAGAATACTCTGCATGGCTTCTTCTTCACTTTCCCATTTCCATGCCTTAGGTAAAAGATCTTTTTTTGTCATAGTTTTTATAAAACCATTAGTAAACATTACACAATCCCACTTACCCCATTCAAAAGGTGTGTTTATGTTTCTATTTACATAAGCATCAAAAGATATTTCCCAGTCAGGTATTTTTTTCATCTAATCTGGCACTACAGTGCTATCATGATTGTCAGGATGATTGCCTCTGCCTCCTGCATAGGCGCTATCTTGTTTTTGTCCCCATGCTATTTGTTTATCTGCTAGCTGTTGCACTCTATTGAATCCTGTATCACCATTATTGAGAAACTGCTGTGTTTCAAGAGTGTATCTGAGGTTGGAAGGTCTCTCTAAATCTACTAATCTGTTTTCACAATCTATAGTAATAGTTGCACCATCAGGTGTGTCATTTACAGTCAATGTTGTCATACGACCTTTAAACAATGTTAGTTCACCTGCGCTTTCATTAGAGCCGCCCATTTGAAAACCTAAGAATAAAGTAATAGGTCTATTTTGATAATTTTCTGTTAGAGCATAATCAAGAACAGTTGCATCCATGCCTGATAAAGCGATGGTTAGACCACTAGATTTAAGTTCTAAATCTTCTTCAACACCGCTTATAGATAATAGTGACCCTGCCCCTGTGTATGTTTCTGAATTGACTGTAATATCATCTGTGCCTGACCAAACTCTTATATCGTCTGTGTCAAACTCTGCCTTAACAGCAAAGAACATTATTTGTGCATCAGCACCAAGTCTGTTGGATATTGCTGTGTCTACACCTTGTCTTGTAGCCATTACACTACCTCAATACAAGAAAAACTTATTCCATATAGAGATGTTCTATCAGCACTCCAATCAACAGTGTTATCCTGTAATCTAAATAAACCTTTTGGGTTTTGGAATATTACAAAGTGTCCAGTTGCTAATGTTGATCTTAGCTTAGGTTCTGTTTGTACTGCATATTGATTCGGACTACCGCTTGTCTCAGTCGCATCTTCTACTGCCATGACTAACTGTACTGGATTAGCTGTAGCAGAAGCTGCACCTAGCACACCAAGATAATCTCCTTTCTTGATACCGCCACTGTTACTACCAGATGTTTTTAGATTTAAGCCTGTAGCACCTTTCACATTCATTTGTACTTTGCAACCACTTGTAGCACCTTCATTAACTAATACGCTATCTGTTACTACTTCAGTGTTGCTTGTCTTAGTGGTTATCTTATGAGTTCCATTGTTTTCTTCGTTAGTCATGCCTGTTATATGTATAAAGTCTCCAACTATTGCATTAGCGAATGTGCTTGCATTTGCAGTTATGGTGTTTGTATTTGTAACAGTCAAAGATACATTGGTGTTAGATACCCTATTCTCGGCTATTAGGTGCGTTGTACCGAACGATCCTGTGTTAGTTAAGGCATCAGGGTCAGCAAACTTAAAATGGTTTGTAGTACCTTTTAATTGCATTAGAAAGGATTGCCACTCTACAGCTTGTGTTCTGTTTAAAGGCGGCAAAGTTACGTCTGCAGTCCAGTATACCGCATCAAACTCTTGTGTTAGTTGTTTGCCTGTAAATGGTGAAGCTGTCTGTCCTATTGCTCTAAACAAGCTAAAGTTACTTCTTACAAAGTTAGGAGTTGAAGGCATTGTTATTATTTTAGCCACGTCCCATTAATCCTTTTCTAAATGAACCGCCACGCACTGCTGCTTCTAGCACCGCACCTTTTGTAACATCTGATATTTGGGGCAACATCTTCTGTACTTCTGCTCTTACTGTTGGCACTACACCAGTAGAGAAGTTTACAGATTGATTGACTATGATAGGAGAACCGCCCATAGCGTTCTTACTGTTCATATTGTTCATAATAGTACCACCTGTATTCGGTACAAAAATCTCAGCACCACGCTCTCCTACTATTGTTGGTGTTCCTCTTTGCACTGCACCGCCACCTGCAAAACCAAATGTACTTGGTCTGGTTCTTGATCCAGTACCGCCTTTCGGTGTTGATATGCTAAACGCTCCCAATATTGCATCTATGATAGGTTGAATTACCATTAATTCCATAAATGCTGATATAACTGATTGAACCACATTGAAAGCAAAGTTCTTAAAAGAATCTAAAGCACTCTCTCCATTCATAAGAGCAGTTGTAAGATCATCTGATAAGGAACTAGCTAACCCTTCAACCTCGTTACCTATTTGTGCTAAAGCCTTACCAAATGATCCTGTGGTTTCCAAAAACTTTCTATAAAGTGCATTTGCAGCATCTTGGGTTATATTTCCACTTGCAACCGCTTTATTTAAAATATCTTGTGCAGTTGCCATATCTGTAATACTAACTTTGTTTTCTTCTATAGCTTTTTTTAAGTCTGCTAGAGTTGCTATTCTAGCCTTAATTCCACCACCACTACCTCTTCCTGAGTCCATAGTACCTAAAATTAAATCTAAAACTGTCTGTCCTTCTTTCAAGGCAGGTGCAGCACCACCTAAAACATTAAAATTATCAAGTGCAGATTCTTCTGCTACATCTTGTAAATCTTTAAAAACCTTCTTCATCAACATGAAGAAACTAGGCATCATCATCGTTCCTGTACCTATAACTCTGTCTAAGATTGATGGTTTATCTGCTACTTCATCTAGTTCATCATTAGATGTACCTAATGCTTCATTTAAAAGTATAACTGCCCCATGAATGGTTTTTACTGCATTTCCAAAAGTTTCGCCCAAAGATGTAGCAGCAGATTCTGAATTGTTTGTAATATTGGTTAAAGTTCTAACTAAAGATATAGTTTCAGTTTTAAATCCTGCATCTCCTATACTGTTCTTAAACACCTCTGTTGCATCACCTAGATTTGATAATGCACCTGTCAAGGTGTTGGCTCTTTGTTCTATACCATCTGCAAATTCAGTTTCTCCTATCTCTCGGACAAACTTCATTACTGATTCTACTGATTTATCAATTTCTTTCGTTGTATCTTTGAAAGAAATTTGCATTTTATCGCCTTCTGTCTTGGCAGTGAAACCTAGACTTTGTAGCTGCTCTATAGATGTTGTACCACCTCTAAAAATTGCTTGTGCTATTTGATCTATTGAAACACCTTGTGCTGCTGCTACATTACCTATGCCTCTTAGATCAGCTTCTGTAGGTTTGATTCCTATTCTTCTAAATTCTATAAATGCTCTAGTAACTTCATCTATTTGGAAAGTTGTACCTGCTGTAAACTTCAAGATCATTTGGAAAGCATCTTCCGTTTCCTTTAGTGATCCTGTATTGGCTTGAAGTGTTGCCCTTAAATCCTCAAATTTTCTTGTTGTTTCTAAAACAGCCGAACCTGCGTTTTTTATAGCTCTAGCTGCAAGACCAACACCTATACCTGTAAAAGCAGCTTTGAGTAGTTTGCCTACCTTAGCTGACCTTTTTTCCGTAGTTTTTAAATTTCTATTAACATTTTTAAGCTCTTTGCGTAATTGTGCAGTTTCAGCTTTTATCTCAATAATTAATTGGTCTACTGTTGCCATGATTAATCTGGATATAGTTCCATTAAATTATCTAGTTCTTTGCTTGTCATAGGCTTTTGTTGATTACCACCGTTGAACTCAGTAAATCCCTTTATAGCTGCATAAATTTCAGTCAAGCTACTTGTCCAAAAATCTTTTGGTTTCCAACCGATCATACCTAAACAAATTTCCATAAATCTTTTAAACGGTAAAGAATCTTCTGTGACTATATCGCTTGAGGCTTTTTTTCTTCATCATCATCCTCCATGCCTGCTGTTAAAGTTTGAGTAAGTAATTGTGCTACAACTTGTATGCTTTGCGTAATACCTACATCTTGCATGATCTTTTTTACATCTTTATCTGTAACATCATTACCACCACCTCTTAGTGCAGGTGTTAGCACTGATACTGCATCGTAAACAGATATATCACCATCGGACATTTTAGTTGCAAGTTTTATAATACCGCAACCTACAGCTTGCTCTATGCTTACTATTGCATCAATGGTTAGTCTTGCCTTATAGGTTTGACCGCCTAGTTCTATTTCAATCTCGCCCTTTAGTGGGTTTGTCATCTGACTTCTCCTGTTTTGTACTTGCCATTGCAAGTTTGATTGTTAATACATCGTCTCTTACATCTAGTGAGCAAGACGATACTTTATAGGACTTACCATCTACCTTTATATCAGATGGGTCTTTTCCTAACTGGTTGGCTACTTCAAGGACATCCCCATTAAGCATAGCAGGGATGTCGCCCTTAGCACCTTTGACTGTTACTGATTGCCAAGCCATTTATTAGACTGTAGCAAATGTAATTGAACCTGAACTTTCAAAAGACATACTGTAAGTAACTTCTCCATTATACTCACCTGCGTATTCAACAGATGTTACTTGGAAGCCACCAGTAAATGTACCAAAGTCAGGAACTAAGAACTGATAATTGTCTATAGTGTCAGCTAGTACATTAGTCTTTATTGTTGTTTCACTGGCTGCATCTGTAAAAACACCACTTCCTGAAACACTAATAGACTGTACACCTGCTGCTGCTAACATGGTTCTTTTACTAGAACTATCTTTGTTAGTAACATCAACTGACTCGTTATTTATTGTAAGGCTTGTTGATCTTAAGCCACCGATTGTTGTAAAAGTCTCAGGTGATCCACCGTTACCGACTTTCATAAGCATCGCACTACCTTTTTGTGCTGCCATATTTATTCTCCAATTGAGCAAGCAGTAGTTAATTGCTCACTAATTAAACAAGCCTTCTGGCGACCTAATTTTATAGAAACAGCTAGTTAAGAAGTTCCTAATATTATGGCTCGGAATCGCATGACACCGTGCCTAGTAATCCCATCAGGGTCTACTAAAACATCACCAAATTCAAACCTAAGATTAACTAAGTTAAATCCAGT
>Ga0208157_1001029_pt1 | contig 13489 bp, 4 predicted proteins | sample 5_EtaG_FD_184077 | JGI IMG/M metagenome (GOLD analysis project Ga0208157, IMG submission 184077) | Marine viral communities from the Subarctic Pacific Ocean - 5_ETSP_OMZ_AT15132 metaG (SPAdes) (version 2) | ecosystem: Environmental > Aquatic > Marine > Oceanic | place: Pacific Ocean | collected...
TAGCTCTTTGTTTCTTATAGCTTGCTCAGGAGTTGTGTCGACAGATCCTATATTTTGATCTAAACGTTTTTTAGCAGCTGCTTTAAGTGTAGGAATACCTAGTTTTTGTTTTTGGTCAGTAGTTAATTGAGCTATCTTTTTAGGATTGTTTATTTCATTACCACTTCTCTCTGATGTCTTCTCCATTACGTATCCATCACCTGCAAAATTAAATTCCACTTGCTGTTCAGCGGTTATTCCATCTTTAATAATTATATCATTGTCTGCAAGTTTTTCTGTAAAGCCACCTGTGTCTTCAATAAGCTTTCCATTTGAATCAAAGCTTTTAACTCTTGCGCCTCTACCAAAGGAGCCATCTAAGTATGTTCTTACAGTTACCTCTTGTCTACTTCCATCTTCAGCTGTTATAGTGAATGTTTCTTCCTTTAAAACAACTTGGTCATCTCGAAACTTTTTAGTTTCATTTGATTGTTCTTTTTCTCTATTAGCATCCTGCTCTGTCAATATTTCTTGAGCAGCATCAACTTCTGCAACACCTGTTTCAGCTGCGGCTATTGCTGCAGCATCTGTAACTAAAGCTCCTTCTGCACCCTCTTCGGCTATTTTTAACTGTTCCTTTGTTAATCCCTCCCCTTTAGCTATTGTCTTGTTGTAGTCTCTTAAAAAAGCCAAGACATCAGATCCTTTATCAAATCTTATTTTTAAAGGTTGTTTAGCTTTTCCAAAAAAGCTTTGTATAAACTCTTTTATTTTAGCGAGTACTGTGTTTAAATTACCTTTTACTTTTATATCACCTTCAGTTAAAGCTTCGCTAACTAGTGGTATAACCTCTTCCCATGTGTTTGCAGCGGTGTAATTCTCATCGTTTAAATACTCCTTAAAATTTTCCCTAAATTTTTCATTTATAGTAATATCAGGATTACTTAAAATCTCTTGCAGTAAAGATTTACCAAATGCTATAGCAGCCTCAGGATTGTTTTTAAATGTTTGCTTAAAAAACGGATGTAGTATTTCATGCTGATCTGTTGTAAACACATTGTCTTGAGCAGCGGCTCTATCATTTATTAATACTAAAGTAGTGCCATCCGCCAGGTCCATAGCTTGCCCATAATCTGTAGCTGCCCCAGGCTTGGCTCCTTCGGCTTTTAACTGTTCAACTCTCTCGTTAACACCTTCTTGGGTTTGAAAGTTTTCGTATTTATAACCTAGTTGCGCTGCTACTTTTGTAGCCGCTTGTCTAGCTTTAGAAGTTGTTAAAGTTTTTATGTTAGCTTCTTCTTTAACTAGTGATTGTATTTGACCTTTAACAATAGCTAAGTTTAATATTTGAGGTGCAGCTAAATCTTTGTCGTCTATTTTATTTATCTCTATTTCTAGAGCATTTTTTTGAGACATTAAATCTAACAACTGTTCTCTTACTTCTGGCGTAGCATTACTTGGTATTTTAAGTCTGCTATTATACGTAGTGGCAAGAGCGTTTTTATCTGCTTCGTATTGCTCTTTGTTATACTCAGGATTATTACCATTATCAAAAATAGTGTCTAATCTTTGGTTAGCCATTTTGAACCAGTTGTTTACGGCTAAGCTAGATGTTGCAAAATTACTTTTAGGAGCAAAATTAATAGCTAATTTTCTAGCTGCATTTCTTACTTCAACAGCAGTTTGTGTAGCTACACTCACTGCTCCAGGTGCTAACAATGCTACACTAAAGCCCGTAGTACCAGCTTTCCAGTTATTACTCCAGTCTACGTACTTATATCCTTCGCCTAGCGAAAAACCTTTTTGAAGATCACCAATCAATTGTTGACTAAATTCTGTACCAAACTCTGAAAAACCAGCTCCTGACTTAGTTATAGCTCCACGAACAAAGTTTTTACCAGCTTGTTTCCACTGACCTTTTATTAAAGAAGCTACTCCACCTTTACCTAAACCCAGCGCTTTTCCAAAAGCAGAAAATTGTTTTTGTAAACCAAATTTTTCTGTAAAAGTCATTAAAGTAGCTGCAGCCATAGCATCGGCAGTTTTATCATATCTGCCATCTTGTAAAGCGTCTAATAAAAAATCATTTCTTTCTTGCTCAGGAAGAGAATTTAAATCTATACCTTTAGATTCTGCTTCATTTTCTACTCCTTGTAAAAAAGTGTCATACCATTGAGTTCCATAAAAATCTAATCCCATGTAGGCGGAACCTAATATATTTAAACCCGTAGCTACCCAAGGTGCAGCAGAGCCTCCACTAAAATACGTAACAGCTGTTCCTCCAAGAGCAGCTGCCATATAAGGAAGTGATGATGCAAATTGCTGAGTTGTTCGTGATAACCAAGAGTCTTCAGTATCTATTTCGTTATACAATTTTAAAGCGTCTTCTATTTGATTTATATCATCTAGCTGAACTTGCATTGATTTTCTATCTTCACCTAGTTCTTTAGAAAATCTATCTATTAAGTCTTTAACAGTCTCACCTTTAGCGTGCATATCAGAAAACATACCCCATAAACCACTGTCACTTAAAACTTGATCTTCTGTTATTTTACCTTCTTCTAAAGCTTTTTCTAAAGCTTCTTTTTTATTTTTTGTTTTAGCTAGATCTGTAGCCGCCCAGTCTAATTGAGCAGCATTAAAAGCTAGTTGGTTTCTTTTAAGAGTTTTAACAAACTGTTCTGCTGATTTACCGGTTAAGCTAGTAAGTGGATTTTGTTTTAACGTTTCAATCTTTTGGAAAAAAGAATCTTTAGCTCTTGCATCAAGTCTTTTAAATTCTTCTGTTGAAGTTAATATATTTTTAAATCCTTGAGAAACAACACTGTTTATTTCATTAATTCTTTTTTGGTAATTAGGATCCGCTATAAGTTTATCTTCTATTAAAGTCTTTGCGTAAGCCTCATATTCTTTATTAGCGTCTTCGTATCCTTGCTCAGTTTCTAAATTGTATTTTTTCTGTAAATCAATTCTTTTTTGCTCTAATAAAGGTCTAGCAGCAATTTTTAATTCTAACAAATATTGTGTTATAAAAGGATCTTTTTTTATTTCTTCATTTCTTAAATCAAAAAAGATTTTTTCATCTCCAGTAAATTCTTTATCAAAAATTTGCTCATACTGATCATATTTAGCTTTTAATTTATTTTCAAATACAGCCAAAGCTTCAGGCGTGGGAGCCGTAACCTCACTGGTTACACTTTCAGGATATTTTTTATCTAAAGCTTTTAGTTGATCTACAACACTAACTTTTTCATCTAAAACGCCAATAAACTCGCCAATTTTTTGAGCTAAAAAGTAACTTGTCGCCAAAGAAGATTGAACTCCTCCTCTTGAACTAACATCGAATCTAGGCATCTTTAATTGATACGCTTTTCTCATGTCTGCTTTTTGTTCTTCAGAAACATTTAAAGAATCAAAGTATTCGTTTATATCTGCTTTTATAACATTAAACCCAATTTTTTTAGCAGCTTTACCATCTGGTCCTATTACAAAATTATTAGTATCATTTAGATCTAATTCGTATTTTTTGTTTGCTTTCAACCACTTGTTTACATCATTAAAAACATTTTCAGAAAAAGAACCTACCTCTGTAGTTTCAGTGGTTTGATAAGTTAAAGGTATTGCGTTTTTCTGATCTTTTAAAGCCGTAACAAGGGCTTCAGCTTCGGCTTTTAATCTTTGAGACCTAATTCTATTTGCTTTTAATACAGCCTCTACTTGCTCTTGCAACTTACCATCTAAATGGCCTAACTTGTTTGCCGCAGATAAACCTATTAATCTTTCTTCATCATTAGATGAATTAGGATCAATAATTTTAAAATCTTTTTCGCTTTCAGATTTACTATAATAATTTATTTTTCCTTCATCATTTACATCAAACTTATAATTACGCCCATCACCTGGAGAATATACCTCACCAAAGTCTACTACAGTTGTATATTTCTCTCTTTCTTTTTTAACTTTTGCCTGGTGATCTTTGTATTTTTTCTCAAACTCTTGGATAGATTCTATATTTACGTATCCTGGATTTTCTTCATTAAACGCGTATATCTTACTAAAATCTCCTGTTTTATTTAAGTCTTCTATTAAAAAATCTACTTTCTTTATATTTTCTTCGTAATCTTTACGAGCTAGATAGTTCTGTGCTAGACTTTTTTGATATGGTGATAGTCCATCTAAAGAAATTGAACTCTCGGATGCTGGGTCCGGGGTTGATGTAAGGTTCGCATCCCGTGTCCCTACATCGCTCGACTTTACTTCTTCAACAACTTCTTCTTGTGGCTTAGGATTAGCTGCTAACCAAGCTTTTAAAGCTGCATCTCTTTCTGTTCTGCTTAAATTTTGTATACTAGCGTAATAATCAGCCTTAGCTTTTTTCCACTCTTCCATAAAATTTTATTATATTAAATTTATATATTATTATCTTTTTCAAACTTTTCTACAGCAGCATTTCTAGCTTCAGCTAAATCAAACACTGCAGCGTCTTTTTTAACAGTTGGAAATTGGTTTGTCATAAATGGCTTTAAATAATTATTCATAAAATAGTCCTTGTATTTACTTTCAAATAAAACTTTTTTATCTTGAGACAATGGTAAATCTTTGCTGTAACTCCAAGCTTTAGAACCAGCATTAGCGGCTTGAACCATTTGATCATCTTCGTTTACACTAGTGCCTTGAGCAATATATACATTCCATGCTGCTATAGCTTCTTGTTCAGAACTTAATAACCCTGCAACTTCTGCGTTTATAAAAGGATCAGCCTTACGTTCAATTTTATCCATATCAAACTTAAGCATGTTTCTTCCTTTGCCATTGCCTATATCTACTATTTCATAATCATAAGAACCATCAGGGTTTTTCATTACAAACTCTTCAGATATTCTAGCTGTAGGTGAAAGTGAACCATCTTCTAAAATATCTTTAGCGTTGAAAATGTTAATAGATGTTAATAATGCCAACATGATTTTATTTATATCCGGTGTGACCGCAACCAAAGAAGTTTCAGATTCAAGTAAAGCGCTTAAAGAAGTGTTGTTTATGATTAAAGGTTCTTGTAGCATAGGTCCTTGAAAAACAATGGTTTGACTACCGTCTTGATTCAAATAAAGATCCAAAGCGTAACCATCTGACTTAGAAAAACCCGGCTTTGCGCTCATAATAGAATTTGCTACCATGTATCTGTAGTCATTGTTAACATCAAAATTAGAATCATCTGTGACAGAAAGTTCACCAATTAAATTTTCAATAAATTCAATAGAAGCGGCAGGAGCCTCTTCTAAAGTTTTTAAAGCTTTTTTCTCATATTGACAGCTAGGTTCTATACAATCATTGTTTTTAATTGCCATTGAAAGCTCGGCGTACGCTTTTACAGTAGGTTGATACGCGTTATCAAGCATCTTAAATTCGTAATCAGAAGACTGTGATATAAAGTCTTTATTGTAAGCAATAGCATTGCTTTCATTAAACTGCTTTATTATAAGATTATTTGTTATATTTTTATCTTCCATAATTATGATTGTTTACCAAAAAACCCACCGGCTATTGAAGCTATGCCACCTATAGCGCCCGTTATAGCAGACGTACTATCTGCTGCGGCCATACTAGCTGCCTGTCGAGCAGCTTGCAGTTCAGCATAAGTTCTATCTATTTCGCCTTGTTGTCTTCCTTCTCTTATTCCAAACTTAAATTGAGCACCTTGAACATCAGCATCCTGTTGTCTCATTTGCTCTGACATTAGTTGTTGTTGGCGTTGATTTTCCCCCTCAGCTCTCATTTTTTCATTTTGAGCCTCTTGCTGTTCTATACTAGCCGCAACACCTTTTTTGCTTTGTAAAGCAGCTTGAGCTAAAGCTGTGGCCCCACCAGCTGAAGCACCAGTTGATCTAATTGTGTCTAGAGTATTAGCTAAAGATATATCAGCTTGTTCTATTTGCATTTCAGCGGCTTGTGTAGCAACTCCTAATTGTGAAAAAGGATTTGTTATCATACTAGACAAATCAGTTATATTAGCATAAGGATCTATTATAGCTTGTCTATTGTCTTCTAAATTATTTAATTTTGCTTTAAGTTTTTTAGCTCTTTTAGCGGCTCTTCTTTGAGCTCTCTTAGCAGCGCTAGAACCAAAAATACCACCTATTATGTTAGCAGCTCCTCCTATGACTGCTGCTGCGGTTCCTATTGCCATGCCTTTATTTTTTTATTAATAATATCCATTGTTAGTTATATATTCTGTTCCTACTTGGAATAATTGTTTTTCACCACCAAAATCAGTTGAACCATCTGTGGTCATTGTTACTACAGCATAAAATCCTTTTATACCTGTTATATCCGTCCCAAAGTGGACCTCTCCTTCTACTGCTTGACTCTTATTTACAAGATTAGCATAGTATTTATTTTCTTTACGATAAAATCCAGCTCTAAAAATATTTCCTAATAAAGGTTGAGGATGTATATTTCCAACACTGTCATACGCTCCTTCATCATAACTATAGACGTAGTTAACAGAATCATTTGAAAAAGAATAAATACCGTTTAATTCATTTTCACCAGTGGGATCTGAAATAAAAGAATCGACAGCCCAACCATTATAGCCTTCATATTCTATATTTTTAAATGTTTTAGAAATAGCTGCATTATCATTAAAAACAAATGTAATATTAGAAGAATTGTTTACACCGTAAAACTTATTTCTTGCTAAACTGCTAAAAGATAAAACTGCATTATCGGCTATTGTTTGGTTTTTATTTAAAATTATATCTAAACCAGTAATTGATATTATAAAAGTTCCAGGCAAAACATTAGGGCCAAAAACAATATCACCTTTACTTATAACACCCAAAACATTATCAATAGTGATATTATCACTGTTATCAACAGCTCCATTAATTGAAGCTTGAGATATTGTATTTTGATCTGAATTATGAAACCACAAGCTACCGTCTTTAGTAGTATAAAACTTATTTCTAATACTAAACATTTGATCTGGTTTAAAGCTAAAAAAGCTAGTCCAACCATTTATTTTTTCGTCCCAAGCTACAGTTGTATCTTGCGTGCTACTATCTGTTAGAGTTATATTTTTTTGAGTTGAAACAAAGTATTGACTTGTATATATATCCCAACCACCTAATATTCTTCCAGGTGCTGATGCTACTTTTATTCTATTAATTTCATCTCTAAAATAATCTTTCATGCCTACAGAAGATATTTCATCCAACCCACTTCGTGACAATCTTAGTATAACGTTCTTGTTTGCGTCTGAAAAATATTTATTATATCCATATATTGCAAAACTTTCAGGATTTGTTGCTATACCGTATTCGCCTAGATATGGTGTTATTGCGCCAATAACTAAATTAGCAGAAGTAACAGTTCCACCTCCCTCCGCCGAGTATATAGCATCTTTGTCTATTAATGCTCTACTTACTTTCAACTCTTGAAATATATTCAAATTAGTATCTTCAGCATAGAGCTTTTGAATAGATCCATTTGCTGGATCTAAACTTTTAGTTATTTCTTCGCCCACGCTAAAAACATTCGTATTATTAATGCCTGTTCTAGAATTAAATACACCTGAATATATCAGAGTATTTATTCTGTTAGCTGAATTAGGTTCTTCTTCTACTAAATAAGCTTTTGCTCCGTAATCAGTAGAGGTGTTATTGAATCCTCCTCTAATTCTAGCCTCTTCTATAGACCAATTACTTAAGTCATTATTATCTGGAGCTTGTGGTGTAGATCTAGGATAGCCACCTATTTGACTAGGTATCCCAAAAGAGCCATTCCACATAGCTATATCAGCATTACCAGGAGTATTGTCGCTATTAGTCTTTTTAAGAATAAAAGTATTAAAAAATTTTACTTCTACTGTTGCTGCCATATTATATTATCACTTATTTTTTTTTTATTTAACACTATTGACCTGTTGTACAGTTTTCTTGACAGCCACTTATTGTTCCAGCTCCAGGCGTGCTTGAACCAGCCCTTAACTGCGTGACGCCAGCTAGCGGGTTCGTGGGCGCTTGGTTGATTACTTCTGCGGGCTGAGATAAAAACCAACAGCCTGATTCTTGCTTTTGAGGTGAAGCGTTAGTAACTTGAGCGCATAATTCATCGGTTGAAGCTCGCTGTGTTGGATTAGTTGGAGAATAAAAAGGAAGAACAACATTACTGAGTCTTACCCCTCCAAAAATATTTTCAGTAAACACAATACCAGCTACGTTAGGCATTGTTACTTCCCATCTTCCACTTGTAAATTTAATGTTATCACCTGGATTTAAACCGTGAGCTGCAAATGTTGTTACTGTCGCGTCTGTTCCATAGTTACTTCCAACTGGAGTGTTCGTGTAGTTTACATCACTCACTCTTACACCTGTTGAAACTCCCGCTGCATCTAATATTAAAGCGTTAGGAGGATAATAATTTGGATTAGGAGAATTAGGTCCAATAAGTACAGATGGTTGAAAATATTCAGAAACATTTGCTTCTGCTCCAAATAAAGAATTACAAAATATAGGACCCCTTTTTGATTCTGATGGATCTACAGTTCCGCCATAAGCAACGTTGTCTCCCGCTAACGTGGTTGTTGTAAATGTGGTTGAATTTGGAGTTGTTGCAACTGTGCACGTAGAATCTATAACAAAACTAAAGAAATTTAAATCCTTAGGTGTTATAAAGTTCCAAGATAATCCTTTTGGAAAAGTAGAAGGTGTTATTCTTATTACTAGCCTTTGAACGCTCGCAGATGGCGGAGGTGTATATAAAATAGAAGACAAAGAACCAATTGTGGCGTTAGCATCTGTAACTCTTACCCAAAGTATAAAGTCTATATAGTTTGGTGTGCTCCAAGGAGGATTGCCAGGAAGCTGAAGTCCATTAAAATTAAAACTAGGTCGATTTTGGTCTAGTTTTTGTATTTGGAAATAACTTGCTCCCGATCCAATAACAATTCCTTGTGGAGTACTATTACTAGTTGCTATTGTTTCAGTTATACTAAATAAGCCAGGCTCGACCCCAGGGCCTGCAGGCGTAATTCCGTCGCCCCCTCCAATTATACTACCTGGCACAGCAAAAGGATTTACAGTGCTTGGATCTATGCGATCTATATAATCTTGCTCTGTATAAGGGTCATTAAAAAACCTGACAGCAGATACTTGATTTACTAATTCAAATTTTAATTCTGTACTTCCAAGCCATCTATCCCCACCCGGAGCAGCCGGGAGAGTATAAAATGCAGAGCCGTTGTTAGCTAGTATGGTGCCATTCGCTGGATTTGTGTCCTGTTGAGTCATTGTAAGGTTAGGCGTAATGGGGGCGGTTGTTGCGCCGTTAGGATCTATAGGGCCACCTTCGGTGAATGACGCGTAGTTTGATGTTTTTGTTAAGGGAAGTACAAATTCAGGAGCTACATTTTGAAGCTCAAGTGTTTTGGTGACAAAAGCAACTGTTCCATCAACTAAACTTGTTATTTTAAAATTAACAGTAAAATTTCTTACGTTTGGATCGGATAAAAAAGCAAATAAAGAAGCGGTTTTAAGATTATAAAAACCTGGATTAGGTCCTGCTCCACCGGGCGCCCCAAGATCTACTAAAGTAAAATCACTAGCTCTATCAGCTCCTGTCACGTCTGTAATAGCGAATTCGCCAGGAAATTCAGATTCTAATGTTATTTCAAAATCAGCCGCAGGTATGTCAACGCCAAATATGTCTTGAGCAGTAAAGCCTGGAACTGTAGTACCTACTCTAGATCCAATAGTTATAGCTTCTGTAAAAGCAAAATCATTAAACCCAGATATTATAGAAGCTGATAAATCCTCTGAAAGTATAGCAGTATTTAAATCTTCTATTAAACCACTTGAAGATGTTTCCCAAAATATATCTAATAAACTTTCTACAGGTTCTGTTTCGTATACAGCTAAGTATTGTATACCAGGTGGATCTGTTTCAGGGTTTTTGAAAAAAGTTAATACATCTCCTTGGTTAAATGCGTTAGATGGTGGGGTTGCACCTGGTGTTCCAATATTAACTGGATTACCCGCTGCGTCTTCTAAATTTACAACAGGTGCAGAGACACCTGATACAGCTGTTCCTTCGGCTAGACCTCCACCTCTTACTAACATGCCAGGGGATATAGTTCCTTGAATATCTAATAAAGTAACTTGATCTGAAGTCCCCGGGCTAGGAGGTGTATTTGCTATATCTACAATACCACTACCAGTAGTAAAATTAGTACTTGCTATTTGCCCTATTTGATTTTCTGTAGTTATTCTACCTATTAAAGGATTAGAGTTAAAAGCATAGAACTGTGGAAAGAAATCAGGTCTTTCAGCGACTAAAGGACTAAAGTCAAATAGATCATTTAGCGTAGATATAATAGAGACCGTGTCTGGTTTTATTCCAGGAAAATAAGGTTTGTTATTAGAATTAGGCGATAATACATTGTTTTCTACTCTACCGAAAATTTGCACAGAGCTTCTAAACTGTCTTTGTTGTGGACCTACTTCATTTAAATCTCTAGGTATTTTATTTATGTTATCGTTTATAAGGACAGTGTGAGATGTTCTTCCTAGCTCTAAAGAAGTATCATTAGGGTAAGAAGCCATTATACCTGGCAAGTATACATTATAATACTCTTGCTCTGTTTGTTTTACAACTATTTTCCATGAATACCAACCCAGCGGATTATAATCACTACTAGTTGGATCACCATTATATAATCCTGGCCAACCAGTGTTTGTGTTTTTATTAGCTGGACCTATTGGGCTATTAAAAGAAACTTTTAAAGAATCGCCAGGCCACTCTGATTGTATTAAAGAGTCGCTGTTATAAGCAGAGTATATCGTAGATCCTTTAAATTCAACGCCACCAGAAGTAACAGTGTTTAAACTATTTGACAGTATAACACTTGACTGTCTTCCAAATCTATCAGAAAGTACTACGCCAACTTGATAATTTCTATTTTGTTTTAAAGAGTGATTAGGATATTCTATAATACTACTTGTGTCTTGTATGTTACTAGCTGGACTTAGCTCAATTGTGTCAAGAGCTGCAATAGTGATATTATTTGTTACAGTAAGTATTCCTGTGGCAAAATCAAAACTATCAACCAGTGTTCCAGGAGGGATAGTAGCTCCACTTGAAAAACTTACTATAGTAGATCCCACTACATTTCCACTATTCCAGAATGAAGTTGCTCCAAAACCTTTAGGCGTAACTGTTATGGTTTTACCTGCAACAATACCAAGACTAACATCAGCATCACCAAAATTTATATTAAACTGGGCTTTAGCGCTAGAGTTAACGTTGTAGTTTATAAAAGCAGGAGGCGTGTGTTTATTTTGAAAATTACCGTAAACAACTCTATTGCTTATTACTTCTTGAGCTAAAGATCTAACTGGTGTTTTATCGTATACTCTAATAAGATCTGCTTCTGGTAAAACTTTAAAAGGTTTTCTAGACTGATAATCATACACGTAAAACTTAGGATCACCAATAGTTATAATAGCATTGTCTGCCAAAGTTACATTACCACTTAGAGTTATATCTCCAGCAACTGGATTATTAGGATCAGTTGGTGTAAAAGCAGTTACAGTTCTTGGTACAGTTATACCGCCACCTGTTACTTGAGCTCCAATCTGTATACCGCCTTGAATATTATCTATAGGAAAAGGCCCAGCTATACCCGCGACAGCTCCATCTGTTTGTGCTTGGGCGGCTGAGTTGAATATAGTTTCTATTGATACTTGCTCTATAACCTTTACTGCAGTTTGATTTGATTCCTTGTAAAGAATATCTATAGAGTCTATTTTTAATGCATTTTGTAGATCATAGTTATTAAATGGAAGCGGTATGTAAAGTAAGATTTTATTTACTTTATTTTCCATAAACTCTACTATTGTGCTTTGATAAGATAATTCTTGATCATCTTTTTCTCTGCTAACAAAAACATCACCTTGTATAGTAGTAGGAGACCCCGCTAAAGTAGTAGTATCTGTAACAAAATAACCGTCTTGCTTAGGTATAAAAGTTGGTTGTGTAAAAGGTGAAAATATAGAGTTCTCTCCATCTACATAATTAAATCTATATCCAAATCTTACGAATTTATCTTCTAAATAATTAGGATCACCATTGTAAGAAGCATCGTAATATGGATTTGGTTCAAAAACAATTTCTGGATTATTTGCAGTTGGCGTGAAGGCTGCGCTTAGTTTTATTGCAGTAACTTGAGTAGGTGAAGAAGTATATGCAATTTCTGTTACTCTCGTAGGAATTGTTGTACTTAAACTTGAATCTAGTATTTGAACTTCAGATCCAGATGTATTTGGAGGGTTTGGACCAACATAAATATTACCTTTTACATTACTAATAGGTATAGAAGTACCACTAGGATAAAGAACGCCAGATGTAGCTGTTAACGTTCCAGATCCACCGTTTGGATAAAACTTACTAACAACATCAAGCATCGTAGTTTCATAAGCTTCTACGTTTCCAGTAGACATGCTTTGTCTATATAATTGTATTGCCTGGTAAGGATTATAAGTAGATACAGATATTTGATCTTCTGTTGTGTAAAAAGTGCTTGATCCTAATGCTGATGTTATGTTTATTTTTCTTGGTTGATTTCTATCATCTGTCCAAAAAAGTAAATCTTCTAAAACATTAACTGCGTATATAAAATGAGTTTTAGAAAAATTTAAAAACTTACCTTCTACTAGTCTAGTAGGCACCTCTGTTACAGTGTTATAAGCATATATAAAGTTATTTGCTGAGTTGCTGTAAGTTAAGTTTGATGGAGAAGGATCTGTATAGTCAGTAAAAAATAAATATATAACATTATTTATGTCATCTGAAAAATACCCTATACATGTTAAACCAGTTATTCCGGTTAAAGATTCAAAATCTACAGCTAAAGAATTACCTAAAACATTTTCTAAAGAGCCCACGCCGTCTCCTTCTGATCTACTTACTTGAACATTTAAAGCGTTCCTGTAATCACCGTTTTGTAATAATCTAGCGTCAATGTCTTTATTCATTTTAGACCCTAGAAAAGTATTTTGAGCTTTAGCCATTTAATTTTAGTGTTTTATCCATTTAGATTTACCTCGCATGACTTGTACTATTTCATCTAGCTTAATGTTAGATAATCTTATTTTAGCATTTCTAAGTTTTGATGATCTATCTCTTTTTAATCTTTGAACCATAAACTCTTGCTGTCCAGACCTTGTAGACACTATATTATATAGTATAGATGCATATAAAGCATCTTCAGCCAGCTTAGGTACTTTAGTGTCCTTGTCATGAGCTAAACCATCTGATATGTATTCTAATACAATTAATTTATTTACTAAATTACTTGAAAAAGACATCTTGCCTTCTCTGTAATTAGGGTTAAACCAACCATTACGCTGGGCATATTGAGGTACTATACCATATTGTTGTCCATAAAATATATCAGTTTGAAAACCATAATAGTTTGCCCAATAAGCATAGTCGTCTAAATTGTTAAAAATTTGTT
>Ga0208157_1001033_pt1 | contig 13436 bp, 22 predicted proteins | sample 5_EtaG_FD_184077 | JGI IMG/M metagenome (GOLD analysis project Ga0208157, IMG submission 184077) | Marine viral communities from the Subarctic Pacific Ocean - 5_ETSP_OMZ_AT15132 metaG (SPAdes) (version 2) | ecosystem: Environmental > Aquatic > Marine > Oceanic | place: Pacific Ocean | collected...
TTATGAAATTTTATTGCACCCCTGAGAATACTATTTGACAATAGTATAGGATTCTGTTAGTTCTGAAATTCAATCTTCTCACCATTACCTACCCTTACTATTTCCCTCTTTAGGGTAGGTGTTTTTAATTCATATCAAACCAGCTGCTTTCCGTGCACGTACTAACAGCCGGCCAAACTCCAGGTCCCTACCCTTGCAGGTCATCGGTAACGTCCAGGGAAATGCCAGTGGCAAGATATGTACGCCCTTGAGCTTTCAAATTTTATTTACAAATACAACCTTGCAGACTACCGCTACCATCGTGCATTATATGCAAGTTTAAAGTATTAGCGTATCCGCTTAGTTTTAGTCTTAGTATTTCGCATATCTCCATGCAATCGGCTTCTACCAATAATGAGATATGTTCCATCATCTCTTTTGTGACAGGAACTAACTGATACAATCCTTCGTTTAGTATTATTAAGTCCATTAGCCCACTCCTTTACTTTCTCTAACCACAATTTTTTAAGCTGTGGATCTTTTGTTTTGTTGTACTCTTTTGCCAGGTCGTCTAGATGGTCTTGTGTAATCATTGACTCTTGTCCCCCACTCAATAGCATTTTTTAATCCAGGTGCTTTTAAGGACATATTCACACCATACGATTTCCATGCTTTACGTATTAAATTTAATTCTAGTAAAAGGTTAGACCACTGTCCTTGACTGGCACCATCTACTGTAATTGTTATTATTTTTTCTTTCATATATCCAATATAGGATATTTTGGGATTATGTCAACCCTTTCCTTGACCTTTGTATCTTGTCTGTTTTTTCTGTCTTTTTTCGTGTTTATTTTTATTTTTCTTGTGTTGACGTGCGCCTCTTTTTCTAGGCTTATCTCTTGTCTCGAAAGATTTAAATTTTTTCGCCATCTTTCCATTCTCTTACAAAAGGTTGTCCATCATCAGATCTTGTGATGTGTGGTAAGTAAGTTATTTTACCGTTTACATGTTGCTCTAAATCAGAACCACAATTCATACATCTATACATTGTAGCTGTTAAACCAACTAACATTGTAAACTCATCACACGTTGGACATTTACCGTTAACTATCTCTGCTGTAATTTTCATTACTGACAACTTAAACACTCATCGCTATCATTGTCAAGTTCTGCGAGAGCTTCTTGTTTGCAGTCATCGCTGCAAAATATATCTAATTCATCTTTAGCTTCAAATTCTTTTTTACACTGTTTACAATTTTTTTTCATTATTCTAATATTAATTTTTTAATTGATAAAGATCCATCTATATTTTTTTCTAATTCAGCCATTTGCTTCAGGCATTGATACTTTACGTGCGATTTAGCATCACGTCTAGCTGTACGAGCCCCTTTGAGACATTCAGACATTGAAGGTTGGATACGTGCCTCCTTGATTTCTCCGTGTACAATCATAAGTAAAGCTACCACTAACTCTGTCATACTACCTTACCTTTGTTTTCACCTTGCTTGATAACATATTTTTGTGTACCATGCTTGCCAGTTTCAACTTCTTTTTTTAAATCTTTTACATAACTCATCTGTTTAGCTTGTTTGTTTACATCAGCTATGTAATTCAAAACTTTTTTAGTTATACGTCCCGTTGCCATTTTGTCTTACCTTATCTTTTAATTCTTCAATATCAGCTAATGCTTTGTCTAGCTGTTCTCTTAAAAATTCTATATTAACTTTGTTTGTCATGTTCATCTCTTGAGTCTCTTCCATTTTCTCAACGGACTTGTATAAATCCTCGATTAAAAAATGTTGCTCCTGATCCGTGGGCACTTGTTCACTTTTCTTTAACAAATCATTTTCAAACAACTCACGTGATGTCTCTAACGATACCAACCTCGCAGTCAGCTCTGTGTATGCGAACACACCCATTGCTACGAGCACGATCAACGAGGCTACCGTTTTCATCGGCATCTGCACGGCAGCGGATTCTGATATGTTTAATGGTTTATTGGACATGTGGTCCTCCACATAAAGCCAATACAACTAACATCACTATCAGTAAACCTGTTGCGTAGTAGTTCATCTTGGCAGTCTCCATAAATTATCTAGTCCAAAAGATTAATCTTTTAGAAAATTCTTTTATTTTTTTCCAAATTTTTTTAATCATACTATCCTCCACTATTTTGATAGTTTCCCACACACAATCACAGAAACTACATTGTGCAATTCCTCTATGTCTGTGTCCACAATCCATACATATTCCATTTACTACATTAATCATTTTTCTTTTCCTCCATTTCGTAAAAGAAATTATCAGTGTCTTCAGTTCGCCACTGTTGTGTATCTTCTACGTTCCATTCATTCGTTTGCACTTTCCAATCAGGGACAGTATCTTTAACTGTAAAAGAAGGTAAATCCCATATTAATCGATTGTTAGGTTGTGCAGCATAATTGCCATCATTTAAAGCAAGTATGTGAGCGCACTTGTGTTCGTGCGGAATCTCCGAATGATCAGTGTCAACAATGTTACTCTCTGGATGAGCAAAGTCAATAGTAAATAAGTATTTACCATGATGCCATTTTTTGTCTTTTCCTATGTATTTACCAGCTTGGCCATCTAAAATATCATAATTAGTAACAGCAGGATAATAACTAAAAGAGTTCCAAAGCTCCAATTCATCAATTCTTTTATGTGGAACAGCTGCGGGTTCATAACCACGTTGAATAAAAGCCGTAATTGGGAGACGATAAAAGATTGCGCCATTTTCCATAATTGCATGCCATAAGATAGCCCGACCTGACATACAGCTAATACCAAAGATAATGCAGTCTTCAACTTCTCCATGATGTTTTTTAAGATCATATAAATATTCTCTCCTTATCTGTGCATATTGCACGGGTATGTTTGCATTTAAATAAGCCATAATTAACCATTAATATCTCCCCAAGTTTTGCCCTTTTCATAATCAACTTTGTTGGGGACTTCCAAAGTTACAGCATTCTCCATAACTTCAACTATTTGTTGTGCGTGTTCTTCATCTCGAACACTCACACATAGTTCGTCATGAATTTGTATGTGAGCTACTATACCAGATTTATATAAATCTAACATTGCTTTTTTTGTCATATCAGCAGCAGATCCTTGAATTAATTTATTCAGTGCCTTGTAGGTATATGCTCTTCTAATTCCTGGTCCGTGTTCCTGGAGTGCTTCTTCGTGAGGCAATGCTTTATGCATACCAAATTGATTTGGTTCCCATAAATGGAATCTACACAATCGTCCCAAGAGAGTTCGAATTTGACCACGCTCTTGGGCACGATTGGAAGCACTATTCATTAACTGCTTAACGAAGGGAACTTTAGCGTGGTATTGATCGAACAATTCTGCTGCTTTATCTTTTGATACACCTAATTCGGCCTGGAGTTTAGCCTTACCCATACCATAAAATAATCCAAGATTAATTACCTTGGCTTGTGATCTTGGAATTTTTGCCATGTCTGCTACGACCTGGTGAAAGTCCGTTGATGTATCATTTTCATAATTATCTATTACATCATTAACTGATGGAAATTTGTGAAGGGCTGCGTAATGCACTACCAGCCTAGGCTCTTGCTGAGAATAGTCAAAACAACCCCATGTATGGCCTTCCTCTGGTATAAATATAGATCTAATCATAGGTCCAAGATCCTTATTTCTAGCTGGTAGCTGCTGTAAATTAGGGTTTGAATAGCTAAATCTACCGGTCACAGTTCCGCCATAATCTGACCTTATTTGATTTATGTCTGCATGGATCCTGCCTTTATGTTCATGTTTAATTATGGTATCAATAAAAGTAGTATGAGCTTTATTAACTTCTCTAGCTTGAGCAATCATTCTAACTACTGGGTGACTATGATTCGAAATAAAATTTTTAGTAAAGGATGGAGCTTGTGATTTTGCAGTTCGTTCGTACGGTAAACCAAGTTTATCAAAAACTTTCGCAACACTTCTTGCAGCCATTAGCTGAACGTCTATGTGCGTTTCTTTTTTTATTTTGTGCAGGAGCTCTTTTTCTTGCAATGTTAACTGCTGCTTTAGTTTATGAGCTCGTTGAACGTCTACTCGGACTCCAAGGAAACGCATGTCTACCAGACAAGGAAAAAGATCAGTTTCCAATTCAAAAATAGATTCAACATCCTGGTGTATTAATTCTTTTTTAAATATTTGCCACAGCTCTAAAGTTAGTTCAGCATCTTTTTCTGCGTAAGATCCCACATACATTGCTGGTAGTTGCCACATATCTGCTTTAGGATCTAGTCCTCTAGACTTTGCTTCTTCATTTAATGCAGCTTCATTTTTACCATGACCCAAATAATCCCAAGACAAACTATTTAAATCAAATCTAAATCTGTTTTCATCAATTAATGATGCAGCAATCATAGTGTCTACTATTTGTCCGTTTATTTTAAGACCCATAGATTTAATCCAACATACATCATACATAGCATTGTGAAATATTTTTATAGCATCCGACTCACAAATATCCTTGAACCACTCTAAGGTTTTTTTACGATTCATGTTTGGCCCTGATCCGTGAGCAATTGGAAAATAAAACTTTCTACCGGGTACAGCAACAGCTATGCCTACAACTTCTCCATTACCAATGATAGATCCAGATCCTTTAGATTTTAAATCAGGATCTCTTGTCTCTAAGTCGATTGCGATCTCGTCGTATTTTCTTAGATCAGGATACTCTTCTGGTTCATTCCATTCTGTCTGTGCTTCAAATAAAGGTACTTTCATTTCTTTGTGTCTTTTAATTTTAATATCTCTAGTTCACAATAGTGAATTATTTTTTGTAAATCTTCTATTTTATTTTTAAATAAATACCTACAAACATACTTCACAACACATCCTTGAAAGAAGGAGAGATTATTTTTTGAAATAAATTCATATGGCTGAATGTGAAAATTTTTATAGTGAGATCCACCTACCTGGCGGTCTTGCGGGAAAGTATCATTAAATATATCTTTGTTCGTCATAGTTGGTATCCTTTCCTTTCAATTTTTGCTCTCATTAAATATAAGTTTCTTTTTGCTCTCGTACAACCTACATACCATACTCTGTGCTCTTCGTCACGTTTTATTACACTTTTTATTGTAGCTTCTCTTATTTTTTTAGCATTGTCTAATACTAAAATTACGTTCTCACATTCCCCACCTTTTGCTGCATGAATTGTGGATACTTTAATCCTTGCTTCATCACTTAATTTTTCTTTATTGGACAGCATAAGTCTTATGTAAATTTTATCTTCAGCTGGTGCATTGTCAAAACATTCAAACCATTTTAAATCTTTCTTAAGTTCTCTGTTGCCCATGTATTCTTTGATATCTTCTAACGCTGTATCCGATATGGTTTCTCCATTTAACCATTTACTATGGTTAATAATTGCTTTGTATAGCTTTGTATTATAACTTTTTTGATGTTTATTTTCGTAATATAAACCTTTGACTTTTAATAAATTACAAATTTCTTTTGATCTAGATATGGTTCTAGTTAAGATTAACCAATCCTGACTAAATAAATCAAGATTCTCTAAACTATTAATTTTACTACATAAACCTTCCTCGTCTCTAGGTAAATAATTTTTATCTGCTCTAAGTCCTTCAATTCTAGCGGTAATAATTTCTGATATGTCTTGGACAGCTTTTGGTATTCTTCTTGATTTAGACAATACTTTTTCTACAGCTTCTTCTTGTATAAATCTATCTACATCTGCACCTGCCCAGCCATAGATTGCTTGATCATCATCCCCTGCAAGATAAACTTTTTTAGATTTAGATTTTAGTATGTCATATAATTTCCATTGTATCGGAGATAAATCTTGTGCTTCATCAATAAACACTACATCAAATTCTGGAATTTTATGTGGCTGCTGCACTATGTCATGAATCATGTCTGTAAAGTCGACTAAATTATTTACATCGGGATGTTTATATTTATTATAATTAGCTTCAATATGTTTTAATAAATCAGGATCTACATTTGTAGAGTGTTCTCCGGTGCAGTATTCATCCCACACCGGTATATCTTTTTCTTTTGCTTTTAAAATAATTTGAAAGTATTCATTATCACAAGTTAAATAAGGTGAAGCATCCATATCTTTTTTTGCATTAACTCTTACACTTAATTCTTTACCAAGATCATTGTAATGATAATCTTGCATTACATTTTCTTCTCTAAGTCCTAGACTATGAAAAGCTAATGAGTGTAATGTTTGAAAATATTTTAAGTGTTTCTTTTTATATTGTGAATTTTTTTTAAGCATACGATCTTTTGCTTCGTTAGCTGCTTTACGAGTAAATGCAAAGTATCCTATCTTATCAATAGGAGTGCCTATTCTAATGTAGGCCATAGTTCTTCTAATTAATTTTTCTGTTTTACCTGTACCTGGAGGACCGTATATCTTGGTTACTTTTTTCATTAAAGAATATCTTTTTTACTTTTCATCGATATTATTTCAATTGGATTTTCTTCTCTTTCAAAATGTGTCATTGATATTTTAACACATCTTACTGGGTTATGTGATTTCTTTTCTGTTTCTTTTTTAGGATATCGTTTAAGACTCCGTAGTTCTGCTCCAAAAAAGTCCATCATCATTTGTCCTGTCCTATCAATTTTAGATTTCCATTCTTTGTTTTTTAAAAAATTATAAAAAGGATCAAATACAAAATATGCAAAACCATCATCAATTAATGTGCTGCCACTTCTAAATGAAGCATCACTAACTGCTGGCACACCATGAATATAATCATCTAAATGTTTATGAAGTATTTCTTTGGGTGATGTACCTGGAGGAGCTTTTTCTGTTTTCATTCCTTGCCATAGGTTATCTAAAATATTTTGCATATCATCACCCTTGATTCGTGGTGGTGGAATAGGGGTATGAGCCCCAATTAAACGTCTAAGCTTTTCTTGGTCCATGATGTAATTAATATCTCTAGCAATTATCTGCTGCGTAGTTTCACCTTCTACTTTGTCATTGTAATGTACAGTGAATCTAAATTCTGGTTCAGGAGAATAATCTATTTTAATTAATGCAGATAATGCAGGAAATTTTTTAACTTTATCAGAGGCTACACCAAATTTTCTTTTCAAACATTCTGATTTAACACACATACTATTAATAGGTTCTTCTGAACAAGTATGGCCTGCGGTATCTTTTTTATACGCTTTAATTTTTTGTTTTACTTTTTCGTCTCCCCATATATTATCGTAAACAATATAATTTCTTGCACCTTCTAAAAGTTTTTCTTCCCAGTTGTCAGGATATTTCTTTTTAGCAAACACCATATAGTTATAAATAAATCGATCTCTATAATCATCTAACTTAGATTTAGATAATCTTTGTAAACAAACAGGACCATCGGCAAATTCATCTGCACCACCTGTTAATTCTAATCGCATAAGTTCCGTAGCAAATTCTTCTAGATCTTCTTTAGTCTTTGTGTTAGCCTCGACGACTTTTATAAATTGATCAAAGGTAAACTCAGTTCCATCTAGATTTACACCGACTCTTTCATTACGATTATAATAAGGTAAGTTTATAAAATTACCATTAATAGGTTTACTATCTGAACCAATTCCTAATTGAGTTTGTTTTGGAAATATTTCTGTTGAAGCTTTTAAATCAAATGTAAATAATAATTTATCTAAAAAATTTCTAACAAAACTAGCTTTAACTGGTTCTTTAAAAAATACATATATGTGGAGTCCACCACTTTTAGATTTAACTGGAACTACTGGAATATTTTTTTTATCTATTATTTCTAAATATTTTCTTAAATCAAAGTTGTCATATTCATCAGAGTCTATATCTATGGCTCCAAATTTTGCTAAACCATCATCATCACAGGGCTGAATACCTATAGATTTTTTACCAGAAAGATGATCTAAATAATCTGATTCTAAAAGTTCTTTCGCTGCCCAGCCATATTTTAATTTAAGTTTACCTGTAGACGGATCTTTGTATGCAGAGTTTATATCTGCATAACCATAGTCTCTCTTAAGACCTGTAAATATATCTATAAATTTTTCTTCCATCTTTATATTATTAGGGGTGGATCCACTCTCGCTTCACCACCCCAGTTGCAACAATTCCTTTTAAGGAATTCTAGTAGTGAGCTGCCCCATCGGTTGCTTTAGCAGTATCATCCTCACCGTGTTTAACTTGAACATCTCCTTTAGAAATGCTTTCAGAAAAACTTCTAGCTTGTTGATACAGTGCAGCATCCTCAATTGGACCTATCTTGCTCACTTCCCAACCAAACCATGTACCTTTGTCGTTAGACTGTTGTACGGTTTTTAGTTGATAAAGATGGCTAAAAGATGCAGGAGTAAACAATCCGTTTTTTCCCTGCAGTTTTATACTTTGCATCATGCTATTCCATTTTCTACTAATTTTTAATTGAGTAGATTTCATAGCAATCAACGCAGTAGTTGGTGTACTTCCATTAGCTATAACAAAATGTTGTGCAGTTTTTTCAATGTAATTACCATTTGGTAATCTATCTTTGAAGTCTGCACCTCTAGTTGTTTTAGTCATGATGTCACTTGATGAAGGATAAATATTGACCGGAGCACCTGATCCATCTTTTCCTCTATCTTTCCACTCAACATACTCGAGCTTGTAGTAACATGGAATCACTTGGACTCCTTGTTCACCATTGAAAAGTTCACCTGTTACTGAATTGTATATCATTCCAGGTTCAGCACCTTCCACATACTTTCCGTCTCTCTTGTTTACTTCAGGAGATAACTGACCAAGTATTTTAAGAAATGGCAATGCAAGATCATCTTGTGTTACCGTTCCAGTTTGTACTGCTGCATCAGCCTCAAATACTACATTTGTAGCTAGTGCACCATTTTTCTTTATCGTCGGTTCTTTGTTCATGTTTCTATTTCCTTGTTATTTTGGTTCTGTTTCCTGCGAACACGTTAAATAGATCCGTGGGCATCTCTTTCCCAGACTCAAGACGCTCACGAACCAATGCTTTAAGTGTCATAGGTTCAACCTTTAACTTCTGGGTAGGTTGAAATCCTTGACCTTGCGCAAGGACAGCAAAATTTGCCGCCTTGTTATCTTCGTTACGACCAAAGGAAACGGTGATCATATTTTTAATTATGTCACCCAAGCCATTGTTACGAAGCCAGTTAAATGCTTCTTCCTCTTTTGCTTTAGGAATAGAAGCACCATAGACGGGCATGCATTGTACACCTGCACCATCTGCTAAACTAAATTTTGATATATTCATTTCTGTCATCATCGTAGGTATAACCTCTCCAGATAAAACGTCCATATCCTTTTTTAGTTTTTTTAATTCTTCTTCTTTTGCTGCAACTTTATCTTCCAAGGTTCTTAGCTTTACAACCTGGGCAGATAATTCTTTAATGTCGTTAGTGCTTTTATTAGCTAACGAATCAACTTTGTCTTCTTCTAGATTTATACTCATGTCTTTTTACCTTTCGTAGTAGTTAATGATGTTGTTAATATAATGTCATAATATCCTATGTCAAGCTTAATCTTCAATCTTTCCTTTTTCATATATGTTAATTTCTATGGGGTAATACATTTTTTCTTGTCTGTCCCACTTTAGTAAATTAAATCTACCTTGTGTCTTATCTGCAACAATAGAACATGCAACTCCTATAATAGCTGGATCGCCTGTAAGTAGTAAATAATCTTTTTCGGTATATTTATCTAATAATTTTCTTAATTTAAAAATTAAAGGTCCTGGTGATAAAATAATTTGTGAATGTTCTGGAAGCAGCACTTTTAATTTGCCATATTTTTGAGCTCCCATAATATTAAATTTAGGACTACCTATTTTAGTCCCTGGTAATTCTTGAATGACATAAACAAATGGCTCATTACTTTGAGTTGGTATTGTATTTAATGTTGTTAGCGCCATATAACTTTCCTATTGACTTGTTATATATGTTTTGGTATGCGTGTCAATAGAAAGAAGAAATACTATGAACTATAAATTTAAAACTAAGCCGTATGAGCATCAGTTAAAAGCTCTTAAGAAGTCTCATAACAAAGAACTATTTGCATACTTTATGGAAATGGGTACAGGTAAATCTAAAGTATTAATTGATAACGTATCAATGCTTTATGACAAAGGTAAAATAAATGGATTTTTATTAGTTGCACCTAAAGGTGTGTATAAAAATTGGTTTGATTCAGAAATACCTACACACATGGTTGATCATGTAGACAAAAAAATGGTGTTATGGCAAGCTAACATTACTAAATCACAACAACAAAAATTAGATACTTTATTTGAACCCGGTGAAGATCTACATATTTTAATTATGAATGTTGATGCATTTAGTACAAGTAAAGGTGTAGAGTTTGCAGCTAAATTTTTACGTTGTCATAGAACCATGATGGCCATTGACGAGTCTACTACAATTAAAAATCCTGATGCTAAAAGATCTAAACATATATGTTCCTTGGGCCAATATGCTAAATACAAAAGAATTCTTACAGGATCACCAGTTACTAAATCACCATTAGATCTATATAAACAATGTGAGTTTTTGGGAGAAGGGTTATTAGATTTTACTTCTTATTACGCATTTAGAACTAGATACGCTATACTTAAAACTATGAACTTCGGTTCTCATAGTGCTAAGGTTCCAGTAGGATATAAGAATTTACAAGAATTATCTGATAAAATTGCTTTGTTTTCTGACAGAGTTTTAAAAGAAGATTGTTTAGACTTACCAGATTATACTTATCAAAAAAGAATTATACAATTAAGTAAAGAACAACAAAAGATTTATGATCAAATGAAAAACGTAGCTCTTGCACAGATGGATGGCAAGTTAATGACTACTTCTACTGCATTGGTGCAGCTGATGAGACTCCAACAAATTACTTGTGGTCACTTTAAAGCTGACGATGGTACACTTAAAATTATTAAAAATGAAAGAGTCAATGCATTAATGGATATATTAGAAGAGGTAGAAGGCAAAGCTATTATATGGGCTCATTGGCGACATGATATAGACTCTATAGTTAAAGCTATTGAAAAAGAATATCCGGGTTCCGTGATGACTTATTATGGATCCACATCTACTGAAGATAGGGCCAAAGCTATTAAAGCCATACAAGATCCTAACTCTAAAGTTAGATTCTTAGTGGGCACACCTCAAACTGGTGGTTATGGTATTACGCTTACAGAAGCTAATGTTATGATTTATTATTCTAATGGATATGATTTAGAAAAAAGAACTCAGTCCGAAGCTAGAATCAATCGTATAGGTCAAAAAAGAAAAATGACTTACATAGATATTATATGCGAAAAAACTGTGGATGAACGTATAGTAAAAGCATTGCGTAAAAAAATAAATATAGCTTCAGAAGTTATGGGGGAAGAGTTAAAAGCATGGATCTAATTATTTTAAATGATGGTTTGTATCAATTAATACCTGTAACAAAACAAATAATGGAAGGCATTGTCATAACTTCAGAAATAGATTGCTTTGATTTATGTGATATACTTAGAATTAAATTAACAGGGTATGTAGATATTTTAAATTTACATATTATGAACGATGGCAGCGGTAATTTTATTGGATGTATGTGTCGTTAAATATCTTGTAATCCTGTTTCGCGATTTAAAAACTTGTATTCAATTTTTTGTATATTAAAATCTTTTTTAATTTTTTCACAAATTTCTTTTACATCAAACTCACCACAACTATAAACATCAAACTGCATTAACGCAGGTGATGGTTCATCCCAAACGTGCATGGCTATGTGAGAAGTCTCAATAATTGCAACGGCAGTAATACCTCTATTCCCTTCCATATTACAGTATTTAACATAAGGACCCATAAATATTTTCATATTTATAGACTCTACAAAATTTTTCATCCATTCTGTTAGTTGTTCTTCATCTACAGGAGGTTTAACTGCTTCGGCACGAATAATAAGATGCTGATGTACTAACAAACTATTTTTCATAAACCTACCCTTTTACTTAATTTAACATATCCATAAGTAAAGTTATAAGCACTGCACCCATACCACCGACTATCCAATATTCTAATCTTTTTATTCTTTCTTGCATTTCTTTTATTTGCTCAAATGTTTGCTTCTGCATAATTCTGCAAAGTTTTTCATGAGATTCTATTTTCTCTAATGCAGATTTTCTAGCCATTAACTTGAACCTAAATTATTTGTTGCATTATCAATTAATGCTTGAAGTTCTGCAATAGTTAAACCCGTTGCACCTTCTGCTCCTGGAAGAAGAGGTGATTCCATTCCAGAAGAATCAAATTCAAATGTTTGAACAGGTCTTACTTCAGACAAAATACCCGATCTGTCAAATTTTTCTCTGATATCTATTGTGTCATTTACAGGTACGCTTTGCATGTTTTGATAAAAATCTACTAACGTAGGAGAGTCTTTAAATGTATTTAGCGTGCTAGAAATTTTTGGAATCATATTGTTTATAGGTTCCACTGCTCTGTCTTTTAAAAAATTGTATCCTCTATAAGCCATCCCAGCTAATGGATTAATTAACCCTAAAATTCCTCCCATAAGAGCATTACTATAATTAGGTAATTGATTTCTAGAACCAATCTGATCTAGCGTAACTGGCTGATACGTTCGATTAAAAAAGCTAGGTTCAAACCTAGCAGCATTGTTTCTATTTAAATTATCTATAAATTCATTTTGAGATCTTTGAAAGTCAGCACCTGTAATAGGTTTTTGATCTATGTTTGTAGAATCATATGTGGGTCTAGTAGGTGCTTGATATCTTCTATAATCAGAATCTTGTCCGCCTCCACCGCCGCCGAGATTTCCTGAGCTTCCGCCTGTACCTGGACTTGTACTTCTACTTGTAGTATTTCCCATAGAGGCACTTCTGGCTTGATTACTGACATTACCCATGTCCATTCCGCCGCCTCTAAAATTTATTCTTTTATCTATTGCCATAATTATCCTAAAGGAAACAGTTTATCAAATTTTGCTGCAGTTGGAAGTAAATTAAACTGATTTCCTAATGTGTTATTGTTTGCAAATAAAGACGCATTTACCCCTGTTCCGATTTGAGCTGGCGGTGGTAACTCTACATTAGGTAGCTGTGCTATACCAGATACTGGTGCTGTTCCTTCAGTAGATACATCAGGTGGATTTAAAGTAAAATTAATAAACTCTTCAAAAGCCGCTACTCCATCTCCTAATTCTATAGCTTCTAGATCAGATCTAATATCATTAAACACATCAATAGCCTCTTCAAATTGATCTTCTACTTCAGCAGCTCTAATAGGGTTTTCTTCATATAATTTATCAATTATAGATTGGACTCTGGCTTCACTTATATTAGGAGCAATAAACTCTCCTTCCATTAAAGCGTTTACTCGTTTTTTGTTTTTTAATCTTATTCCCACTCTATCTTCAATTTCTG
>Ga0208157_1001034_pt1 | contig 13422 bp, 21 predicted proteins | sample 5_EtaG_FD_184077 | JGI IMG/M metagenome (GOLD analysis project Ga0208157, IMG submission 184077) | Marine viral communities from the Subarctic Pacific Ocean - 5_ETSP_OMZ_AT15132 metaG (SPAdes) (version 2) | ecosystem: Environmental > Aquatic > Marine > Oceanic | place: Pacific Ocean | collected...
CAATATTATATGGTGGAAAGTTTGGTTGTTTGACTGACTCCAAGTAAGCGGCAGTCTCTGGTACACTAAGAGTGTACGAATTTGCTGTGTTAAACATGACCTCTAATGAGCATCGTGGATGTCCCCTGTTTGGGCGACATAGATAATTATACAAGTAACAACTTTTTTGTGTATGGGGGAATCCGAAATAAAATGGACGGATATCCAGATAGATTTGACAGATAAGTGTAATGCTGCTTGTCTTTTTTGTTCTAGAAATCAAGAAGGTACGGTTATCAGTACCGATTTAACAGTAGAAGATATCAAAAAGATAACAAATTCAGATGTAAAATCAATAGAAATGTGTGGTAATTATGGTGATGCTACTGCAAACAGACATTTGTTTAATATTCTAGATCACCTCGTAGAAAACAATATAGACATCAAACTTTTTACCAATGGTTCAGCACACAAACCATCGTATTGGGAAGAATTGGCAAAAAGAATAGGGGATAATGCCGTTTTATTTGCTCTTGATGGCGCTGATAAAAAAACTTATGAATATTATAGAGTCAAATGTATATGGGAAAAGACTTTAGAGAACGCTAGAGCATTTATAGATGCCGGTGGGTGGGCAGTTTGGTCCATGGTGCAGTTCAGTTGGAATGAAAACCAATTAGAGACCGCTATGAACATGGCAAAAGACATGGGTTTCTTACATTTTCACACAATTTACTCAAATAGAAACGTAGCACATGGTGTTGGCACTCATGTGATAGGTAAACAGTTCTTCAGTAAGGTAGAACCACTATGTGTTGATAGAAAAAGACTTTTTATTACAGCAAGAGGTAATGTTTTTCCCTGTTGTTGGATGGCATCCGAGTATGAGAACATTCAAACAGTGCCCAATATAAGAGATTATGATTCTCTGGATGAATTATTACAGTCTAAAGAGTGGAAAATATACTGGAGTGGTGTAAAAACTTGGAAAGATCCACTATGCAGAAAAAAATGCGGACAAAAAAAGCGTGACTACAAAGTAATCACGCCATTTTCAGATAAATTGTATGAGCAACCAACTGGTTCTCATGTTCAAAAGATTACGAAGATTCGTTAGTCTTCTTCTTTCCAATATTATATTTGGTTTCTAGGATCCATTCCCCCTTCTCTCGGTAGGCAATGACCTTAATCTGGTTTAGTGGGGCAATATCTGTAATGAGTTCAGCATTTACAACACCAATCAGACCCCAGTCTGCTAGCAATTGTACGATACGATTGCGACGTTGAATATCATTCATGCTAAGGTTTGCTCGCTTACCGTCAAGAGCGAACAGTTCCTTGAAGTGAACGATGTAATACTTACCTTGCTTGTGTAGGATGTGACAGGATTGATAGAGTTTCTTCTCTTTCCTACTCGCTACACCAATGCGTGTGAGTGTTTCTCTGACCTTTAGAAAATCGTCTGGTTCCGCTAGGGATACCTCAATCATCTTGTCAGGTGACCAGTTATATTCTGGTTCCTGGATCACGCTCATCTGATTCCTCCAGTGTCAAGTCTCTTTCTGATGTATGTAATTTGATCTTCAGTCAGAATAGAAAGAACTTGCTTCGCCTTTTCATTACTATAACCATAGTATTTCTTGACTAGTTCAAGGTTCTCCATCTCTTCCTTTCTAATCCAGGGAGAGAATCTTTTCTTGGATCTCAGAGTATTTAGTAAAAAATCATACTGTAACTTTTTATCAAGATGATGATTGATATTCATCTCGTTAGAAAACATCACAGCATCAAGGTGACCAGACAAGCATCTGTTAATAATATATGGAAGATACTTAGATTCAGAATCTGGCATCTCATCAATAATATTAATCTTAGATTGATTGATACTATTCAACCAGTCTTTTAATTCAGGCATCTACCAGACCTTCTTTCTTCAATCTGTTGTAGTTATAACAACCATCAAATTTCAATTTGATTTTAGGACCGTTGTCATAGTTGAACAACAACAGTTCCTTTCTCTCTTGCTGATCTTTAGTATAAGAACCTGTGGATCTCATGGTATACGTATGGTCAAACTCACTGACATTCCACCCCTCAAAACGTTCTTTGATTAGAGCAGATGAGTTGTAGGATATAAGTTGTGGTCCAACGTAACGATCGCACTCGGTGGCAAATCCATCATGACTAAAGGTATTATGCATGTTACCCTTACGACCATACAGATGACTTGCGATTTCGTATGGTGGGTCAAGGTATGTGAACACATCCTTTCTGTCAGTTAGGAGGTTTTCATAACTGAGATTTGTAATCTTCCAATCTTTAATTAGTTCCGAGTATCCTGGAAGTTTCTCAATGCCTCGTACTGAGAAGTTGGAGTCAGACGCTTGCCCGCTAAAGGATGAGGACTCAGTGAGACCAGAAAAAGAGCACTTGTTAACAATGTAGAAACTGATAGCACGAGCCTTAGCATCAGTCCTTCGGGTGTCTTGGCTAAGATACTCTTTAGACTCTTGGAAAAGATATTTTGCTTTGTCTGGGTCTGGGTGCTTTTGTTTGAGTTTGAGTAGTTCATTTGAGATTTCATCACCATGATCCTGTAGTTGCTGCCAGAAGGTCACCAGAGGTTCGTAAAAGTCATTGACCCACACTTTAACGTCTGGGTGGGTCTTCGTCACGTACAGCGCCACAGAACCGCCTCCTAGAAAGGGTTCGCGGTACTCTTTGAAGTTTTTGGGAAAGAAAGGAGAGATCTTAGTAATTGCTCTACTCTTACCGCCAGGATAGCGAAGAGGTGTCTTGAGTGACTTCATCAAAGGATCTCTTGAAGGTTATCTAAAATCTGAGCAGAGGTCATAGACTTCTCTGTGGGTTTAATATTCTCAGCGAGCATTGTATACTCACCCGGTTGGAGTTTAAACTTAGCAGTAGGAGAAGAAGGTGTGAAGTAAATACGCTTCTCAATACTCTCCCAGTCAGTAATAGCAATACTCATAGACAAAGTGTCCACAAGAATCATGTAATCAAATGTCTTATCAACTACTTTATTCTCGCCACGGAAGTTCTTCAAGTCCACAGCAGACGTGCTGCCATTCTTATTAAACATTTTGAGTTTGCCTTTCATCTCATAGGCATGGTCATCAGACTCAAAGTCCATTCCGTCCTTGTAATCACCAACATAACGCAACTGACCATCACTCCACTTAGCAAAAGACTTCTCCTGTAACCAGGTGCGGATGGTTTTAAAAGCATTCGACTTCATTTGAGTCGTATTAGTTGCTGCTACGCATCCAAAAAACTCTTCAAGGTTGATGCGTTCAATGTCAATCATAATGTAGAAGTACTTTAATTTGTTTGAAAGTGCTTGATGAGTCGCTCAACTTGCTTTCTATCAGTGCCGCAAGGAGCGTTTCTCAGGCACAGTATAACACAGTCTCTGTCAGAAATCAGTGGTTTCTGTGTCCATACAATCTTTTCACTCATTGCTCTGCTGCTACGATCCAATGTGTGTATGGTTTTTGATCTGCCATCTTACCATTCTCATAGGTAGAGGAGTAACCATAGTCTTTATGGTCTTTGTAACCAATCTGTGCTCCTTTGGTTCTCTGGAGTGCTGGCATAAAAGCAATGAAGAAGAACACGCCTGGTGCTCCAATAATCAAGGCACCACCAAACAAATAACCAACCGCAAATTCTGCGATGGTGTGGTTACCAAGTGCCTCTAACTGGGTGCTAATCAAAAAGTCAATCATCAGAATCCTCCACCTTTGGATTTTTTGTTTTGTTTGGGTAATAGTGATTTTAATTTTTCCTCTGAGTAACAAGCACAGAGTTGAAGCATACGATCTAGAGCGTATTGAAATTGAGAACCCTTACTCATTTTACTGAGTAGATGATGTGCTACATCATATCTCAGCTCTTCTAGTTCATTTGAATTCACACTGCACCATGATCTCAGTTAACGCTGCCAACATGTTGATCTCTTGATCAGCAACAAAAGCAGATTGGTATTGATACTTGGCGATAATCAATACTGCCTCAGGTATACTCTGAGGTTTCAACGAATCATACATCGCATCATACACGTTGCGTAGAATGGTATTGGTATCATTGTCCAGGTTTTGAACAATCCACTTTCTTACATTGGGAAATTCTTTTCTGGAGAGGTAACCCACCAGGTCTTGTACATTGCTGTTCGCAAATGTTGAAACAATACCCGTGTCAATAGAACCGTTCGCCGCATATCTTTGACACTCATTTAAGACCCTTCGCCAATCCGGAAGATGCTTTTGAATAACCGTCGCAACAACCTTCTTATCTGCTTCCACACCTTCCTCCGCAAGAATCTGATTGAGTCTCTTAAAGAACTCAGCAGCGATACTTTGCTTCTCTTTGCCGGTAAGTGCGAAGTCCACGACACTGCATCTGCTGTGTAGCGGTTCGATGATCTTGTTTTTGTAGTTACATGTGAAGATGAATCTACAGTTGTTATAAAACGCCTCAATGTTCGCCCGTAGTAGGAGTTGTACATCGTGGGTTGTGTTATCAGCTTCATCAATAATGATGACTTTGTGTTTAGCATCTGAGAAAAGTGATGAGGTCGAAGCAAATGACTTTGCTTGATTCCGTACAGTGTCCAGGAATCTACCCTCATCGGATCCATTGATGACATAAAAATCTGCTCCGATTTCTTTACACAGTGCCTTGGCAACCGTGGTCTTACCTATTCCAGGTGGACCGGAAAGAAGAAGATTAGGCAACTCACCTTTATTTACAAAACCTTTAAGTGTATCCTTAATATGACTGGGAAGAATACACTCATCAATGGTCTTGGGGCGATACTTTTCGACCCAAAGAAAATCATCATTCATTATGTAATTAAGAATCAATTAGATTCTTCAGTAATTTCGTACTCGACAACATGTTTAATTGTACGCTTGCCATTATAGTCAAGTGTTTGCCATGTTGTCCACTTGGCGTTGAGAAGTTTTTCCAAACTCTCAAACATGTTCTTTGCTATTACTTTGTTAGTAGTAACTTTCCAATCTGCCATGTCACCAACGCTTAGTTTTAAGATACTCAAGCACATCATTACGAACATCCATTAGTTCGTGATAACACATTTGATTGTGAGCACACTGGCGAAGTTTGTGGTCTGGTTTGAGGACAGACTCAATAAAAAGATCTAGTCCTCTATTCCACTTATCCTGCTTAGATTCAGTATCAACCATTGTAGTTGGAGTCTGGCTCCAAGGCAATGAAGTACGTAAGGTTGAGCGCATTGTTGACAAATCTGGCGAGGTTTTTTCTAGAGATAACGACTTCATAACTTCCTGGAACTAGTTTAATGTTCTCAATTTTAAAGTTAAAGCAAAACTCAGCATCAGTTTCTCCAACTACGATTTGGAAATCGTTAGATGTATCGTTTTTGCGGTCAGCAACAACCAGTTTGACAACTCCTGCTTCACCAACAACTGAGAGATCAGGAAGACCGAGAATAGAAGATGACTTCATGATGCGTTGTAGTTGTTCTTGCTGAACAAGAAAACAAACATCTTCCGAAGGCAACTGCATTTCCTTTTCAGGAGGAGCAATGATAACACTAGGATCGCTAAAGAAATACTTTGAGCGATTCATCTTACCTTCACGAATCATGGCATGAGTGTCTTCTGTGGACACGTCAATATCAGGATCGCGATACAACGCTACAGTGTTCAAAAACTGTGGTAGGTCGTAGATAGCAAAGTCTTTGGGAATGTACTCTTCAATCTCTGCTTCTGCTAGCACATTCTGCATAGGGGAGATTGTGCGAATCTTTCGTCCTTCCTTAAAAGAAAGAGACTGGTTGATAGAAGTAAAGTTCTGAAGGATCTTATGAGTTTTATCGGACAGTTTCATTATTCAGGATAAGTAGAGGTCTTTTGATGAAGACCAGAAAAATGGTACAGTAGCACACAGTAGTGAATCGCTTTAAGAATGTCTAGTTTAGACTTTCCCTCTTTCTTACCAAAGCGAGACAGATACTTAATGGCATTTGATCGTGTGAACGCCTCAGCGTCACCGATGCTTTCAATCAAATCAAGTGTTTGTGTCTTAGATTCTTGGGAAGTGTAGTGAGAACGATAAGTCCCGGCAAGATAATCTTCCAGTTCTTTTAGTGTCGCATCCTCTTGGTACTTCCAAAACCCTTCGGGTCTTGACATGAGATAATAATGTAGTCCCAGTCATTATATCAGACACCAACTATACAGTCAACTGCTTCTTGCCAATCCAGTGGGTTGTCAAACCGATACGAGAAAGAGAATCTACGGCATTCTGTCCTAGCACAGTGCCATAGTTCGTGTTCTTGCTCGGGACGGAATCTACCCACCCTAGCAGACCAACCAGGTTTATCTGGGAGTGTTCTTAGTTGACCATCTTTCCAACAACGAAAGTAACCCTCACCAGTTTCAGACCAGTTGAACAATACTATCCATCCCGGAGCAGCATAATTGGTGTGCCACCCCACGAAACCATTGGGAGGATAATATCCAAGCACAGGATTGTCAAGTGCTTTTGGAAATTTGTCTATAATAAACTTACGTCTTACCCTAAAATCAAATATTTCACGCGGTGTTTCGGGAAGAGCAGCGTTCCTTACAATCTGCACGGGAGGGACATCATGCCGTATACCACGTTGAATTATCATGGCAAGCAGGGATACACTTGTCTCCCATATAGGATCTTTTACAATCTTATAAGGAAACTCCCACTCCTTATCAGAGATACACTTTTTCTCTACTTGCTGTAAGAACTTAGCAAACTCTTCGCCAATCTCAATATTATCAAACATAAAAAAAGGGGGTTTGCTCCCCCTAGTTATATTAATGAATGTCTTGTGTATTTTCTTTGGCAATCATTGATCTTCTCTCTACATCTTCAACAAATTCAATGTTCATTGTACGTCGTCTCTGACGCTGTTGTTTAAACATCTCTGTCTTAGCGTGATCTAATGCTCTGATAATTGCTTTGTATGTTCCTGGTTCAACATTCCACTCACCATCTTCTGCTTTGATACAAAAAGTTTCTGCGAGTTTGATTAGTTGCTCTAGTTTCGCATTGGAAACATTTGTGGTTGGACCTTTAGACATGATGATTGTGGGTTGCTCTTATATTATAGCATAAAAAAGGAGGACCGCAATCCCCCTAGTTATATTGGTATGCTGGTGTCATCAAACCACCGTCTGGTGGATCGTTGTCGTCTTCATCTTTGCTCGTTAAGGCAAGCATAATGAAGTATGGAGTTATGACGAACAGTAATGTTTGTAGTAGTGTCCAGTCGTAACTCATGATCTAATCGCAACTGTGGCGATTGGAACTAGCATCAGCATTGCTGCTACTACAAATACCATCACCAAATACCAGGAATTACCTGACCTGTAAGAGCGTAGGCACCCAGGGCAGCGACAACGCCGAGCATAGCGGCGAGTCCATTAATACGTTCTGCGTTTTCGTTCATTGTTCTTTTTGAAATAAAGGATATTTAGATGCCGAAAGCACCAAAGAAAAAGAGACTACCAGTTGTTGCATAAGACAGGAGTCCAGCAACAAACCCAAGCATCGCGACACGACCGTTCAGTTTTTCTGCTCGCTCCGCGTAGGTCTCATAACCATAACGCTCAGCAGCAGTTTTGTCAATGTACATTCTCGGTTCCTTTGCCCACAAATTTTGTTGGCCAAGGTCGTTGCTGGTCACGGTCATGTGTCTTTATGAAGAACTGTTACATTATTATATAGGAAAGATTAAGTTTTGTCAACGGTCAATGAAACTCTGACATTGATCTGGGTTGACTCTACAATATTGAAAAACGAATGCGTCAGCATCGACTTCCATGGAGTGATGAGCATGGTTGTGTACCAGTCCAATAAAGATCAATACTCCCACCGTCAGTATATTGAAATAGGTTACTGGGTGGACAAGTATTACCTGAATATATTTTCTCATAAAAAAGGGGGACCGAAGTCCCCCACATGATAGCATGGATATATCAGAAGTTGTACTTCAGACCAAGTTTGGTGCCGTAACCACGGTCAACGGAAGAGTCACCAGAACCGACGAAAGAGATTTCGCCATATGCACCCAGGTTATCGGTGAGACCGAGACCCAGACCTGCCTTACCAGAAGGAACAGTGTCGCTCTCGCCACCGTCCGGTGAAACAACACTAGCACCAACTTGTACATAGTAAGCAGCGTTGTCGCTCAGATCACCTTCGTAACCTACGTGAAGGTCCGTGGTCGTTCCGTTATAGTTCGAACCGGTGAATCCTGAGTTTGCCTCTACGTTGACGTAGGGACCTGCAAGGGCAGCGCCTGCGGAAAGTGCGGAAGCAGACAGAACTGCGAATACAGATTTGATCATTTAAAAATACCTATTGTTACTTGCGGAATGGTTACCCGCAGATGGAAAGGGACTCGACTTGTCCCGTGTTAAGTTTCGTGACTAGCATAGGCACGAATACCTATTTAGTATAAAGGAAACCTTTTTGGATGTCAAGGGCGTAATTGTGAGAATCCCTTGACCTTTTCAAATTCTAGCACACTTTCGAACTTGTCATGAAGTTCAGACTTGTGTGAGATGATGAAGATGTTTGCGTCCTTGACGACAAAGCGTATAATTTTGAGAAATTCGTCAGTGCCAAAACCATCCAAAGACGAGTCAAATACCTCGTCCATGATGAGTAGGTTTGTAGCGACACTGTTCTTCATCCTTGCGATCTCTCGCCAGGTAAAGAGAAGTGCGAGGTCAATTCGCATCTTCTCACCTTCAGAGAAAGAAGGATAGGAAAAGTTTTCGTGTATGGGTGACTGGATTTTTTCATTGAACTCACCATCTAAGGTAAAGTTAATGAAAAAATCCATCAGTTGTAAGTATCTATTGACCTGCTGATTGATTAGGGGCAAATACTTTTTAATAATGCTTGACTTTACGCCATCATCCTTAAGAAGCACACTAGCTTGAAGACTGTAATTGTAATCTTCTTTCAGCGTTTCATGGTCAGTTAGTATTGTTTTGAGTTGTCCCTTGTACTGACTTAACTTCTCATGTTCAGAATTTCTGTCCGCGATTCGGTTGGTAAGAGTTTGAACTTCACGTTCCAGTCTTGACCGTAATTTGTTAGATTCAGAAATCTGAACGTTTGTTTGAGAAACCTCATTCGAGAGTTGAGTAATCTCCCTTTGCAGTGTAGAGAATTTTTGCTCTCTACTTTCCTCCGCCTTGATAGCTTCCTCAATTTCTTTAAGGTTGTCATCAAATTTGGCGACTGACTGCTGGAGTTGTACAGTTTTATTTACCCGAAACTCTTCTTGTATGTTTTGAGTACAGGTAGGGCAAACCGAATTTTCATTGAAGAAACTTAGAGTATCACTTGTAGTAGATTTTTTTGACTGGATTTTTCCAAGGAATTTTCCGAGTTTTCTAAGCGTCTCTGAAGCATTGCCATAGTTTGTCGCTTCGTCCTCTTTGGTTTTGACACCGCTAAGGAGGTCTTCCACATGTTTCTGGTGCTTCGCAACTTCGGAATCGAGATCCAAAATTTGGTTCTGTTTGTCTTGGATATCATTTTGACCTGATTCCTCGGTTGTCTTGATGAAATTCTGTTGCATTACTATTTTATCAGCAATGCCTTCTTTTTTCAAGTCTAAGGTCCTCAGACGGTCCTTAGAGTCCTTTATCCGTGCCTTTATGATGTCAGACATAGAAGAGAACACAGAGATGTCTAGGAGGTCTTCTATGACCTCTCTGCGATTTGCAGCAGATAACTGCATAAAGGGAACGAAAGAAGCAGACCCAAGTATAACAATTTGAGTGAACGATTTGTAGTTGAGTTTGAGTATTTGTCCTTCCAAATACTTCTGTTGATCCTTAGCATCAGCGTCCTCATGAAGTTTGTTTCCATTACGAGTGATGGTAAAAACTGCTGGTTTAATACCACGGACAACTTTGTACTGAGTGCTATTGACAGCAAACTCAATTTCTACTACACAATCCTTTTCGTTTTGTGAGTTGATGATCTGACCCTTATTAATTTTGCGAAAGGGTTTGTTGAACAGAGAAAAACAAAGAGCATCAAGTAATGTAGATTTGCCAGCACCGTTCTGACCGATGATGACAGTATTCTTTACGTTGTTTAATTTGATCTCTGTAAATTGATTACCTGAAGATAGGAAATTTTTATAACGAATAGTTTGAAACTCAATCATTCTGCGGTTCAATCATGTCGGCAGGAGCAGCAACAACTGCTCGTCCGTCCTCTAGACGGACTAAAAAAACTTCACCATTCTTTTCAATTTTTTCCATGTAATCATCAAAATTAGCATGGAAAGTTTCAAAGTCAACTTCAGTCATCATCATCAGGTGGTGGAACTACAATGTCATCCTTGGTGATGATAGTATACTTGATACCTGCTTTTTCGCAAGCTCCAATTGCTACAGCATCACCAACTTCTACTACAACCATATTCAAACTACCGTTTGCTTCTAGTTGAATAGAGTATCTTAGGGCATCATCTTCTTCTTCAAAAAGAAATACAACTTTCTGTCCAACAGAATCTTTAACGGCAAAGGCACCTTCATCTTCCATGCCCTCAATTGTGATAATAAACACTACATCACCTCACATGCTTCACGATAAACGTCTTTAATAAGACTCTTAATCTTTGTCCTACTTAGGTCAGTTTCCAACTCATCTACAAATTTGTCAAGTAGTGTTAGGGTATCTTCAGATTCCTCAGCAGCATCTTCACCAAACTCCATCACAGAAGTCTTTTCAACGATTTTTAAATCGTAAGGATTAGCAGCAGAAAGAGCGTCAACAAACCTGTCATAGTCTTTCTGACTAGATTTATTGACAACAATTAACTTAACGATCTTATCTTTATACTCGGCAAACTTAAACAATTGTCTAGGAGTATCATTATACTTGATAACCCTAAACATCTGAAACGGATTATTGATTACTTCGAGTTCGTATGTTTCTGTGTCGTAGATGTGGAATCCTCTGGAATCACCCACGTCATTCCAAAACATTTCGTAAGGGTTCCCGAGGTAGAAGATTCTACCGTCGGAAGATCTGGTGTGATAATGACCTGAGAAGACCCGATCGAATTTTTGATATGGTTGGATGTCATCGCCATCTTCCATTGTGTATCCATGGTGAGCATAGAACCCATTGAGTTCTAAGTGACCCATGGCAACCTTGGCAGGTGACTCGCGGATCTTCCTGTATGTATACTCGGAGTTATCCGAATTAATCCAGGGAATCATACAGATTGTGGAACCATCAATCTCTATGTCCGTACATTCAGTGATAGTATTGACGTTATCGTATTCTCGTAAAAGCAAGTCAATAGTATTGACTTCGTTAGTATTTTTGTAGAACGCGGTGTGATTACCGACCACGGAGTGAAGGGTAATACCAAGATCTCTGATGCGGTCAAAATAATTTCTTTGCGCCCAGTCCAAAGAATATAGGTCAATACCTTTACGACTGTCAAAAGTATCTCCCATGTCGATGACAGTTGTGATACCACGTTCCTGCAACGTTGGAAAAAAGATTTCCTCGTAGAACTTTTGAAAGTACTCATGGAATAATTTAGAACCCTTCTTAAATCCGAAGTGCTGGTCCGTGATAACAGCAACTTTCATCGGTTATTGCGATACTGTACTGCGTCTTTAATTTGATTATATTCAGCGGACTTATCAAATTCGTCTGCGACGAATACTTCGTCAAATCCAGATCTTTCGATAATTTTTTGTCTGATCTCTAGTTGCTTTTTCTCTTTTTGAATACGACGAAGAAAAGCATAGTGAATGATCTGAGTAAAGTATGCAAAAGGATTGCTGGACTTCTCAGGATCAAAGTTATTAATGTACTGAACACAATTCTCAATTCCGTCACAGATCATGTCATCCTTGAACATGTAGTTGACGAAGTTGGGTTTGTAAGACAAGTGAGTAGCAATCTTTAGAAAGCACTCTCCAAGGTAATTTGTAATCCTAGGTTTAGGTTCACCTGCTGCTTCAGCGTCTTTAATAGACTTTTTGTATTCAATAATGGCAGCAAGAAACTCCTTATTGTTTACATAGTGTTCTGATCTTTTACGGACCATGTAAAGTATTATTCTGTGTTAATTATAGCACAGCTTGACAAGATCGGCAAATGTGTGTATGATAACTTTGTCGCCGTTCAAGGCATTAGCTTAAGAGCTTTGAGATTTATAAAGTTTCTCTAGAAGATCTCTTGCCTTATCTACCGTAGAGACGTATCCCATCTCTTTAGTAAGGTCAGGATGATTGATATCAAAACCGTGATTAACGACTTCCTTATAAGTGTCTACTATCTCTGGAGATGAGATTTGTGAGATCGTAATTACCTTAGACATAGGTAAAACGTAAGTTTCATCATCAGTCAATTTCATCCAAGGTTCGAACTTATACCCCATGGGTATATTCGTGCCCATGGCACGAATCTCTTTACAGATAACAGGATTATCAATAACGATTGTTTCTGGTTTCTCTTTGTCAGTATTATCTACAACTACCATTGCCAAGATTTCTTCACCCGACACTAGTTTAATACTAGCGTAGAACTCATCATACGGACTATCAGATTTTGATTGAGATGATGTCATAGTTAAACTTCTCTTCGTTGTAGTACTTAATTCTTTCTACAAGGTGGTTCAGAGTGTAGTTACTTCTAGACCCCTTCTTACAATCATCTGCGATGTCGTAAAGTGTTGCTTTCAATTTGTTCTCACTCTTTCGTAAGACCCTACCGATTGATTGTAGAGTACGGATCCTTGACTTACTAGGAGATGAGAAGATTACGTTGTGAAGATTTTTTATATTGATACCGGTAGAGAACGTTCCAAATGACGCGATGATAATGGCGTCTTGTTCCTGCTCGGTGATCTGACGGACAGTTTCTCGTTCCTCAGTGTCAACGCCACCGTGAACAAAGAATACTTTCCTACTGTCTGTATTTATGAGGTCATATAAACCCTCCCCATGTGCGGCAACCCGACTAAAAAGGATGAGGGTATTACCCTTTAAGTCATGAGCAAGGTTCTTAATGAACCTGTTTCTCTTCTCGTGACCAATGATGAACTGTACTTCATCCTCATAGGTCTCAAAGATTTGAGGATCGTGCTTCATCAACAGAACTTTAATATTCAGTTTGGCGAGATACCCTGCCTCTTGTAGGTCCTTGGTGTTGATGATCTTATACGATGGTCCGAACAGACCTTCTAGCACCCACTTGTGAGTCTGTGTGCCGTCAAGGGTTCCAGTGAATCCATACCTATACTTCGCATCTGCTAGTTTAGACATGATACTGATAAGAGATTTGGATTTAAATTGGTGTGCCTCGTCTCCGATGATGACATCAAACTGACCAAACCACTTA
>Ga0208157_1001035_pt1 | contig 13420 bp, 12 predicted proteins | sample 5_EtaG_FD_184077 | JGI IMG/M metagenome (GOLD analysis project Ga0208157, IMG submission 184077) | Marine viral communities from the Subarctic Pacific Ocean - 5_ETSP_OMZ_AT15132 metaG (SPAdes) (version 2) | ecosystem: Environmental > Aquatic > Marine > Oceanic | place: Pacific Ocean | collected...
TAATAAGAAGGCCATCTTTGGAGCTGGTTCAGACCTAGAGATTTACCACGATGGTGTTAATAGTTATATTAAAGATGCAGGAACAGGCAACCTAAGAATTAATGCAGATGATTTTACACTTACAAATGCAGCTAATAATTCAAACCTACTCTCCACCTTTAATGGCTCTGTTTTTCTATACAATAATTCTAATCTCAAGTTGCACACAACCTCAACAGGTGTAGACGTTACAGGTGTTTTAAGTGCCACTTCTATAAGTGTTGGAGATTCACACACTATAGGCAATGACGGCTTTGATAATTTAGAAATCACATCATCTACAAGTGAAAATATAGTATTAAAACCAGCAGGGTCAGTATTTTTATATAATGCAGGAGCACCAAAACTTGTTACAACCTCAACAGGTGTAGACGTTACAGGCGAAGCTAAGATTTCAAGTACAACTCCACGATTAATTTTAGAGGAAACTGATGTAACAGATGGACATTGGGATTTAAGATCATCTTTTGGTATTTTAAAAATTAGGTCATTAGATGATGATCTATCGACATCAAACACAGTCTTGCAGTTTGGTGGAAACGGAGACATCTCCTTTTACGATGATACAGGTTCAACCCAAGGTTTATTCTGGGATGCAAGTGCTGAATCACTTTGTCTAGGTAACACAGGGGCAAGTGCAAAACTAGATATTAGGCAAGACAGTGGATATGCAATTAGAGCAGAAAACGGCTCTGGTTCATACTTTAGAGTTGCGGCAGGCGGTGCTACTGAAATAGGCGGAAATCTAGACGTAACAGGTACAGTTTTAGCTACAAGAGCAGAGTTTGGTGGAATAGAAACTTCTGCTGACAGACCTTTAATGGTTAAAACAGATACCAACAATTTTGCTTTGCACATAGAAGAAAATAGTGGAGCAGAAAGTTGGCAAATTGGCGTGGATGCAGATGGTGATTTAGGTTTCCATAATTCCGCAACAGCAGCAGCTTCTGTTACTTTTAATGATTCTGGAAACGTAGGTATCGGAACTGATTCGCCAAATTGGAAATTACACGTTGCTACCAACGCAGGATTTATCGCAGAATTTCAGAACACCGCAGGGGCTAACCACAGACCTGTTAAATGGACTGATAATAGTGGAGCAACTGTTGGTACATTAGGAGCAGACTTTACGGCTGACGAGTTTATTTTACAAGCTTTCTCTAAGCCTTTAATATTTGGTACAGGCACTAACGGAGCAGAAAGAGCCAGAATCGATAGCTCTGGAAACGTAGGTATCGGAACAACTTCGCCTACTAAAAATCTACACATTTCACAAACTGGTTCAGAGCTTTTAGTTGAAGGCACAAACAACAGTTTAAGCAGTCTTATTGCAGGTGTTTCTGTAAAAGCTCCTTTTTATAGAAAAGCAGGTTTTACTATTTACGATGAATCTGATAACGAAGATTTTTTCATAGGCAGACCCTATGGCTCAACTAATTCTTTTGATATAAGCAATGATGGCACTTCACGTTTAAGAATTAATCATCTTGGAAACGTAGGTATCGGAACAACTTCGCCATCTCATCCGCTGCATGTTACTGGAAGCGTTGCTGGAGGTTATGCAGCAAAAGTTGAAAACACAAACTCAACCAATGGTTTTGGCTTAATAGCTAAGACTGCACATACTGGTACTTCTGCTTTTGCCTTTGGTGCTTATGCTGCTTCTAATCCTCTTATGGTTGTTAGAGGTGATGGAAACGTGGGTATTGGAACTGATTCTCCTACTTCTAAACTTCATGTATTTGGTGGTTCTTCAGGTACAGATGTAGATGTAGCTGCATTTAAATCAAATACAGGAGCTTTTGCTATTAAATGCTCTAATTTAGCAGCGGCTAATCCAACATGGACACTTAGAACATTTAGTGCTGAACCCCTTGCATTTGGACAGGGAACATCAGAGTCTGCAAGGTTTGATAGCTCAGGAAACTTCGGTATCGGAACAAGTTCGCCAACATCACTATTAACTGTTGGCTCAGGTGGTACGGCTAACCCAGCATCTACTGTTGCTATTCATAACACAGCAGCAGACGAGTATCGTCTTAAATTAACCTCTGCTTCATTTAATGCTGATGGCAAATGGCTTGGTCTTGGTTTTGGTTATTCAGACAATTACATGAAGGCTGCAATAATAGCAGAAGCAAAAGACTCCAATGCTAGAACAAACTTACATTTCTGCTTAGACGGCAATGCAAACAACAATAACGCTGAACTTGCCGATTCAAAAATGACTATCACCTACGATGGAAACGTAGGTATCGGACTCAGAGACCCTAGTTCTATATTAGATATTAGGGGCAGTGGTGATGTAGATGTAATGTCTAAGATTATTAACACACAGCAAACAACAAATGGCAGAGAAACAGAATTCCTGTTTGGTAAGGATAATGGAGCTAATTTAAGTGGTGTATTAAAGTATGTGTATAACTCAACTCAGGCTTCAAGAAGAATTGATTTAGTTCATTATGAAACAACAAATGGAATAAGTATTCTCGATGGTGGCAACGTAGGTATCGGTCAAACTTCTCCGCAAGCTGGTTTAGATTTAAGCTCTTCTGCAAAAGGCACATGGTCGTCAGGCAACACATATCATGTTCCTTCTGGCAATGCTTACATAAAAGTACAAGGAACGGCAGCTCAAGATAATTGGATTGGTATTACAGGTGGATATGACCAATCTTCAGGTTCAGCCAACTTATTACTACAGGCGAATATTAGACTTGTAAATGAGCAAGCAGGAAACTATATAAGCTCTGAAGCACAATCATCGACCTCTGCTGATATAACTTTTGGCAAAATGGTAGGCGGTTCAACCACTTCAGGAAATTCTACAAAATCAGAGTTTGCCAGAATCGATAGCTCTGGAAACTTGTTGATTGGTAAGACTGCTTTAGATAATTCTACTGTAGGCATAAGAATGAACTCTACAGGCGATGCTTCTTTTGTTAAGGATGGTAGTAGATCATTAGTTTTAAATAGAAAAACATCGGATGGAGATTTAGCAGTTTTCTTAAAAGATAACTCAACAGTTGGAAGTATTGGTACTAATGGTGGTTACATTTATGTAGGCTCTACCAATACAAATATTAGATTTCATGACGGGGCAGACGCAATTCTTCCAGCTACTGCTGGAGGAGCTAGTAGAGATAATGCTATAGATCTAGGTAGCAGTGGAGCAAGATTCAAAGACATATATGCAGCTAACGGAACTATTCAAACTTCAGACATTAATGAAAAACAAGATATAGAAGATTTAACAGAAGCAGAAACCAGAGTTGCGGTTTCAGCGAAAGGTTTGCTTAAAAAATACAGATGGAAGTCTGCTGTTGAAGAAAAAGGCAATGACGCTAGAATCCATTTTGGAATCATGGCTCAAGACTTGCAAGACGCTTTTGCCGCTGAGGGATTAGATGCAGGTGATTATGGTATGTTTATATCAACCACTTGGACAGACGAAACAACAGGTGAAGAGAAAACTAGATTAGGAGTCAGGTATAATGAACTCTTAGCATTTATAATTGCAGCAAATTAGTATTTGACTTGATTGCAGGCATGGAATAACAGCAAGAATAGAGGCACTAGAAAACGCTTAATTAAACATTTGCGTAAATAATTATACGAAGGTTAATTATATTGTTTATAATTAAACTTAAAAACACTAACACATTATGGCAGATACATTTACTACTAATTTAAACTTAACTAAACCCGAGGTTGGTGCATCCACCGATACCTGGGGTACAAAAATAAATACAGATCTTGATGCTTTAGATGGCATTTTTACAGCCAATGGCACAGGAACAAGTGTGGGCCTTAAAGTTGGGTCTGGTAAAACCTTAAATGTTTCATCTGGTACTTTAACTTTAGCTGATAACCAAATATCAGGCGATAAGGTTGAGGGTGGCACTATAGCCGCCATCACCATTACAAGTTTAACAGCCACAAGTGCAGACATTAATGGCGGAACGATCGATGGATCTACCATTGCAACTTCCAATGTTACTGTTGGTTCTGGCAAAACGCTTGACGTATCTGCTGGAACTTTAACTTTAGCTGACAATCAAATTAGCGGTAATAAAGTAGAAGGCGGAACAATTGCTGCAACCACCATTACAGCTCTAACATTTGGCAGTTTAAATGATGGCACAATTAATGTAACTGGCTGGGTTGACGAAGACAACATGGCTTCTAATTCAGCAACCTTAATACCAACGCAACAATCTGTTAAAGCATACGTTGATTCACAATCAAGCGGTGCAAGTACATTAACTCAGGTTTTAACTGCTGGTAACAGCACAAGCGGATCTGATATTGTTCTTACCTCTGGCGATAAAATTACAGGGTTTACTTCAACTGGTATTGACGATAATGCTACATCTAACGCATTAACGATTGATACAAATGAAAATGTTTTTGTAACAAAAACTGTTACAGATGCAACAGTTGTAGGCTGGTCTTTTGGCAATGATGGTAGAGGTACACAAGTCTTTGATTTTTCTGGCAGTAATGAAGCTTTAATATTAAATAATACCAACGCCTCAGAATCTACTTATGTGATAGATTTTAGACAGCAAGGCACAGACTCTGGAAGAATACGAGTGCTTGCTAATAGTGTAGAATATCAAACCTCATCAGATTACAGATTAAAAGAAAATGTAACTTATGATTGGGATGCTATTCCAAGATTAAAAGAACTCAAACCAGTAAGATTTAACTGGATTAAAGACTCAACGAATACTGTTATTGATGGCTTTATTGCTCACGAAACACAAGAAGTTGTACCAGAATCTGTAGGTGGTGATAAAGACGAAGTTTATCCTGAAGGTCACGAAAAAGCAGGTGAGCCTAAATACCAAGGCATTGACCAATCAAAACTTGTTCCATTACTTGCTAAAGCAATGATTGAACAGCAAGAAATAATAGAACAGCTACAAGCCGATGTAGCAGAATTAAAAGGAGTATAAAATGGCAATATCATATGAATGGAATGTAAACACAGTAGATGTATATCCTACTGACGAAGATCACACTAATGTAATCTATAACGTGCATTGGCGAATAAACGCTACTGATACTGAAGTAGATCCAGAGGGTAATCCTTACACAGCAAGTGTTTATGGAACGCAATCATTAGACACATCTGATCTTTCTGATTTCACAGACTTTGACAGCGTAACTGCTGCTCAAGTACAAGGCTGGGTTGAAGGTGCAATGGGTGAAGAGCAAGTACAATCTTTAAAAGATGGTCTTGACTCAAAAATTGCAGACGAAATCAATCCAACAAGTGAAACAAAACAATTAGTTGCTTAATTGAATGGCATTATTTCCGATCACACCTCCTGCGGGTATAGTCAAAAATGGAACTGATTATGCTAACAAAGGCCGTTGGGTTGATGGAAATTTAGTTCGTTTTGAAAACGGATATTTAAAACCTATTGGTGGTTGGACAAAACTTAGAAGCACAGCACTAGATGGTGCACCCATTGGGATGTACGCCTATAACGATAATTTAGGTCAACCTATACTGGCAGTTGGTACAAGAGAAAAGGTTTATGTTTTATACAAAAACACCTGGACTGATATTACGCCATCAGGTTTTGTTAATGATGCAAGTGCTGATCCGTTAGGTTATGGTGCATACCATTACAATGTAGAAGATTATGGTGATGCTCGTTCACAATCAGGATTGCCTTTAAAATCAGGTCATTTTTCTTTTGACAACTGGGGAGAACACCTAATCTTTTGTTTTTCCGTTGATGGCAAAATCTATAAATGGCGACCAAACTCAGGCGGTACAGCCGATACCATAGGTACAGTCGTAACCAACGCACCTACAGGATGTCAAGCAATCATAGTAACCAATGAAAGACATTTGGTGGCTATTGGTTCAGGTGGAGATCCAAGAAAAATCTCATGGTCAGACAGAGAAGACAACACTAACTGGACATCTAAAGCTACAAACACCGCAGGTGATTTGCAAATACCTACAGGTGGTAGAGCAATCATGGCAGCATCACATGGCAATGACATTATCATTTTTAGTGATACTGGTATAAGCAGAATGTTTTATGCTGGTTCACCATTTGTTTATGGTATTGCAGATGCAGGTACTAACTGTAAAACAGTCAGCAGAAGATCCATTGTTACAACTGGTAACTTCTTAACATGGATGGGTGAAAACTCTTTCTTTGTGTACGATGGTACTGTTAGAGAAATACCATGCGAAGTGCATGATTACGTTTACGATCAACTTAATGTACCAGGTAGACAGGCTTGTTGGGGCGGTCATAACTCTAACTTTAATGAATTATGGTGGGGTTTCCCTAGCGGTGATAATCAATACGCACCTAACAAATACGTTATATGGAACTATGGCGAAAATGTTTGGTCTATTGGTGAGCTAGACAGAGGTTGTTGGGTTGACCAAGGTGTCTTTGATTTCCCAACATCAGCAGATAATGCTGGATTTATTTATCAACACGAATCAACACTATTAGGTAACTCACCAAATTTAGGCGATGCTGTACCATATGCCACCTCTGGGCCTATCGAAATAGGCAATGGTGATAATTATGTGCAATGCAATCAAATACTTCCAGACGAAGAAGCTAATACACTTCCAGGTGTCACCCTTAGTTTCAAAGGTAGATTTACTCCACTAGGCCCTGAAACGGACTTTGGATCATTTACTTTTGAAACTGATGGCTACACAGATGCGAGGTTTACTGCAAGACAAGTCTCATTGACAGTCACAGGCAGTACCACACAAGATTTCCAAGTAGGAAAAATTAGATTAGATGTACGCAATAGAGGTAGAAGATAATGGATTTATCCGCAAAAAGACAGTACATTCAAAGAGCAACCAATATTAAGTATTCTTTTACAGCTACCACACAACAAACTATCTATACAGCACCTAGCGGTGGCGATTTTGATTTTGCAATCATCAAGGGTTTTTTAGCTTGTGACCATGGTAATCAACAAACCAATTTAGATGTATCTATAACAGATACCAGCTCTAATGAGTTTTTTATTTATAAGCAACATAACATAGCGGCACACGCTACCGAAGAATTACAAACCAATGCAGGAATTATTTTGCAACAAGGCGAAATCATAAAAGCACAAGTTAATCATGCAAACATTGATTTGTATTTAAGTATTATTGAATATGGAAAAGGCGACTAATAAAGTCACACCCATTAAGAAAGCACCAGAAGAATGGGAAATTCAATGGGAGCGCTGTAAACCATATATAGCAAAAGCTATCAAACATCAAGATTCCTATACAATAGACGATATAGAGGATAAAATAAGACATGGAATATTCCATTTATGGCCAGCTAAGAAATCGGCTATGATAACTGAATTTGTAGTATTCCCCCAAAATACAGCAATGAACTTGCTATTTTGTGGCGGTGATTACAAGGAGTTAGAGGATATGTTGCCATCCTTAGAGGCATTTGCAAAAGCTGCTGGTTGTAAAAGATTATATGGCGGTGGCAGGAAAGGATGGTTAAGAAAACTAAACCACTTAGGTTTTAAATCAGAAAATTTAATAAGTAAAGAATTATGAGTAAAGGCAAATCAACACAATCAGTCAGTCTACCAGCATACCAAGAAGCACAAGCAAAAGAGTTATTTCAAGCTGGTAAATCATTAGCTGGTCAACCATTCGTTCCATACACAGGCCCTAGAGTTGCTGGTTTTAATCCAGATCAACTTAGACAGTTTCAAGCCACTCGTGGTTTATTTGAAACTGGTATGGAGTTTGACCCTCTAACGGGTTTGCAATCATTAGCACAACAAGAAGCGCCACAAATCGGTCAGGTTGGATCATTGCTTGGTGCTGACATAGGCGCATATCAATCGCCTTATCAACAGCAAGTTATCGATCAGTCTATGGCTGACATACAAAGACAAGCTGATATAGCCAGAGGTCAAGCGCAATCACGCGCAATTGGCGCTGGTGCATTTGGTGGCTCACGCTCTGCTTTACTAGAGTCTGAATCACAAAGACCATTCATAGAACAAATGGCAAGAACATCTGCTGGTTTGCGAGAGTCTGGATTCCAACAAGCTCAAAGAGCAGCCGAATCAGATATTGCAAGACAACAGCAAATGGCAATGTTTGCTCCAGAGTTAGAACTACGCGCAAGACAGCAACAAGCAGGACTGCTTGGGGGCGTGGGCGCGGAGCAAATGGCAAGGCTTGGACAGCTTGGTCAGATTGGTTTACAACAACAACAATTACAACAAATGGGTCTACAAGCACCTTACGAAGAGTTCCAAAGAGCTTTGGCTTATGGGCCTCAACAGTTTGGTTTATTGGCTGCGGGTCAAGGGGTTACAACTCCAACGACTACAACACAGCAAAAAACTGGTTTAGGAAATGTATTAGGAACTGCCGCTCAATTGTATGGTATGACTCTTTTGCCTGGTTCACCTGGTTTTTAAAGTTAATTACGGAGTTTTATAATGGCGTTTGGAGATATTTTAAAAGCATTTAATCAAAGCGGTGGTCAGCCAGGTGCTATGCAACCCATGCAATCACCTATTGGCATGCCCCCTATTGATGATAAAGCATCTAAAAACCAAAAGTTAGGTTTAATGCTTTACGCACTTGGTGGCGCTTTAAAAGGTGATCAAAACTTTGTGCAAAATACTTTGGCATTAGAGCAAATGCAAGAGGGTAAAGCAAAAGAAAAAGCTCGAATTGAGACTTTAAGAAAAGCTGTAACTAATCCTGAATTTGCAGCCAAATACCCTTGGGCGAAAGATATGTATGATCTAGCTGGCCCAGATGCTTTATCACCAATTGTTAGTGGTATTGCTAGTTCTTTCAAACCAACAACCGCTTCAGCAGAAAGGTTTAGTATTTTTGACAAAAGAACAGGATTGCCAACTGGAACTGTTTTGAAGTCAGAGGCAGAAACTTGGAAAAAATCTAATACTGATACAAATTTACAACTTGGGCCTCTTAGCGCTTTACCAAGAGACACAGAAAGCAGCATAGAAATAAAAGAATTGGTTGATGAAAATAATATTTTTATTGAAAATTTAACTGAAAAAGATTGGGTAAAACGAAAAAAAGCTGGAACTTTGCCACTTGGATCTAAATTACAAAATCTTGGAACTGGTCAAAAAGCAGCAGATTCTCCAACCGAAAGATTAGATAAATCATTCTCTCCAATTACTGAAAAATTTATTGCAAGTGAAATATTAATAACTGGGTTAAGTGATACTGCAAAAATATTAGCTGCAAATCCACAAGTTGCAAATGACATTGTAAGCGGCGGAGCAAAAGTTTATTCATTTATTGAATCTAATGTAAAAGGTTTTGATAATCTTGTTACAAAAGGTAAAAATTCAGCAGTTTATAATGATGTTACAAAATCAAAAACATCGTATGACTCTAAGAGAAACTGGAGCAAAGAAATAGATAATTTGGTTTCAGCAACTGGCATAACAGAATCAAGAATTATAGATATGGCTTTTGCACTTTCTGCATCAAAGGGGCAAGAAGGAAAAGGTTTGTCAGATAGAGATTTTCAAAATGCAATAGATATGCTTTCCAAGGGGTTTAATGCGCAACAAAAAATTGCTTTGTTTAATGATATTACTAATAGAATACAAACAGAATTTAATATAGAAAAAAATGCTATATTGCGTGTAAACCCAGAATTGCAAGGAAAGTATGATGCTCTTGGAGATCTTTCATCTTTTGTAAACCCATTTGCAACAACAGGAACTGCTGACCCACTAGGAATTAGATAATGATAACCATACAGGAAGTCAGGGCTAAATATCCTCAATATAGTGACCTATCTGACAAACAACTTGTAGATAGTTTGCATGGAAAATACTATTCAGATATTCCAATAAATGATTTTTACCAGCAAGTAGGTCTTGGACAAGATATTGCACCACAACCTGAGCTAACAAAACCACAAACAGCATTAGATTACGCAAAATCAGCTGGCTCTGGATTATACAAAGGATTATCTTATATAGCTGGTTTTCCTGGTGATATTGAAAAACTTGGTCAACAATATTTACCACCAATAATGACAAGACCTGTAGCAGAAATATTTACTGGCAAAGAAGTTCAACCAACTCAAGCTTTTTTTACATCTGCACAGCTTAGAGATATAACTGAAAAAATTGTACCGCCATTAAAAGGCGCGGCAGAGTATAAACCTCAAACAGGTGTTGGAAGATATCTTCAAACAGGAATAGAGTTTGCCGCACCAGGCGTGACGGGTAAAACCAAAGCTGCTCGAAGATTTGGCGGCGCTTTAGGTCTAGGTGGCGGCGCATTATATGAAACAGTTGAGTCTGCAAGTGACAGCCCTGGACTTGCAAGTGCCGTAACAATACCAGCAATGCTAACAGCAGGGTTCTTAGGCGGCCCATCAAAAGCAGCTAAATTAGCAGAAAGATCTTTGATTGGAACTTCTGAAAAAGAAATTTCAAAAGCTATTGATTTAGAAAATGCTGCAAAAATAGCTGGCATTAAATTATTGCCTGGTGAAACTTTTAAAGATAACAAAATGATTGCACAAATCACAGAAGATGTTTTAAAGTCTGATTTAGGTTCTGCTTATATATATCAAGCCATAAAAAATAGACCTAAAAAAGTAGAAGATTTAGTAGAAAAACAAGCTAATAAAATTTCTTCATTACCAGAAAGTCAAAGAGCTATTTTTAAAATGATTGGTGATACTGCAAAAACCACTGTTAAACAAGCAAGAAAAACAAGAACCAATAAAGCTCAAGAAGCTGGTTATAAAATTGCGGATACAGAAACTTTGCCGCCAGAAACAGTATTAGATATTATTGATGGGATTGATTCTATTTCTGTTCCCCTAAATAGCCCGAGCGCAAGTAAATTACAAAACATAAAAGACCAATTAACCAAAGAAGTAATTAGAGACAAAAAAACAAAAGAAATTATAGAGATCATTCCAGAAACAAATATTAATAATTTGAGTTCTACTTATAAACAATACAAAAAAGAAGTAGACGCTTCAAATAAAGAATTAGTCACTGGAGGAGAAAGGTTTGTTATAGAAGATTTAAGACCAAAACTTTACAATGTAGATGAGACTGGCGCATTAGATTTACTGGGTAGTGCGCTAAATACTAACCCAGCATACAAGGCTGGTAATGAAAAATTTGCTGAACTTTCAGATAGTTTGGTTAAGGTTGTTGAGGCAAATGTTTTGCCTTTATCAAAGAAAAAAATAAATTTAACCAAAATAGAAAATTTTGTTTTTAATCCCAAACAAGCAAATAAAAAGGATATTAACGACACACTATCTACTTTAAACAAAACAAATCCACAAGCTACTATAGAAATAGCAAATGTCTACTTTAGAAATGCCATTAATAATTCTTTTGGAATTAATAAACAAGGCGCTGATTTAAAGCAGGGTTTTAATTTGGTAAAAGCGGTAGCTGGAAAAAAGAAAGAAAGAGAAAACTTTTTAGCAGTAATTGATAATGTAGCAGATGCTCAAAATGTTAGCAGAAAAGACTTAAAAGTTGGTTTTGAAAATATGCTTAACATATTAGAAAGAACTGGAAGAATATCTAATATCAACAAACCTGGTTTTGATGTTCAGGGAATAGCAAAGCAAACTCTTGCAAAAGATTTGGCTATGGCAAAAACATTTAATCCTCTTGTAAGGCTTTCAACAAAATATAGCGAACTTAGGGCCAATAACGCGTTTGATAATCTTGGCAGAATCATGGCTAACCCAGAATCAACCAAGCTATTAGTTGAGCTTGGTAGAAAAAACCCCAGTTCTAAAGCAGCTGTAAACAAAACTATTCAAGCAATAAATATTATTTCTCCTTTTAGAGATCAGCAAGCAGAACAACCATATTCTTTTGGCAACACACAGGTGGCAATACCCGCCGAATAACCCATGCCCCAAGCAACAGAACGAGTTGGTCGTTTTGGTGAATATTTCGCAGCAGCAATACTCTCTCTGGTTTCTGACACAGTAACCATCGTTCCACACAACGCATCCGCAGACATCATCTTTGAACACAACCTAAAGCTGTATAAGTGCCAAGTTAAAACGCAATCTGCAATAGAAGAGTGCAGAGGTAATTGGCGGTTTGATATGCGTAAAGGCCAACACGCAAAACACAGACAATATAAAAATAATGAGATAGATGTGTTTGCTTTCGTAGCAGTACCGCACAGAAATGTGGTCTTTTCCAAACCCTTAGACCAAGCTCAACTAACCATCGTTGATGAACACATGAAGAACAATGATGCTGTTAAAAACATCAAAGACATATTAAAAGATCTGGACAAAAAAAACCCCTCATAAAGAGGGGCTTGTTGGTTTAGCTATTTTCAGGTTTATTGTCATGGCAAGGTGCTAGCCAATAATTCTTACCATTAGAGTTAACGCCAATGAGCTGAAATTTATCTTTCGCAAATGAAGCGTATAACACATTGTTGGTGCATTGAATTAAATCGTTTTCGGGAATGTCTGTAACATTCACCTCTTCACGCTCACACCATTTCCTTCCGCCAGGATTCATGCCATCCCAAACAGTCAGAATGGTATCCCCGACTTGCAGCTTTGGTTTCTCTTCAAGGTTTAATTTGTCCATGATATCGGACTCTATATTATAATTTTCCATTATTTCTCTCCTGGGTTTCCCCTAAATTAATGGTTAACAATAACACATTATAACACACGAAACTACACAAGTCAAATGTCAATGATGCTATGTTTTGCGCAAGAGTGTTTAAAACGCCAGATGGCAGGGGTTTTTAGAGCTGCTTAAAGATTCTTAATATCAAATACAACTTCTTGATCCTTGTAATGCTTAACGGAGTTAATTCCTAATTGCAGGAAATACTCCGCTAAAGCTTGAGGATCTTTATTTTCCAATCCAGCTACATCTATCAAGGAACGCGCAATGTATCTGTTTACATAAACAGGCGTATTGTTGTTCCTCTCATTTAGAACTGGATCTTCAAAATCAAACAAGTTCATTGCTTTACTCCTAGACCTTTACCTCCTTAGAGTATTGGCCTAATTTATTACCCTCTCCGTCTACACCATGTACAAGCTGTAGTTCAAGGTCAATGTAATGCTTGGCTTTAAGTAAGTCTTCAATCTTATCAACCTTGTCTCTGGTAATAAGTTTTAATACATTACCCATTGACCATGACAATCCATTTGCGTAAATATACTCAATAGGTTGTATGCCATTGCCTTTATAATGGTTGCCACCTACCTGGTTATTGATCGCAAGCATATCGATTGCTTGATCCCATTCCTCTGGCGTTGCATTATCTATACTCATATTCTTCTCCTTTTTTATAAATATATTTGCATATCATATAACTTTA
>Ga0208157_1001036_pt1 | contig 13419 bp, 21 predicted proteins | sample 5_EtaG_FD_184077 | JGI IMG/M metagenome (GOLD analysis project Ga0208157, IMG submission 184077) | Marine viral communities from the Subarctic Pacific Ocean - 5_ETSP_OMZ_AT15132 metaG (SPAdes) (version 2) | ecosystem: Environmental > Aquatic > Marine > Oceanic | place: Pacific Ocean | collected...
TTGAAGATGAAGATGATGAAGCATACATGATGTATTGGAGAGGTGAGGAGCCTATTGGCTAGTCATGCACCTTATAAGGCAGTCCAAAGAAGATTGCCTACTGCAACGATTGGAGTGATTGGTGAAAACATAGTAGCCAATCACTTAATGATGAACAAGTATTTAATCTATCGCTCAGAAAATGATGTCAACGCTATAGACATGATTGCACAATCCCCTACAAGGAAAAATAGATTTATTACTATACAGGTTAAATACCATACTGTTCATTATGAGACTACATATGGCAAGTCATTAAAGATAAACATAAACCCTACGTTTGCTGATTATATAGCAGTACCAATAGATAGAGGGTTCTTTGATGATAAGTCTCATGTTCTATTTTACAGAACAGAGAAAGAAAAGTTAGGCACAAGATATGTTAGAGAATTTGGGTATAAACCCCCTGGATATCGAATGCCTAATTATACAAGGAACCAGCATAAGACCAAATGGGCAAAAGATTATTATGGTCTTCCAAAGTAATTAGTACCCTTGCCCTAATACAAAAGCAAATAGACAACTGATGTATAGTCGCTACTATAGCTGAAACTCTATTTGAGTGTGAAGCTCCCTGAGTTTAAACGATTCAGGGAGTTTTACTAATAATTATGAAAAGTACAATAACAGATAATGATATAATAATAGATGGATTAGCTGATGAAGTTTATCCATATTTAGATGAATTGTTTAATAGCTATGGTTGGTCGCTCTTATGTGTTGCTAAGCTACTGATACAAGAGGACTACCAATTACCTAACAACATAACTGACACTCTTATTGTGTCTTGGAAAGAGAAAAAGGAAAATGAATGCAATATTTTGGTGTAATAGCTTTCGTAATAATGTTAGTAGCCTACTACTACATAATATTTAAAGAGGTTTAATATAGAAGATTTTTGTAGGCAAGTGGTAGCGAAAAGGATTTGAGGGTGTGTTTGATACAGGCACGCCCTCTTTCCTTATTAACTCGATAATAAAAACTTTACTTTAGAAATTGTAGATAAATCTTTCCAATGTACCTTATTGTATGAAATAGCAAAGACTCTACCTCCATCTTTATGCTTAAAGATAATAGGCTGTGGAATGTAATGGTCTCCTATTATATGTTTCATTGTATCAAATAAAGCTGGAAGAGTTTTTATTTGTTTTCTCAATGCTTTTATGCATTTTTTATCTAAAATAGTGTCAATAGGATGCTCTTCCATTCGATTATAGTTCACTCCAACTGACCATTTTTCTTTTAATTCTTCTATAGAATACCCTAGTTCTTTTGTTTGAACATTAAATTCTGTTACATCATGAATACATCTACCAAATTTCCAACCATTTCTAGTTAATTTTACATCTACTAAAAAATCATAGGGTAAAACATCCCAATGTATGGATTCTAAGGCTCTAGAGGTTCTTGCCTCATCTTTTAATTCATCTACTTTTAATCGTAGTTTTCTATTTTCTTTATATATATCTAAGATTTCTCCTGTGGACATATTCACTTCACTTCCTCCTCTTTTACTGATTTGTTCAGTATAGACAGAAAAAACTTTAGATGCATTAGAATCTCTTATCTCAGCATTATTGTTCATCCAACTATACAGCGTATTTCTACTAATGTTGCATTTTCTGGAAATCGCACTAATTGGAATATCAGTTGACAATAACCATTCTCTTAAAATTTCCTTATTCATTATAACTCCACAACTACATAAAAATGTAAGCATTAAAAATAAAATGTCAAAGAATTAAATAAATGTTGCTAACCATACTTGTTTCTTTTGTATACAGGTATATAACTTAACAGGACAATTAAAATGAGAATAGATACATTAATTAACACGAAAACAAAACATAATCTGCTAGAATTATCCCTAAGATTAAAACGTACTTCTACTGACGAGCAAAGGGCATTAGTAAAAGGTAATTTCTTCGCAGATGAGATACATAAAATAAGACACCTAAGTAAAAGAGAACTTGTTGGTTATATCAACGAGCTTAAAGATGACAAAGGTGTGAAGTTAGGCACAAAAATTGCCCACTCGAGTTCAAACTATCATTGGAATAATTTAGATAAAAGCGTAAAAGAGAAATTAGAGATTCTGAACTACGCTAGAAATAGGTTATACTTTAGAGTTTGAACAACCCCTCGATACCTCCCCTGTTCTTTACCACAACTACCGCATTTTTGGGGAGGTATCTAACCCAAATAGAATTATATGAATAACAATAACGATATTGTCAATCTAGTTAAAGAAAGACTAGAGATTGGCAAAAGAGAATACAAACAACAAGTAGATGTACACGATGGTCGTGACTGGACTCAAGAAAGTCTTGAGGAAGCGTTAGACCTTGCTGTGTATTTGTCTGCTGAAATAGTAAAAAGAAAAGAACCTTTAAAGTATAAATATATCATAACAGCAAGATTAGCTGATGGTGAAAATGAGACTTTTGTGCTTATGATGGAAGATAGAGACAGAGCAAACTTGTGGCTTTTGAGAAATCAGATATTCTGGCGTTTAACTGAATATGGATTAGGAATCGCAAAGCAAGACGTTAATGAATATATCATAGAAGAATACAGAGATGTTTATGTCGTAAGCATCGTAGAGGTTACTTCTGATTTTAATATAAGAGTATTACCAGATTCTAGCGTTTGCTTATACGCTGAAGACCTTGTTAAAAAGGAAAAGAATGAACAGACCAACACAAACTAACATAAAAAGGATATTTAGTGAGAAAGGCATACAGTTAGGTGCTGGTGCACTAAATATGATAGAGAAAGAAATGATTTTCTTCACACAAAGAATGGCTAAACGTTGTGTGGATGGGAATTTAAAGAGATTAACACCAGAGTTATTCTGGGTAGCTATGGGGAGAAACATAGATAGTGAATGACTATTCTATACAACCCTCTCCCACAGAAGATGACTTTGTTGATTTCTTGATATACTTACACACTAAAGAAGGTTACAATGCTCATGCTATTATTAGCGTAGTTGAGAAACCTTGGAAATACAAAACAGAATATATAGAGTTTCATAAGGAGAATTATGGCACATCTAATTGAGAGTATGTTTTACTTAGGTGAAACACCTTGGCATGGTCTAGGAACGCCATTAAAACAAGTTCCTACAATAGAAGAAGCGTTAGAACTAGCTGGTATGAATTTCACAGTAAATAAAGTACCTACGTTATTTCAAACGAGAGCACCTATAACTGGATTAAATATGAATAGTATGATTCCAGGAAATGAACAGTATGAGTATAAAGAAACTGGACATTATGTAACAGTTCGTTCTGATACTGGTAAACCAATAGGTAATGTTGGTAGTAAATATGAAGTACTACAAAATCGTGAGGCTTTTGAACCATTTGGTGTAATTGCTGATTATGGCTATACGCTGGAGACTGCTGGTGTAATTGATGAAGGTAAGAAAGTATGGATATTAGCTAAAACACCAGAAAGCTTTAAAGTTGGTGATGATTTAGTACAAGATTATATACTTATGTACACATCACATGATGGTAGTAGTGGCAGTTGCTTTAGAGACGTAAACATTCGTGTTGTCTGTAATAATACCCTTACTTGGGCATTAGGAAGTAAAGTAAACCATGAATATAAGTTACGTCATACCTCTTCTATTACAGGTCGTGTGAAAGAACTCACGGAAAACCTAAAAGAACGTGATGGTAATGTTGCTCAAGCAATAGGAGAAATGAATCGTTTCCATGAATATGATTTGTCTCCTCAAGAGTTTAAATATTATCTAGAGGCTGTAATGCCTTGGTTAAAGAATAGACACAAGGAATCTATCCCAGAAATGGGAATCTTTGTTCGTAACAGAGCAAAGCCTGTGTATGAAAAGATTACTAACCTATTTCATAATGGGAAAGGTAATAAAGGCGAAACCTTATGGGATGCTTATAATGCCATTACTGAGTTTCACGACCATGAAAAGAATCACAAAGACTGGGTAAAAGGTACTCAGTTTGGTGCATCTTATCGTGATAAAACCAATGCATTTAAGATAGCATCTAAGATGGTAGTTAATAAACCTACATCATTAATAACCTACAACTAATAAAGGAGTTATATGGATTCTGAACAAGATATGTTTGCATATCAATTACGTGATGAAGACTATAAACCCTTCGTAGAGACTATAGGGGGAGGCAGTTTTAATGCCTCCTACCTAACTTGGTCTGTATGTTGGGATAAACTAAAACAGCTATACCCTATTTGTAAACATGAATGGGTCATGTATACATACGGAGAGAAACCATTTGCTGGTATTATGCAACCAGATGGTTCTGTTATAGTTCATTGTAAAATCACATACGAAACCAGAGATGGTGACACATACGAACATGATGAATATCTTGCTGTTCGTGATAATAGAAATAGTGCAGTTGCTAATCCAGATTCAGCTATGATGGAAAATACCTATCGTAGAGCTATGGCTAAAGGAGTATCTACTCTAACTGGCTTTGGTATTGAATTATGGATGGGCGAAGACATTAAAGAGCTTGTTAACTATAGACCTCAGACTTTGATGAATGGTAAAAGACCCTCTCCAGGTGGCGTTACTGTTGACCAAAACGTAAAGCTAGATGCTTTAATGAGAGATAATAAGGCTAACAAAGCTGATAAAGACAAATTAAAAGCTATGAAAGAAGCTGGATGGGAAGGCGTATCTGAACAGATGGCTGAAATTCTGATAGCTGATGTAAAAGCTGGTATTCAAAATAATAAAAAACCAACACAAGCTAGAACTAAAGCTGTAACTGCTCTTATTGTTAATAGCGATATGACTGATGAACAGAAAGATAAAGCTGTTGTTTGGGTAAAAGATACCAATAGAACAAATCTAGAAGTTGATACTTTTGTTCTAAAACAAGAACTAGACAAAACTACACCAAGGAGTGAAAATGCAGTTTAGTAATTCATTAGCAACTGGTAGTGGACAAGGCTCTAAATTCCCTAAAGGGGTATTTGTTGACCTAATCACTATCACTAAAGCTGAAAATAAAACATCAGACTTTAATGATTGCAACATCTTTGTTGAAGGTGAAGCAGAAAACGCCAAGTTTCCTAAGAAGTTTTTCTTAGGTGGCAACCATCATAAAGATGGTAAAACATTATTGGACTGGGGTTCTGGTAAAAACGATACACCTAATGGCAGTTGGAAAGTACAAGCTTTCTTAACTACTGTTTTAGGTAAGAACGCTAAAGAACTTCAGTTAAATGATGATGGCAGTATTCACGAAGATGAACTTAGAGACTTAATTGGTCGCCAAGTTCATATCCTACAGTTTGAATCCAATGGTAAATACAGTCGTGAGACTTGGTTCTACTTTGGAGAAGCAGAAGGTGGTAAAGAATACTTATTAGAGAAATGGAGCAAAATGTCTCCACCTAAGAAGTATAAGCACCAAAGTTCCAATACTGGTTTAAATACCCTTTGGAATGAAGGTTCTGAAAAGACTGCTCCGAAAGTTGAAGTGGACTTACCATTCTAAATGGGTTTTAACTTTAGGAAACTAATGGCCTCTGGGAAGCATAGCAATGAAGCTATGCTCCTAGAGTGGTTGAGAGCAAATAAAAACACAGTTTTTGCCTCTCACGATATACAATTGCATTGTGTCCAATGGATACGTGAATACTACGAACATTATGTTAGCCCAGATACTATGTCCAGACTATGGAGAAAGATGAGAGAAGAATACAACACGGATAAAGACAATAGTGGACTACATAGATGGGGACTTTCTTACAGAGAAATCACTAGAGATGGATTTGATGATTCTAGGACTAAGAAGTATGAGGTTTCTGATGCCAATTGATTATGAAAAAAAATGGGTCAATATAGCTAGAAGACAATTAGTGGGTAGAACCATTGAAAGTGTCAAGTTTATGAGTGAAAAGCTAGTTGAAGATTGGATGTGGCATAAGGTTCCTCTGCAAATCACATTAAGTGCTAAACCAGCAGATAAAGACAAAAGAAACAAGATTGTAATGACTCCTGTTGCTGATGATGAACACAACAATGGTGGTGCACTTAGTTTTGAGGGGTTTCAGCAAGATAAGTTCTTAATAGAGACTACTTTGCCTACTCTATGAACTCTGACATAAGAATGGTGGAAGTTGCAACTGGTCACGTATCTAATCGTAGCCAAGTTATAGAGCTATCTAATATTCCATCATATATTTTTCCTATGGAAGAACAAACGGAGACGTATCATAGCTGGTACGTCTTCGATGAACAACTGCAACAACACATAAAGAACCTTGGTACTATACAAGGTTATAATGGCTGTTATTACGTAAACAATATCATATTAGATTATGATAAAAAAGACCTAACGGATAAACAGTTGTATGATGCAGTTTATTTTCTTGTCAATACAGACATGATTGATGACTTAGGTATTAAACCAGAACATATAAACATATGGTATTCTGGTACTGGTTATCATATTGAAATACCTAACCTGTTTGGATTTACTCCTTCTACTACCCTACCAGCAATTGTTAAAGAAACATTAATTAATGTATTCCCAGAGTGTGATTCTATTTACGATGGGGCACGTTTAATACGAGCACCTTATAGTTACAATCAAAAACTAGGTAATTATAAGGTATTGTTTACTGTTCAATCTTTTAATGAGGCTAGTAGTGACATTATATCCCAAGCTAGTAAAGAGGGATTTGATGCTGATGAAGTGGAAGGATACTTTAATGTTGACTGGTCTAATGTAGAACCTTACTTAAAGCCATACATTAAGTACCCAGAGATTGTTCCCTTATCTGCTAAACAAACTGTAAGAAGTCAATTCAGATTAGACCCTAATTCTGTTGTGACCTGTATGCAGAATGTATTAGCTAAGAAGCCAGTTACTGGAGAACGTAACATTACAATGATGAGAATTGGTTCTTGGATGAGACGTTGTGGAATGCCTTTATCTATTGTTAGTCATACTCTTTCACAATGGACTGGATTAAAGCGTGAAGCTGAAGAGTGTGCAAAGAAGGTATTTGAACAGGGCTATGAATACGGATGTACTGATTCAATCATGGCTAAGAACTGTAAGCCTAACTGTATTTACTTTAAGCATAAAGACTACAATATGAACGTAATGAATGTTGAAGACTTAGCTGAAAAGTTTGCTGAATTTGTACAGAAAGACTTTAGTAGTTCTTCTTTCAATTTCAGAGATGTTTATCAAATGCCAGAAGACTTTAGGGTACTCCCTGGAGAGCTGGTAATTGTAACAGGTAATACTGGATTGGGTAAATCTACATTTGTGATGAACCTAGTAGCGAATCTACCTAAGATGAATACCTTGTTCCTCTCTTTGGAGAATACTTGGCATTTAACATTTAGAAGATTCATACAGATGACTCATGGGTTAACAAAGCAAGAAGCAATTGATGCCTTTAAGAATCCAGACGATAGAGCTGAGTTTCAAAAAGCATTTGAACATATTCAAATATCTTGTGACCCACCAGAGTTATCACGTTTAGTTGAAGGCATAGCAAGAAGTAAACCAAAAATAGTAGTAGTTGATACTACTGATATGATATTCGTAAAAGGTATTCACGATGAAATAGGCAAAATGAATGAAATCATTAATGGCTTAAAAGCAGTAGCACAAAGTCAAGATTGCATTGTAATTGCTGTACATCATGTGAATAAAGAAGCAATGCGAGAAGGTATTTCTCGTATTACAAGTTTAAAAGGTACTACTAATGTAGTTCAAAAAGCTGATAAAGTATTGGCTATCAATGGAGAAAACAATGAAGTACGTAGAATGGTACATAGTGAGAAAGCAAGAGACGAAGGTTATATGCAGTTAATGTTTGAATTTCAAAAAGACATGATGCAATTCAACCAAGTCGCTGGACATGGAGGATTTAATGGTTAAGCTAAAAGGAATGAAGAGCCATAAAGGTCGTTCAATACGCTTACAGCTAATGTATTTATTTAATATTGAATTGGGATTACACCAAGTTAATGGCACACATTTAACTGCTGGACTTGGAGTAGGCCCACTTGAAATATCTACAACTCTTCACAATTGGAAGAAATGGTAAGATGTCACATCCTAGTAAAATAAAAGGCAATTCTTTTGAACGTGAATTAGTGAAACTTGCACAGGGCTGGGGATTCTCAGCCCAACGTGCATGGGGTTCTAATGGACGTTCTTTAGGAATGCATGATGAAGTAGACCTGTTAATTGAAGAATATAAAGTACAGGCTAAGAGGAGAAAAACTCTCCCTAAGTATCTCAAATGTGAGCATACTGATATAGTAGCATTCAGAGAAGATAGAGGTGATACATACGCTTTAATGCCTATGGACTTCTTTCTTAATTTATTAAAAACACTTAAAGGTTGAATATGCAATGGGTTATTGATGCATGGTGCAAAGACGATTTAAGGTCGCAAGGTGCTGTGCTTAATAGAAAGAGCAAAGCCAGTAAAGGTCAAGATGAAACAAGAAGAATGTTTTATTGTGAAAACTGTAGCTGTGCATGGGAACCAGATAGGGACGTACCAAAGTATTTACAGAAATACAAAGACTTCCCCAAACTGGGATTAAAAAGAAAGGAATGTAAATATTGTGAAAAATAAAGTAGAGTTCGTTAAACCAGTATTACAAATAGATAAGTTTTTTAAAGTAGCTGACCATTTAATTAAAGCTGATGATTATGAATTAGTGCAATTGGGCAGAGCTTTAAGACAAGCTTATGAAAATCAAATGATGGAAATGGAAGTTGAAGATGAAGTAGATGAAGAAGCAATGGCATTTCAAAGGAATGAAGCTGAGTTAGAAGCTGAAGAAGAACTCATGTCTGATTTACCACAAGACCGACATAAACAATTTCAAAATCCAGCAGAATGTAAGACTGGGGTTTGTGATTAAGATTGTTCCTCAAAGGGACACAGTTGCTATAAGGATTGTTCCTATAAACATACTCCTTTATACAGCGAATTAACGCCTATGCTGTGTCCCAAAAATTTAAAATTGAGGCTACCAAGAAACGTTTGCCCAACGATAGACAATAGTCTTAGGGACTCTTTTCTAAAAAAATTAATCAATAACAATACAAAGACGTATGGTGGTTGTTTTTCTTTTTCGAGAGAGAGGATGACAAATAAATGTTTTGTTGGTTGGCGCCAGGTAGCCTCAAAGAAATAGGGTGTACAGTTATTTGGAAATTTTATTCAAAGTAAATCACATAACACTAAAGGTGCACCCTAGAACTTTAACAGGATACTCCGATACTCAGAGTATACTAGAGTATCCTAAAATAAGGAGAACGTATGACTAAATACATGATACTAGAAATACTACAAACACAAGCATTTGATGTAATCATTGCTGTGTCTTGTATCATACCTTTTTATTTCTTAATGAAGATGTATGTAAAACGTGAAGTTAAAAAGATTCACGAAACACAGACTGATATTATAAAAATATTAACTGAAATCTGGGAGGATTAATATGATGTTTTTTGATGTAAGTGAATTCGCAATCAATACTACCATATGGCTTTTTAATGCTTTAATGGTTTTAGGTATTGTTCACCTAACTATGTTGTTAATGCATAAATGGGTAAATCTAATATTTAATAAGTAAAGGAGTTCTGGATGTCGTCCCAGCCGAGTAAGGGGACGAGTGGACAATATAGAAGACAAACACAGGCAAGAGTAGCAGATATTACCTACTACCTTGGAGAAGATTGGCTAGATTATGGAGTTATATCAGCAGATATAGTGGTTGAGATGTATAGAGATATAGCAACGTCAGCCTATCAACCCAAGCAATGCCCTATTTGTAAAGCATATTGGAATGATGAACTATCTTCCAGTAATAAAAAGAAACCTAGTTATCTAAAACGTTCTGTTTTTGGTAATTTACCAACCATAAAGGAAGTCTGTTGGGAATGCCCTAAGTAGTTAACTCAAAATCTTCTATATCATCTATCAGCAAAGGTGCATAATGTTCTTCAGTCACCTTAACGGATGAGTGTCCCAATAACTTACTCACTTGAAATATCGGCATCCCCCCTTTTATTAAGTTTAAGCCAAAAGTTCTACGTAGGTCGTGAAAACGAGCATCTTTTATATCAAGCCTACGTGCATTCCACTTAAACTTTTTTGTGACAAAATCTAGCTCGTAGCTCCACAATTTTGAGCAAGAAAGTATATTCCTGGCTTGAGCATTCAGTTTTATAAAACGTGTACCACTCTTTCCTGTTACTTCTAACCTAGTAGGTTGACATTGGTATGGCTTTAATTTGTTTATCTCACCACGCCTTGCTCCAGTAAAGTATGCAAACTTAACGAACTCTTGAAAATTATCGTCTTGCACTTCGTTCATCAATAAGGACAATTCCCTTTTGTCAAATACTCTAAAACGTGCTTTTTTCTTATTAACTGTCAATAATTCATGGTCTGTTTTATATCCCTGTTTTAACCCCCAATTAATACAGGCATTGATTCTGGTTTGATATCCCCTAGCAGTTTCTTTGTTAGGTGGTAGTTTACCTGTTTTTAAATAATGGTTCAATACAACTTTTGATTGCAATCTACTAGCCTCAGACCAGTTATGTTCAGATTTTAAATATATTCTAATCAGTTCCTTAAAACTTCTGAATATTAATTTATCTTGAGGTGCATAATGTTGCATCAAGGCTTGATACTCTAATGCAGTATGTAACTTGTTAGCTGTTGTCTTATTTTTAGTATAGGCATTAATAATGACTCTATTACCAGCGATGGTCTTACGATAGAATATGTTCCCATACTGGTCTTGCATTAAATTTGACTTTAATCGCATTTTTTGGCTCCTTAATGGCAGTAATATGGCAGTAGCCATACTTGGTTAAGGGTAAAAAATAACGATTGTTAGAGGGGGAATTGACAGGATGCGATTGTCAACTCCTCTACGATGTCAACGTAGCGCTCTAACCAACTGAGCTAATCGCCCTATGAGAGAAAACTTGGCAGTAATGTGCCAGTAATCAGATGAATTAAACGTTATTTCTACCACGAACATGGTAGTAATTTAACTATTTTTTCTTAAATGTGGGTGCACCTTTGAATGCCTCTGCAAGACCTTCAAATTTTACTTCTTTAGTAAGGTTTTCTGCTAAGTACCTTTGAATTACTGTAGATAGGTTTCCTTTAAAAGTTTGCCTGTCTCCTCTCCAGCCTTTATTTGCAAAAATATCTTTTAAAGACCTGTTAAACTTAAAATCCCAATTGTCTTTATAATGGTCAAAATCAGAGTACCATCCTGTCTTTGGGTTTAAAACATTTTTTCTTAGTTTATTGCTGTAGCTACCAAATAATCCATGAGTACCAGAACCATGAGCACCTTTAGCGTAATAATAATCTGCTGGGTTTTTATAGTAATAACTTCCATCTGGGTTTTTACCAAATTTATTCCATATTTTATCTACAGGACTTACAGATTCTCTACCACCTTTCAAAGCTTCATATCTCCAAGCTGGGCTTAATGTAGCATTATATTCTTGATTTGGTCTTCCAAGACCAAGCTTTTTCCTCCAAGCAAACAGCCTATCTTCCATTTTTTGATTTCTTATTTTATATTGTGGGATATCCTTTATAACAGCTTCTTTAAATACTTTAGGATTTTTTAATACTCTCATTATTTCTGGAATTTTACTTGAGTAAGTTTCTGGATTCACACTATTTGCTATTAATCTACTTATCGGTGTACCACCAGATACAGCAAACTTACCAGCTTTAGCAAATGCAAAAGGGTCTGCAACATAAGACATTGATTTACCTAAGTCTATCTCCTTAGAGCTAGATTGATAATTACCAGATGGCAGTAAACCAAGTAAATTATCGTCTGTTCCTCTGTACAATCCTTTTAAAACGCCTATTGGCCCAGTATCTGGTAAAGCATTCCCAATTTTATCAAAAACATTGGGCTTATATTGCCTTATATTCGCCTTTTCTTCGCCATAGGTAGGTAAAGGTATGACTGTTTTTGTGCTAGATGGTTTAGTTGTATTAAACTTCATCGTCTTTCTTTTTACCTCTAATCTTAGAGCCTAGCTTATGTATAGGTATTCCAAACATAAATTCTCCAACCATTTCTGGTCTCTCTAAAGACATAGCTAAACTTCTGGCAAAACGTCCAAATGGTGACCATGTATATACTGTGTAATCTGCAACTTGATTCCATTCTCCATTTATAGTAGCTGTCATTAATGGCAACCAATACCTGTGAACTGGTGCAGTAACCACTTGTAATGGTGCTAATGCTGTATGTGGATATGAACTAAAGAATGCCCTTTCAGATGTTCTTTCATCTCCAAATAGCCACTCAGCAGTTTCTTGTACATAATTCATAGGTGGTGGCATAATGCTATCAAAAATAGACCCAACAAATAAATTGGCTAATGCCATCGTTGTTAAATCTAAAGCCATTAATCTTTTAGCTCTATCCATAGAGTTCTTATCTCTAAAACCATAACGCTTAGCATTTTTAAATAACTCTCTTCTAAAACGTATTGAGTTCCATACGAATGGTTGAAATCTTGTCATTACTTTACCCATAGATGAACGCCCAATAGCTGGTCTATTAATATTGTGGTAAAGAAACTGGGTTGCCTCTACGCCCTTTAATGCCATACCTGTTAGATAAGGATGGTCAAAAGGCATATCTGGTATAATACGTGTTAATTGTTCCCTAGCATTAAGGTAGTGTGCAATGAATGAATCTGTACGTAAAACACGCTCAGACTTTCTCATAACATATCCACCAAGAGACATAACAGATTCTTCTACTTGGTATTTCTTGGCTAACTTCATAAAACCACCATCATCTGGGTCTTTAGACACCAGCTCCTTAATAAAAGGCTTTAGTTTTTTAGCATCTAAACGTTTATCCATAGTTGCTTCGTCAATGTAAAACGATTCTTGAGCACCAATTTCTGCAACCCATCTATGTATATCTCTACGTGATTTAATAGGAGTACCATCTGCTAACTTTGCTCCATTAAATACATTATTTACTAACCAAGTGGTATCTTTAGCTCGTTTAAAATTTCTAAATCCAGTAGAAGTTATCGTGTTGGCACTACCACCCAGTATATTACCTAACCCTGTCTTTGGATGTGCTAACAATGAAATCAACTGTAACTTCGCTTCGTAACTACCTACGCTATTTACAATTCTATGTAAAACCTGTTTTCTTGCTCTTTCTGATACAGGTAATTCTTTGCCAAACAACTTAGGTGCTTCTTTTGTTCCATGTACTCTCTTGCTAAATCCTGGGATTAACCATCTGTCCATACCTTGAGATTTTGTATCTAGCCAATCAATAATATTCTTATCAGA
>Ga0208157_1001038_pt1 | contig 13419 bp, 18 predicted proteins | sample 5_EtaG_FD_184077 | JGI IMG/M metagenome (GOLD analysis project Ga0208157, IMG submission 184077) | Marine viral communities from the Subarctic Pacific Ocean - 5_ETSP_OMZ_AT15132 metaG (SPAdes) (version 2) | ecosystem: Environmental > Aquatic > Marine > Oceanic | place: Pacific Ocean | collected...
TTTTGTGATAATGCAGCAGTTCATTATCATAAGTTAAAATTTTACTGCAAAGAATGTTATGAAAAATTAATTAAGGAGATAAAATGATTATAGAAAAGATTATGAAGGAAAATAAAATGAACTTAACACAAGTATCAAAAGAATTAGAAATATCTAAATCTTATACAAGTATGCTTTTATCAGGTGATAGAAGAGCTAGTATAAATTTACTGAAAAAAATTAAAGGTAAATATAAATATTCTTGGAATACAATTATGGAGGAAGTATGAAAGAGAAATTATTTGTATTTCCATTCTACCCTTTGCAATGGCTAACAGATTGCTCTGTGTTAAATTTAGAGGAGAAAGGTGCATATATAACTATAGTGTCAACAATGTACTTACAAGACGATTGTAGCATTTTTAAAAGGCATATACCTAGTATATTAGGTGTAACTGAATTTAAAGCTAATAAGATTATGCACAATATAGAGCCTATGTTGTTAGATAAAGGAGATAAATATAGTCAAAAGAAAGTATTAGAAGTTAAAAAGCAAATAGAGCAAAGAAGTGAAATGGCTAGGCAAAAGGTACAAAAAAGATGGAATAATAAACCAAAGGTATATGTTAATAAAAAAATAGATAAGTTTTCATCTATAAGTGCTGCTGATAGAGCTAGAAAGATGTTAAATAATGGATATGAATAGTACGAACTAGAGTATAAACCATAATTTGTAGTAATTTATCCCCATAACACTATTAACAGTCATGTTTGTTTTAAAAGCTCTAGTCCGTTTGACAAGTATACACATACTAATATAGGAATCAATCTTTTTCTATTATCCAGTTATCTTTTTGTAATTGATAATCTAAATATAACTGCGTATCTGCATATCCTCTGCCTTCATTTAAGCAGATAAGATAGTATTTAGGCTCATATAATTTGCAGGATTCATCATCTCCTTCTACTGGATGAGCTAATACAAACTTTATAGTAATACCTATAGCTACTACAACAAACAATATTACTGCTAACCCTATCATAACCATTCTTATCATATCGTACATTTCTTTTTGTTTTTTCATTTTTTTAGCTTTGGCTTCTTTAATTGCTTGTTTTTTTTTATCTATTCTTTTTTTACGTTCTTCTAATATATACTCCCAAGTTCCATGTCCAAAGCGAAGGTTAATTAATTGCTTCATTTCATATAATTGTTCTTGTGCTAATTTAGCATCTATCACTTCCTTTGCCACATTTTCTACTGCAAAGTGGTCTACATTAGCTTTATCTCTGGCTTTTATAACTTCTTGTTGACCATTAAGTGCTTTGTCTACATGACCAATTAAATCACCAACATCTTGTGCTGTGCTTATGTTACTCTTGATGAAATCTACACTTTGTTTAACTAATTTAATTCCTGAAAGGACAGCTGCTCCAGCAGTAACTGGGTCAACCATTATGCTTCTCAATGAACCTGTCGAGTTTAACTTCTAGTCTTAATACTAGCTCTTTAATTTCTCGTGTTTCATTGTGAAGCTCGGATTTTGTAGCATATTCTTTACCTAAATCTTCTCTAGTTTTGTTTAAAAGTATTTGTAATCTTTTTACTTCATTAAACATTTTAGAAAATGCCCATGCAAATGGTCCTAAAACCACAGTTATAATTACGTTCCACATCATCATAGGGTCAATCGACATACCATACCCCTTTACGCATCATTTGTGATAATCGTATAGCTCTTTGACCTACCTGCTTTGCCCATTTAGATTCTAACATTTCATTTGCTGCTTTCTCAAAATCTTTATCTTGTATTGCTGCAAAGGTCTTAACCCATGTATTAGCATTAAACCTACTAATACCCATATTAAATACCATGTCTAATAATACAGCTTGTCTAGGCTCTGCTAATGATTCCATAAATGTCCAATGCTCTACTTCTTTTTGTATTCTTTGCAAATCATTTAATAACAAAAACTTTGCTTCTTCATCTGTAATACCTACATCAGATAAGTTTCTACCCACTCCGATTGTTGTTTTATCTGCTGTGCATTGATATGGTTTTAACTCTAATCCTTCATGTAGGATTAACATATCTATTAATTTACCTTTATCTACTCTCATTTTTTAGAATCAACCTTTTTAATTTTATCTAGGCTACGCAAACCACCGATACCCAGCATACCTAATAATAAAGGCATCATCACAGACATATCAGCTTGTGGTATGTTAACACCAAACCCAGCACATATAGGAGAAATAAGATAATTTATAGCTAAAGAAAACCCAGCTATCCAACCAATAAGAGGTCTCCAGCTTGATTGAAACCAGTTACCTTTTGCTTCTTCTGTATTAAGTTTGATTTGTGCTAATGCTAGTTGTTGTGCGTGTTCATCTGCCATTGTAGCTAGTTTATGAGCTAACTCTGCTTTCTTGTCTTTGTCTTGTATAAACTTACCTAGAAGTTTAGTTGCTGGTGCTATAAGTGCTGTAATAGCCATAATACCCCCTAATCGGCACTAAATGTACCTAGACTACTCCATAGAGAACCAGGAACTGTTGTACCATTTTGTTTACCTAATTGTGCCATTGATTGATTAACATTTACAAAAGCACCTTGACCCCAACTTGATACATCCCATTGTGCATTATCCCAAGCAGAACCTTGTTCTCTTGTATATTGTAACATTCTCTCAGAAAATGTACCTGTAGTTATACCTGCTTCTTCAAAGGTTTTTATCCAATCTTCATTATATGTACCATTTGTATCTGAAGCATCTCTGCAACTCTGTTGTTTTAATGATTGTTGGCTCATGGTGTAAATGTCCCCATACTAGAAAAGTTAAAATCATCTTGGTCTGTAGCAAATGCTTGTAAGGCTAGGTTTATATCGGTGTAAGATGTACTTAACTCACCATTAATATAAGCTAACATTCTTTCGTTAAATGTACCTGCTGGTATAGACCTTGCTGCAAATAAAGCTAACCAATCTTCGTTATGTAATGCTGTTGTAGAGGTTACTGCTCTTATAGATGCTTGTCTTGCTTCTGAGTTTGTAGCCATTACTTATCCTTTCTAGGTCTACCCTTTTTTTTAGGCTTACATTCACATAGTTTACCAAACAATCTTTTTTTAATCTTTTGATAAATTTTTTTAATTATATCCATTAAATACTACCCATGTTTTGCTATCTTCTTTCCATATATAACCTTTTCCGTCATCTGGATATGCAACTGGTGCTTCCCATTGACAAGTATCTTCATTCAATGTCCAACTATTCCAAGGCTTTGGAGGTATAAAAGCATCTTTACTAGCATCATATGTATAACCAACACCAGCATAGTTTTTTCTAAAAGGTGTACCACCTAGTTTGTGTTCACCAGCAATAGTATTATAAGATGTTTGTTTATAAGTTATTGTATTTTTATATAAGTTTTGTAAGAAAGTTTGTCCCTTTGCTTCAGTAGATGCGTCACTATCTGCTACTACTATTACTTCTAAGACTAAATTGTTTTCATCTAATTTTGCGAAATGTGCCATTATGCTGTAAATGTCCCTGATGATGTAAATTTATGATAATAGTAACCTCCACTTGAAGTTACTGAGCCTCCTGTTCCTAATTGTGTTCCACTTTGATATCTAATAATAACTATACCAGAGCCACCAGACCCACCATTTCCTGATGCTCCTGGTGATGAACCACCACCTCCAGAGCCACCTCCAGTATTAGCTGAACCATCTGCACCTGTATTACCTGAAGTGCCACTAGTACCAGCACCATTACCACCACCTCCGTCAGAAGCAGTAGCACCAGCTATAGCATCTCCTCTACCTCCACCACCTCCTGAAGCATAATACCCATTATCTCCTGAAGATGTAGCAGTCGCCCAAGCTGAATAAGCATTACTACCTGTACCACCTTGACCCCCATCTTGAGCATCTTGACCAACACTTCCAGCACCACCACCACCAGAACCTCTGTCATTATCTTGAAAAGAACTTCTTACAGCAGAACCTCCATCATTTCCTTGTCCTGAAGTTCCAGAACCACCAGCATTAGACCCATTTCGGTTTGCTCCACCTCCTGAACCTCCGTCTTTACCAGCTGTATGACCTGATTGTTTACCACCAGAACCACCACCACCTATTGCAGTTTGAGTTGCTACTGTGCCACCTGAAAAAACTGAGTTAGAACCATTTACACTAGTTGTAGCATTTGCTGCTCCTGCTCCTACTGTAACTGTATATGCTGTAGTTGAAGAAACTTCTAAACCAGTAGCTGCAAGTAAACCACCTGCTCCTCCACCACCAGAACCCCAACCATTACCACCAGAAGAATTACTTCCTCCACCTCCACCAGCAATAACTAATGTATCTATATTATAAACTGCTGATGCACCACCTCCACCACCAGAGCCGAAACCTAATACATTATATCCAAAACTTGTCATATTAAACCTTATGCGTCATTTGCTGCATCAGTTGTAAAGAATAATTTAATTCCTAATAATTTAGCATCTGCTGTTAAACTATCAGCAGAAACATCTCTCATTATTTGAAAAAAAACATACTCATCTACACTAGGACTACCAGCTATTGTTACTGCACCACTTTCTGCTGTAACTGCTAAATCATTTGATGTCCCACTCATGGCTTTTGCTGTAGGTCCTACTGCTGTGCCAAATGCTGTATTTAAATCACCATTATCAGCTAAAGCTACTCCATTTAATACAAAAGCTGTTGTGCCTGTATTAGTAGAAGCTGCTGTAAAAAATGCTTGAAAGGTTACTGTACCTTCATTCCATGATTTAGGAAAAGCTATAGCAAATTGAGCAAATTCATCTGAATCTTTATCAAAATCTAATGTTTTAAGTTCTGGTCCATTACTTAATTCTGTTTGACCTGCTTCAGCACCATTAGTTGTATTACCATACATTGCAACTGCTGGAACCCATATAGTTTCTTTTCCTACTTTTTTAATAGTGCTATCTACACTTACTGTTACTGTATCAGTTGAACCAACTACAGTGTCTATACCTGTACCACCTGCTATATCTAATGTGTTGCTGTCTGATATTGTTTGGTTACTACCACTATCACCAGTAAGAGTAAATGAACTCATAGAACCACCTGCTGTACCTAATTGGCTTGTCATTTGAAATGATGTACCATCATAGATTACAGATACGATTGCATTTTCTTCTATATCTCCAGAAGCTATATCTTGGTCATTTTTCTTTTTTATGTTTTTTGCACCAAGTGCATTTACATTTAATGTAGATGCTCCTGTAGATGCGTTAGCTGCTTTAAAATGAAATACTTGTCCTGCTACATACGCAGTTACTGCTGGTGTTAAAGCTATTGCATAAGTATTAGCACTACCACTATCTGTAGCTTGGAATATTAAACCACCATCTTGTATCTGCCCAGCATTTACTCCATCTGTATGTGCTGTACCATCAGCTAATCCTGTAATCTTTTGACTACCTAAGTTAGCTGCACCTGTGAAAGCATTACTTCCATCTTTGTTTATAGCTTGGTTTAATCCTGTTGCCATATCTTGGTCGTGTGTATCGTGCCTATCTGCAACAATTTTAGTTCCTGCATCTCTATTACTTTGCCAAATAGATGTACCTGTAAATACTCCATCTGACCTTGTGTATGTTCCTCCTGACCAACCCATTTTTATTCTCCTTTTATTTGTTTTATCTTATTTTAGTTCATAAATCAATTATTTATTATTTTCTTCTAAGTTTTTTCCTAAGTTTACAATAAATTGTATTGCTTCTGGATTATGTCCTGCAAATATAGTTCCTGCTTTTACTAAATGTTTAAAATATAAATCTGGTTTATTATCTGCTGCTATTTTAGTACCTTGAACTAACCATTTTACTACTTTTGGGTCTGATAAAGCTCTTGCTCCACCATAAGCACCTATTCCAGTTATTATAACATTTTGCACTCCCATAATTGGTCCAAAAAAAGCATCAAGTCCAATTCCACCTAATAAAGCTAAAGTACCTATAGATGATTTATCAGTAGGACCACCTTTTAAACTTTTTACTGATGCTTTTCTTATAAGATTACTTGCATTTGCTAAATAATTTAAATCATCAGATAAACCTTTATAATAAGGAGAGCTAAATAAAGTTTTTTTAGCTTGTTTATTTAAACTTGCCCAATTATTTAAAAATGCTTCACTACTAAAAATTTCTTCTATTCCTTCTTCTAACCCTCTTTGTTTTGGTGGAACTTTACCTAATTCTTCTATAATATTTTTTTGCACTAATGAAAATTCATTAGGTTTTAATGCTCGTTTTAAACCAAGTATATACTGTGAATCTACTTCATTTGCATTTTGTAAAAATTTAATTATTCTACCATTTTCTACATTTCTAATTTTATCTAAAACATTTTCTATTTTATTAGCACCAAATTTATAAAAACGATTAGCTGCTGCCATAGATTTAAATGCTTCTGGACCAGCACCTCTAGCTATTTCTGTTAAATCTTTAGATAAAGCTCCATATATTCTTTTTAACTCACCTTGAGAAAAGTCATCTAATAAACTTTTGCTAGATATTTTATTTCCTATTAAACTTCTTATTTCTTTTAATCTTTCAAAATTTAAACTTCCTTCATCTATATTATCTAATACTTCAGTTCTTAATTTTACTAATCCTGGTGATTGAAGAACACTATTTTTTTTAGCTTTATTAGTGGCTGCATTAGTTACAGGTCTATTTAAATCATCTACGAATATTTTTTGTCCTTCTTCTACTGTTTCACCTAATTCTTCTAAAATTTTAACATCTTTTTTTGTGGCTACTTTAAATTTTCTAGCTCCAGAAGGTTTAGCTAAAGTATCTAATACTTCTATAAGATTTGGTACTGATTGTTGTTGTAAACCTACTTTACTTTCTACTAAATCAAAAGCATCATTATAATATTTAGTTGATTTAGTTTTAAATCTCATTACAGAATTATCTATACCTTCTTTAATAAAATTATCTAAATTAGGAGGTAAAAATTTAGCACCTTTTGGTAAAATTTTATTTACTGTATTTAATAAAGATTTACCCATTTCTTTTTGTAAATTTCTACCTACTCCATACAATCTTTCTCTTGAAAATGGTAAGTTACCATATAAACTTTCTAATGTTCCAAATAATTCTCTACCTATAAAAGAAGGTCTAGTTAAAGTTATAGACGCAGGTTGCACATTAGCTTTAGCAAAAATATCTAAATTTTTTGTTATTCTATCCTTAGTAGCTTTAGATACACCTGTAAATACTGCTTTACCAGCTTTTAATAAAGCAGGTCCTCCTACTTCTGATAATCCTCCTAAACCAAAATCATAAGCTCTTTTAATACCATATTCTTTTGGTGTTCTTACTATTTCTCCACCACCTAACTGAAAAGCTCTATCTGATGCTTCTTCTGCTGCTAATACACCTAATCCTGCTCCTGCAAACATTTTATATGGGTTTGGTGCACCTTTAATAGCTCCCCCTATACTTGCAACAGTAGCAGCTGCTGGTCGTGGTAAAAAAGCATTAATATCTCCTATATCAAATCCTGGTTTATTAAAATAAGAATATTGTCCTGTGTCTTTATCTTGTATTACAAAATTATCTCCTTGTCCAAATTGTTTAGTTGACACAGCTTCTGGATATAATTTTTTAATAGTAGCTTCTTTTGATGCTTCATTGGGTGCTAATCCTATAAAAGACCTTTCTGCTGTAGATGCTCCCATTGTATCTATATTAGTATTTTGTATTTCATTTAAAGAAAAACCTGAATTTTTTATTAATTTTTCTATAACTTCATCTTTCATAGCATTAGGAAATTCATCATCTTCTATGATTTGTTTTATTTTTAATTTAGTTTTTATTATTTCTGACATATTTAATACTATGGTTTAATATTATATTTTTGATATAAATTTTTTATTTGCTTATCTAAATTTATATTTATAGAATTAGGTCTACTTTGATATATAAGAGATATATTAGGGTTATAACTACTATAATAAGCATTTATTTCTCTATTCATTAAATCTCTTAAATTTTTAAGACCTTGTCTTAGGTAATTTTCATTTGCAGCAAATGTAGGCATTTCTTCTTTAAATCTTTCTAATTCTTGTTGCACTACTGCTGCACCACTTCTTTCTTTTAAAGTAATATTTTTTATAGATGCTACTAAAGCTCTTAATCTTCTGCCATCTTCTCCTATAGATATAGAAGGTTTTAAACTACCAAATTTTCCAAAACCAGGAATATCTCTAGGATATTTTTTAAGGATGGTTTCTATTTTATTAAGCAATTCAAAAGAATTAGTTAAACCACTACTTGCTATATCTTTTCCTAATTTATTTACTTGTGATTCTATAGCATTTGCTTGTAATAAATTAGTTTTTTTAATTACATTTAATCCATCTTGAGTTTTTATTGTTGATAAATCTATAGCATCTCCTTGACCTGTAAAAGATTTATAGATAGAATCTAATTCATTTATTTGTACTCCAGCATTTGGTCCTGATGTAATTACTTTTATTATATCTCCAGAAAAACTACCTACCATAGCATTTACTAATTCTTCATCAGGTTTAACACCTTTATTTTTTAAATATTTTAAAACAGCTGCTCTTCTATAATTTTTATCTACTTCTCCCTTAGTACTACTTTGTTTAATTAAGTTATATTTACTACCTGTCATTTCTGTCATTACTTCAGTAATTGGGTCACTAAACATTAAAGTAATTTCTCCATCATCTGATACTCTAGTAGCTATTTGAGTATCAAAAATATTTCCTTCATTATCTGTTATTTTAGTTTGTGTTACATTTTGAAATTTATATTTTTTATTTTCTTTTTCTTTTTCTGCTTGTAAGTAATTATATACTTCTAGTGGACTTCTACCAGAAGCTGAAGCTAACTCAAATAAATCTGCTGCTTTTATATCTTTTACATTTTGTTTACCTGTTATAAAGTTCGCAGCTTTTTCTAAGAAATTATCTGCTTTAGGTGTTCCTGCTATATCTACTGTTGCAGGAGTAAATACATCTTGTGTTCCTGTATATAAAAATCTTTCATTTTCTGGTATTTGGTCTAATGTTATCGGCAGTTTTCTTGTTTCTACTGTAGCTGGTTGTGTAGCTGTTTCAGGTATATCAACAAATTCTTCTCTTTGCCTAATAGGAGTTACAAAACCTTTTACTCCAGACATATCTTGTTTTAATGCACTAGCTAAATTAGATTCTGTTAATGGTACATCTGCACTTTGTGTAGCTTCAAAGAATTGTCCAGTAGGACTTACTATTTTACCATCAACTTGTCTGTTAATTAATGCTTGGGTTAATTTAGTATCTGCTATATTAGATTGTTCTTGTTTTAACTGTGCAGCTTGTAAGGCATTTCTTGACCTAATACCACCTAATACTTGTGCTGTTAATGTACCAATAGGAAAATTACCTCCATATGCTTCTGCTGCATACATACTAGGAGAACCTATAGCACTAGCTTGAGCTGCTTCTCTTTGAGCTTTTTCTAATAACTGTTGTATTAATGGGTCTTGTTGCCTTTGTGGAAATACTCTTGTTACTGCCATATTACACTCTTTCCATGTTTACATCTAATTGGCTATAATCTACCATCATGTGTCCGAAGATATTTTCAGATACTGCTGATGGTTTTACTTTTTTAATTTCTTGTGCCATTACACCAATATACTTTTGTGGAGACCAATTATACTCAAACTCATAAACATTTAATCCAGATTTAGATTTAGATTTGTATTTAATGTTTTTCTTTAATCTTTTATCTGATGATGCTGCTTGTCCTAATGCTGCCATTCTTGCTCCGTATGCACCAACCTGACCTCTATAAGTTCCTTGGTCAAATTGTCCTTGTGCTTGAGCTCCTGCAAAAATTGGTGGTGGAGCAACACTAACTGCTGGTACATCTAATCCTGTTGTAGCTATTGCAGGAGGAGGAGCTGCTTGTCCTGATAAAGTAGCAATTTCACTAAGTGGTTGACTTCTACTTAGTAAGTAATCACTTAATTGTCTATCTCTAATTCTTTCTTGTTCTCCTACTAATCCTTGTCCTTCGCCTAATTGATAACTACGCAAACCTGTAGCTCTTTGTAATTGAGCATCAGCAAGTGCTTGACCTTCTCTAATAGATTCACTAGCTAAACCTCTTAATGTATCTTGGTGGCTCATTCTAAGCTCTGCAAGTGCGTTATTATGTGCAACTGTACCTTCTGGTATACCTGCGTTAATTAATCTTGTTTGTAGGTCTATAACTTCTTGTTGTTGTTGAGGTTGTATTCTTGATAATGCTCTGTTATAATAATCGCCTTCAACTCTTTGTGCGTAAGTGTTTATATCTTCCATTGTAGGTAACGCAGTCAAACCACTTCTGTCTATAAGACCTGGTTGTGCTGATAATCCAGATAATGAAAATGTTTCTTGTGGTAATCCTGATAAATAGTTTCCTGCTGTATCTAAATACTTATCGGTAATACCAACTTGTTTTACTCTTTGTGCTTCGTATTCAGGAGCTAAACTAAAAGTTTGTGCAAATCTATCATTACCTAAATCTGTTACTAATGTTTGGTCATAAGGAGAAAATACATCAGGTCGGTTCATTCTACCTTCTACTCTTGCAGTTTCTACATTAGCTGCTCCTTGAGCCTGTGCTGCACCTGCATAATCTGGTGATGGTGGTGGCTTTGGAGATTTAAATATATCTGTTATAAAACTCATGTTACTTCCTTCCTCAATAAGACTGCTTGTTTCTTATATCCTTTTAATGCTTTTTCCCAACCCATTCTTCCTAAAATGTCAATATAATTTATTTTATTGTTTTTTGCAAACCTTTCTATCTTTTCCACTATTTTTTTTACTTCCTCCATTTTTCCTCCACCTAATCCTATTCTTATACTATTTTCATTTTGAGATATAATACAAGCAGAATCTTTATGTGTAAATAATTTATAATATCCTTTTTGTAAACTTTCTTCTATTTCTTTTCTTGTTAAACCTTCCCCAATAGTTGTAGCTGGTTCTAACAGTTTCCATATTTTGTCTGTAAGCATCATAAACCTACTCCTTTTTCATAATAAATATCTACACTATGCCATTTAATACTTTGTGCTTGTGTACTTGTTTTAATTCTTATTGCTGCGTTCCAACCTATATCGGCAACACTTCTCCATACTAATTGAGAAGATATAGTTCCTGCCCATAATCCTACATCCCATTCAGTATTATCCCATTCAGAACCTGTAGTAGTTGCACTAGATGGTGTATAAGTAGATGTGCCATCATTAAAGTCTACATCAAATCCTATACTAACTGGTAATTGTGCATCTGATGATACAATAGGTCTTATAGCTGTAAATCTTTTTGATGTACCTCTGCCACCATAATAAACAAATGCTGTTTTTGCACTTCCTTGTATTTGTACTCCTGCATCACTAAATCCACTATCTGCTTTATATACTTTAGTATTGCCTCCAAAATATAAATCACCATTTAATAAACCCCAACAATACGCATCTTGCCCTGTAAATCTACCCCATGCACCTGTAGATAAGTTTACTACAAATTGCACAAACTCACCTGATACTCCATTAGGTATATTAAATAAACCAAACTGTCCTTTAGGATAGATTAATGCTTCCCAACCAAAAGTAGATTTAAAGTTAGTTACTGCTGTTATAATACTTCCACTTATTTTGTCTGATATTGCTTTAGAATAATTCGATTCATTTTCTGCATACATTTGTGTTAATGGCACAAAACCAGATTCTGTAATAACAATTAACTCTGGCCCTACATTTACAATACATCTTTTACCTATAGGTCTTGCTATTTTAAATACACCAACTAATGCCCACTTATTAGCATCACTTGGGTCTGTTCCTTGATATACAGCCACTTCACCTTCTGATGTTATAAATGCTATGTAATCATCTGAGCCAGAACCACCATCTCTTGTTAAGCTACCAGCTGCTACTAATTTACCACCAAAGTTAAATACACTTCCTAATGGAAATGTAGATACTGTTCCTGCTACTGCATTTATAGGTAAATAACCAAAACTTAAACTATCATTTATTATAAAAAATAATCGTTCTTTAAATACTGTTACATTGTTTATTGTAGAGCCTGTTACTCCACTTAAGGTAGGAGTTGCCCACGCACTACCATTATAATGTCTTGGAGCATCAGCACCATTTACTATAAATAAAAATGAACCTCCTGATGTTGTAAAGTTTACAGATTCCCATTTAGCATTACTAAGTCCAGTTAAAACTGGAGAATTAGAAGCACTTGCCCAACTAGATGTATCCCATGATGCAGTATCCCATGATGCTCCTATAGCACCAGCAGATGTAACGTCATAAATTTCTCCACTACTAGCAGCAAAAAGTTTATTAGCACTAGGAGATTGATATGTTAATAAACTTTGTACTGTGCTAGGTAAACCAGTTACATGGTTTATATAACCTTTTCTTAAACTAACATCTGTAGAACCAGGAAAGAAATTATCTAATCGAATAGCATCAGTTTGTGGCATCAAGTCCACAGCATCTCTTGTGTTTAATCCACCAATAGGTGCTGATTGTGATGTACTTTCTCCTGTAGGATTAAATACCATTACTTTTTACCTTTATACCCTGAAGCATAGATTGCTCTAGCTTGTTTATTAGCCTTTGTTTTATTTTTATATACTTTTCCTTTTGTTCCAAACCTATAACCACCCTTTACTTTTTTAACAGGCACTACCTAATTCCTAACATTTTTGCTAATACATCTAATGGTAATTCTTTTAACCTATTTACTAATATATTTTTACTTTTAAGAGGGTCTGAAATTATATCTACACCACTTGGTAAAGGCATACTATCTTGAGACATACCCATATTATTTAGTTCATCTCTAAATGGATTTGTTCCTACTTCAGGAACTGTACTTATACCCATGTCTTTTTGCTCATATCCAAAACCACCACCAACATTATTAGAATTCATATTAGGTTGTGCAGGTTGTTGTGTTATACCCATAGCTCTACTTAATACAGTTCCTTCTGGGTTATAATCACTATCAATTAAACTTCTAGTTGCATCTTGAAAAGAACCAAACTCAGGTCTATCACCTAAAAATTTATCTAACATATCTTCTCTTAAAGATTTTCTTCTAAGCTCGTTAGCTAGTCTTTGTTTTTCTTCTTCGTTCATAACTCACCTTTATAATTAAAGTGAAAAGTTACCTTCTGGTTCGTTAACAGGTAGATATAATCTGTTTGGTCCTGCCATACGAATGATTTGCTTCGCACCATCTTTGGATTGCTTTTCTGATAATTTCAATCTGTATTCTTGAAACTGGTTATCATAAGGCAAACCCTTTTGTTTTAAAAATCTCCATATTA
>Ga0208157_1001043_pt1 | contig 13355 bp, 18 predicted proteins | sample 5_EtaG_FD_184077 | JGI IMG/M metagenome (GOLD analysis project Ga0208157, IMG submission 184077) | Marine viral communities from the Subarctic Pacific Ocean - 5_ETSP_OMZ_AT15132 metaG (SPAdes) (version 2) | ecosystem: Environmental > Aquatic > Marine > Oceanic | place: Pacific Ocean | collected...
GCAATACTCAAAAATTTAGTTAGTATTCAAGAGATAATACTTTTATTAGTATTCACCTTCTAATATTCAAAAGATCCTTCGGGGTCTTTTTTAATGGGGACTTGACATAACTTCATAAATATCCATAGATGAATGGATTTATGTGACAAACACATCTGCAAATGTTGTGATTTCTAAATCCAACGAAGTATTTCTAAAGATAGACGCAGAACCGCATATAGAATATGAACTAAGAGATCACTTCACCTTCGAGGTAGAGGGTGCAAAGTTCATGCCGCAATATCGTAATAGAAATTGGAATGGAGAGATTCATCTATATGATATGAGGTCGAAGAAAATATATGTTGGATTGTTAGATAAGATTATATCTTTTTGCGAAAGACACGATTACACATATAAGTTTACTGATAATGAATATTATGGCACTCCCTTTGAAGTAAATGAGGGTATATCATATCAGGGTGTTAAAGATTATATGAGTGCTATTTGCAATCATCAACCAAGGAAATATCAAGTTCAGGGAGTATACGATGCCTTAAGACATAATAGAAAGCTATTGATATCACCCACTGCTTCAGGCAAATCGTTGATGATCTATTCTCTCGTAAGATACTATGTTGAGAAAGGGCAAAAAATACTCTTAGTTGTTCCAACGACATCTCTCGTAGAACAGATGTATAAGGACTTTTTTGATTATGGTTGGGATGCTGATTCATACTGTCACAAAATATATGCAGGGAAAGAAAAAACAAATGAGTTTCCAGTAACAATCACCACTTGGCAATCTGTTTATAAATTAGAAAGATCTTTCTTTGAAAAGTATAATGTTATTATAGGAGATGAAGCTCATTTATTCAAGAGCAAGTCACTTATATCTATAATGACTAAGTTACATCATGCTAAGTATAGATTTGGTTTCACTGGTACATTAGATGGCACACAGACGCATAAGTGGGTGTTAGAGGGATTGTTTGGACCATCATACAAAGTGACAAAGACTGATGAGTTAATGAAGCAAGGGCATTTATCACAATTAGATATACAGTGCTTAGTTCTTAAACATCCACCAGTTAAGTTTGATACCTATCAAGATGAAATAGAATATCTAATATCACATGAACAGAGAAATACCTTTATAAAAAATCTAGCATTGGATTTGAAAGGTAATAGTCTTGTCTTATTCTCTAGAGTAGAAGCACATGGTCAAGTTCTTTATGAAATGATAAATAATAATACGAAAGATAATCGAAAGGTATTTTTCGTACACGGTGGAGTAAATGCTGAACAAAGAGAAATAGTACGAGAAATTACCGAACAAGAAAACAACGCTATTATCGTTGCATCTTATGGAACTTTTTCTACAGGTATCAATATTAAAAATCTCCATAATGTTATCTTTGCCTCTCCAAGTAAGTCCCGAATCAGAAATCTTCAAAGTATTGGACGAGTTCTTAGAAAAGGAGCAAACAAGGTAAAGGCAATACTTTATGACATAGCAGATGATTGTTCTCTTAAAACTAAGAGAAATTATACCTTAAATCATTTTATTGAAAGAATTAAAATTTACAACGAAGAAAACTTTAATTATGAAATAATCACTATACAATTAAAACAAAATGGGAATTGAAGAAGACTTTTACGCAACAATAAAATTTAACTCTGGTGAAGAAATATTTGCCAAAGTAGCTGCCTCTGAGGAGGAAAATAGAACTATGCTAATTCTTCATAGTCCCATCAAGATATCAGAACTAAAAGGAAAGAATGGTATTGTAGGATATAAAGTTGAACCTTGGTTAAAGACAACTAGAGATGATATGTTTATAGTTAATTTGGATAATGTTCTCACGATGTCTGAATCACAGGATATTCAGATGATTGATATGTATCAGAATTTTTTAAGAGATGATGTTAGAGATAAAAACAGTGAATCAAAGATGAATAGAAAAATGGGATATCTAGGAAACATACATGATACTAAACTTTTATTAGAAAAGATATTCAAGAAACCTTCTAGTAATACTTAAAGATATTATTTCTCTTGCAACTCCACAGAGTTATTCTACTTGGAAATGAAAACTTGTCAAGTAGCATTATAAATGTTATACTATCTACATAATAGTGATAATGACTTATGTTAAAGGGACGCACTATGGCCCGAAGAAAAAGGTCTGAACATTACGTCAATAATAAAGAGTTCCTTGCTGCTTTAATTAGGTATAGAGAGGATGTTGAGATTGCAAGATTGCAAGATAAAACTAAACCTGTCATACCTCGTTATATTGGTGAGTGTTTTTTAAAGATTGCCAATCATCTATCGTTTAAACCAAACTTCGTAAACTATATGTTTAAGGAGGATATGATATCTGATGGTATTGAGAATTGTGTTCAGTATATTCACAACTTTGATCCAGCAAAATCTAAGAACCCGTTTGCTTACTTTACTCAAATTATTCACTATGCTTTCTTGAGAAGAATATCAAGAGAGAAAAGGCAATTAGAAATTAAGAATAAGATTTTAGAGAAGTCAGGTTATTCAGAAGTTTTTGATGATAGTAATCAGATTGACGGAACGACTCATTCTGAGTATAATTCAATTAAAGACGCTGTACATTCTAAACTTCGTAATTGATGAAAGTAGCGATCATAACAGACCAGCACTTTGGAGCAAGAAAAAATTCAAAACTTTTTCATGATTATTTTCTGAAGTTCTATGAAAATGTTTTCTTTCCTACTCTTGAGAAAGAAGGTATCACCACAATTATTGATATGGGAGATACCTTTGATAGTAGAAAGGGGATTGATTTTTCTGCGTTAAAATGGGCAAAGGATAATTACTTTGACCGTTTACATAAGATGGGTATTAATGTTCATAGTATTGTTGGAAATCATACAGCATATTATAAGAATACGAATGATATCAATGCAATTGATTTATTGCTGAGAGAGTATGATAATATTAAAGTTTATTCAGAAGTAACATCTATAATGGTAGGTGATTGTAATATCACTCTTGTACCTTGGATTAACAAGGAGAATGAAGAGATGAGTGTAGCAATGATTAATAAGTCAAGATCTCCTGTGTGTATGGGGCATCTTGAGTTGAATGGATTTAAAGCAACTCCAGGCCATATGATGGAACATGGAATGGATTTGGGTATATTTAAGAAATTTAAAAAGACATTCTCTGGACATTACCACTGCCGTTCAAATATAGAAAATATTTACTATCTTGGTAATCCTTATGAGATGTTCTGGAATGATGCAAATGATCCTAATAGAGGATTTCATTTATTTGATACTGAGACACTGGAACATACTCCAGTTAATAATCCATACAGAATACATCATATAATTTACTATAATGATACTGACTATCAATTATTTGATGCTAGAGAGTTAGAAAATAAAATTGTAAAGGTTGTGGTTCGTAATAAATCAGATACTAAAAAGTTTGAAAAGTTTATCGATAAATTATATTCAGTTAATGTAGCAGAATTAAAAATAGTAGAAAACTTTGGTTATCATGAAGCAGATAAATTTGAAGTATTTGAATCAGAGGATACTCTTTCTATTCTTAATAGATATGTTGAAGATGCAGAAGTTGAATTGGATAAGTCTATAGTACAAAAAATGATTCAAGAAGTTTATCAAGAGGCATGTGAGCTAATCTAATGTTTATTCTTACTATTAAAGGTAGGGAGAAAGAAGGTGCTTATTCTGTCATTGATGAAGAAGGGGATCAAGTCCTCTATTTGTTTGAAGAGGAGGATGATGCTATTCGATTTGCGATGATGCTAGAAGAAGAGGATCATCCAGAAATGCACATTCTCGAAGTTGATGATGATATAATGATTAAAACTTGCAAAATGCATCGATACAATTACACAGTCATCACTGAGTCTGATGTCGTAATTCCACCACCTATTGACAATCGAAATGATTTTATTTGAAACTATACGTTGGAAGAACTTTTTATCTACAGGAAATCAATATAGTCAAATTGATTTTAGTAAATACTCATCTACATTGATTGTAGGAAATAATGGTTCGGGAAAGAGCACTGTATTAGATGCTTTGACATTCAGTTTGTTTGGAAAACCATTTCGTAAAATTAATAAGTCACAGTTAATAAATTCTGTTAATGAAAAGGATGCTAGAGTAGAAGTTGAGTTCAATATTTCATCAACACAATGGAAGGTGGTGAGAGGTATAAAACCAAATATATTTGAAATTCATCGTGATGGCAAATGCTTAGATCAATTCTCATCTGCTAATGACCAGCAAAAATGGTTTGAGCAAAATGTTTTGAAGATGAACTACAAATCATTTACTCAAATCGTAATACTTGGTAGTAGTAGTTTTGTTCCTTTCATGCAACTATCTGCACCTAACCGCAGAGAGGTTATAGAAGATTTGTTGGATATAAAAATATTCTCATCAATGGGAACTATTATAAAAGAAAAACTACGCACATTAAAAGAACAAACTAATGTTCTTACTCTTAAGAAAGAGTCTCTTACTGAAAAAGTAAAGATGCAAAAGAACTTTATAGAAGAGTTGGAAATGCAGGGAAAAAATAGAATAGTGGACAATAAGAAAAAAATTACTTATCTTTTTTCAGAATCTGATAACTATCTTTCTGAGAATGAAACATTAGAAAATAATGTTTATGATTTGACAAAGGAACAAGAAAAGGTAACAGGTGCTACAGAAAAATTACGTGAGTTGGGAAACCTTAAGGGAAAAATATCTAATAAAGTAACAACGATTACAAAAGAACATAAGTTTTTTACTGAGCATACGGTTTGTCCTACATGCGATCAAGATATAAATGAAGACTTTAGAATAAATAGGATTAGCGATGCTCAAAATAAAGCAAAGGAGTTGCAGTCTGGTTATACACAACTAGAGAATGCGATTAAAGAGGAAGAAGAGCGAGAGCATCAATTCACCAAACTATCAAAGGAGATTACAACACTCACGCATGGCATTTCTCAAAACAATACAAAGATTTCTGGATGTCAACGACAAATCAGAGATTTGGAATCAGAAATTCAAGAACTTACCAATCAACTTGCAAATAGAAATTCTGAACATGAGAAATTAAATGAGTTTAAGAATAATTTAAAAACTACATACGACGACTTAGCCTCTAGGAAGGACACCTCAAGTTACTATGATTTCACTTATGGTTTACTTAAGGATGGTGGAGTTAAATCCAAAATTATCAAGAAGTATCTGCCACTAATCAATCAGCAGATAAATCGTTATCTTCAGATAATGGATTTTTATCTCAATTTTACTCTCGATGAAGAGTTTAATGAAACTGTCCAGTCTCCTATCCATGAGGATTTTTCATACGCATCATTTAGCGAAGGAGAAAAGATGCGTATCGATCTAGCACTCTTGTTTACTTGGAGAGAAGTTGCTAGAATGAAGAACTCTGTTAATACTAATCTATTAATCTTGGATGAAATATTTGACAGTTCATTAGATGAGATGGGAACAGAATACTTCACTAAGATTGTTCGTTTCGTCATCAAGGACGCAAACGTGTTTATCATTTCTCATAAAACGGGAATGGAGGATAAGTTTGAAAATCTCATCAAATTTGAAAAAGTTAAAGGATTTAGTAGGCCAACATCATGAAAGCATTAGTTACGGGACACAAAGGTTTTATAGGAAACTATGTTTATAATCATCTAAAGTATGTTTTAGAATTTGGTGATTCTATTCATGGAATGGATTTTCCTGATGATATAGGAGACTTTATAGCACCAGAAGAAGACTATGATGTAGTAATTCATTTAGCAGCATTTGCTGCTCTTCGAGATAGTATAGAGAACCCACAGAAGTTCTGGGATAATAACGTAGAGAAATCTAAACCCATATTTAATTATTGTAGAGAGAAGAATGTTAGATTACTTTATGCTAGTTCTGCTGGAGTTTATGGGTGGTGGATGAACCCATATGCCATTACTAAGAAGGTAAATGAAGTTCAAGCACCTCCTAACAGCGTAGGAATGCGTTTCTTTAACGTATGGGCAGAGCATGGTAGTAGAAAGGATATGCTCTATAGAATGCTAGAAGAGAATACTGCAAAGTATTTGACTCTACACAAGAGAGATTGGGTGCATGTAAGCGATGTTGCAAGAGCAATTGATATTCTGATTACAAGCACATATACTGGTGCTATTGATGTTGGTACTGGTGAAGAAACTTCTGTATTGGATTTGGCAAAAGCAATGGGTATGAGACACTTGCCTATTAAAAAGATTACGCCTGGTGAACCAGACAGTTTATGTGCTGACACAAGAAACCTCATGGAATTGGGATGGTGTCCTACAATAAATATCTTGGATGCGGTCAAATTAAATGAACGTAAAAAACTGGCAGCACAATTCGGGCAAACCACCGAAGCGAAAACTTAAACCACAGGCACTAAGGTCTGCAAGAGAAAAAGTAAAACACTTCAAGAAGTGTCACATGACCTCTCGGAAACGAGGGGTTTCGTATTATTATAGGTACATACGAAACAAAGTTCATGGCAGTCAAGCAGGAAATCAAATCACAACTTGCTAAACTTCTAGCCACAGAGGACATTGTGGTTGAGCATAAGCAGGTTGAGACAGCACAATTTGACGTTCACACTAGAACACTAACTCTACCTTTATGGGAGAAGGCAAGCGATACGGTATATGATATGCTTGTTGGTCATGAGGTCGGACATGCATTATTCACACCTGATGAGGATTGGACAAAGGATGTGGATGTTCCTCAACAATTTATGAATGTGGTTGAGGATGTAAGAATTGAGAAGTTAATCAAACGCAAGTATCTTGGACTTGCCAAAACTTTCTACAGAGCATACAATGAACTTAGTCAAGCAGATTTTTTTGGTATAGAAGATGAAGATGTTGATTCTCTTAATCTTGCTGATAGGGTTAATCTATATTACAAGATTGGTGCGTTCCATGATGTATCTTTTACAACTCGTGAGAAGGAGATTGTATCGTTAATTGGTAAGACAGAAACGTTTGAAGAAGTAAAAGAGGCAGCACGTATTCTATATGAGTATTGTATAGAGAAGCATAAGGTAGAATCAGAGGTAACTCCTACAGAAGCATCAGAGGACAATCAGCATTTTGATATGAACTCTCCTCTTGAGGATTTGGATGCTGATACTGATGATGGTGTTGATGATGAAGAAGATAATTCTGCACCTGAAGGTAATACTCCACTTAATGATTCTTCTTCTAATAATCAAGTAGAAGATGATTCAAAGGAAGATGAGTTAGAAGTAAAAACAGAAGCATTCTCCTCTCAAAAAATCAAGGACTTAGTAAATGAGAATGCAATAGAGAATGCTTATGTAACAGTAACAGACTTGAACATAGAAAATATTATTGCTACCAATCAAGAGATACATGAGTATATTGATTATGAGTGGTTTCATCAGCAGAAAAAATGGAAGGATGCATTTTCTGAAAGATTTGGAGAAGGTAATCAAATTCCTGTAGGTCTTGAATCAATGTATAGTAAAGATATTTTTGCAAAGCAAGATTCAAACTATCTTAAGTTTAAGAAAGATGCTCAGAAAGAAGTATCATACTTGGTAAAAGAGTTTGAGTGTAAGAAAGCTGCAAGTGCATATGCTCGTGCGACAACTTCTAGAACTGGTGTTCTTGATACAACTAAACTTCAAACTTACAAGTTCAATGAAGATTTATTCAAGAAGATAAGTGTAATACCTGATGGTAAAAATCATGGATTGATTTTTATACTTGATTGGTCTGGTTCAATGAATCATGTTCTTCAAGATACTTTGAAGCAGTTGTATAATTTAATTTGGTTCTGCCGTAAAGTTTCTATTCCTTTCGATGTGTATGCTTTTACTAATGAGTGGAAGCGTTCTGGATGGGACTATGAGAAAGAAGAAGGAATACCCACACCTCATAAACCATACTATGATCCAAAAGAGTATGAGTTTTTTGTTAGTGATGACTTCACTCTAATGAACATCTTTACTAGTGATGTGAATACAGCAACACTAGAGCATCAGATGATTAATATCTGGAGGATTGCTGGTTCATTTAGTTACAATACTCGCTATCGTTATCCTGAGAAGATGTGTTTATCAGCAACACCATTGAATGAGAGTATCTTATGCTTACATAAAATCCTACCTCAGTTCCAGAAGAAGCACTCTTTAGAAAAGGTTCAATGCATTATTCTTACGGATGGTGAGTCTCATACAATACCTTATCATAAGGTTGTTCATCGTTCATGGGAAGATGATCCAAGATTAGGGCAACGTGGAATTGGTAGTAATGCTTTTCTTCGTGATCGCAAACTAGGGAAGGTATATGATTTTGGTCATAGTTATACTTCATTTACACAAACTTTAATTCAAAACTTAAAGGACAAATTTCCAACAACAAACTTCATTGGCATTCGTATCGTAGCACCTCGTGAGGGAAGATACTTCATGAGACATTATGCAAGTTACGAAGATTATGATAAACTTGATAAAGAGTGGAGAAGAAATAAAAGTTTCTGTATGAAGCACCTAAAAGGATATGATGCATACTTTGGTATGTCATCTAATGCTCTCGCAGAAGACTCCGAGTTTGATGTTGATGAAGATGCAACAAAAGCACAAATTAAAAAAGCATTTGTGAAATCTCTTAAGACCAAGAAACTAAACAAAAAAGTTCTTGGCGAATTTATCTCTTTGGTGGTTTAATTATGGAAATTGATGACAGTGTAAAGATTACTATCAACCTCAACAGGTTGGTAGAAACGAGGGCAAAACTCTTGTCTCAATATGAGGATTACTCAAATGCTGTAGCATCTGGTGAGTATCTTGATGGAGAGGATATAGATAGAATTGCAGTTAAACTAAGAGAAACTATCACTTGGGATGCACTTTGGTTTATGGTGGATGGTGCTATCCTAGATTATATGGGTTTAAAAGATCCAAACAAAGCCCACTATGGTGAGACTGCTGGTGATGAACCTGCCCTTACTTATGAGAAAAACAGACAACAATTTAAGATGGTTAAATTAGAATCACCATCATGGACAATTGAGGTTCCTGTGAGGAAGAAAAAATGAATATGAATAATGAAACAAAGTTAGTATTTGCCTTAGAACACACTGCCCATCTATCAGATTTGATAGAGGGTAATGAATATGAGCATCATTTAAGAGATGCTTTAAGCACTCTTGATTTTGAATTTAAAAGGCAATTGAAATTAGAAAGAAATCGTAAAGAGAACATTAAATGGGTAAATAATTATTCGGAAACCCCACCATGAACAACCCATATCCCAAACCACGATGGGATTTAGAAAATGATGTCCTTCGATTAGAGCAAATGATTATTGTTTACGAGCAAGAAATCGAAAAATTGAATAGTGAAAAGAATAAGTTAAAAAAAGAAATTAAATTTCTTAAAACACAACTTGATTATCTATCATTAGGTAATCCAATTCATGAGGAGGAAAAAAAATGAGTGGAGATTGTAAAGAACAACCTGTTATTTTCTATAGTAAAGAGATGACAGATGAAAAAATTTCTCTTTTAGAACATCATGGAATTATGTTAAGAGTAAGAGAGAATAAATACTATTATAATAGTGTTACTGATAATGAAGACTTTTAAAGAATTTTTAGAAGAAAGTAGTTTAAGTAGAATTAAATCTAAGTCTGATAAAGGAGGAATGGCAGTTCTTTCTGGAAGTCGTGGTGACAAATCTAGAAAACAAAATCAGGCAAGAGCAAAGCAATTAGATAAAGATATTCGTGGTCGTGGTTTACCAGGTGCTACTAAGGTAACTGGTAGATACACTGAGAAGGATGATAAGACTGGTAAAGAAACCAAAGTTAAAGAACGTAGTCACGTTGTCACTTCTGGTAAGATGGGTAAGAGAAAGTTTAAGAAAGCAATAAAGAATTTGGGAAGAAAGTATGGACAAGATGCGGTTATCACCCAGACAAAAGGTGGTGGAGGTGCTACACTTAAACGTACAAGAAAGGGAGGACTGCCCAAAAGAAATATTCCTATCGGTAAAATGAAACCAGGTAGAACTGGAGAAAATGATACCCGTATAAAAGGAAAAACTTACACCTATGGATAAAATTATGAGCATTTTGAATTCGTTAACGCAAAATATTAAAAGTATTTTTGCTAGTCCTAATAAAAAAAAGAAATATACAAATCCATTGGACACCATGCCAATAGCAACAGATGATGCTAAGTATTCATCAAGGCATGAATCAACACCTGATTATGAGAAGAGTGCTGAAGAGATAGTGACAATGCATGAAAAAATGTATAGAATGGCTACTGCAAAGTATAATCCCTTTGCAATAGGTGGTTCAGAAAGTATCCATGATTTTGAAGGAGGTTCCGAAAATGTCCAAAAAATATAACGATTCTAATTGGAGAGAAGAATACAAGAGTTACACAAGTAACAAAAGACATCTTGAACTATTGGAGAATGGACCTAAAAGTTTATCTCAATCATGGGTGTTAGGTGCTTTGTATAATCAATGGAAGAAGGTGAGGGGATACGATAAACTCGATCCTAAAGAAAATGAAGGTCAATTACAATCCTCTATGAGTGAGTTTTTTACAAAACAAAAGTCAATAAAATAACTGTCCACTAGGGGTCATGTTGACCCCTTTTTGATGTAATATAGGTATATCGAAAACGAATTACATCATGACCTTTGAGATTAAAATGACACAAGAAGAAATCATTGATGGTTTGAGAAGTACATATGGAAAGGAGTTTACAGCAGCAGATATCCGTGGATTCTGTGCTGCTAATGACATTGCTTATCAAACCGTCACTAAGAAAATCAAACAGTATTCTGTTGGTCGTGGTAAGTGGAATCTAGAAATTACCACAAAGGCAGTTGAGACCATCGAAAAATCTTTCAGTGCTCCTGCTGTGGAACCATCTACTCAACAAAACTTAGTTCCAGAAAAGGATGCTACCTTTGTTAAGTTTGGTCCTTTCGCTGACCTTAAAAAAATCCTACAATCTAAGCACTTTTATCCTACATTTATTACAGGATTATCTGGTAACGGTAAAACTTTTAGTGTAGAACAGGCATGTTCTCAACTAAATAGAGAGTTAATTAGAGTAAATATTACAATTGAAACCGATGAAGATGATCTTATTGGTGGCTTTCGTCTTATTGATGGGAATACTGTTTGGCATAATGGACCCGTCACCGAAGCTTTGGAGAGGGGAGCTATCCTCCTTCTAGATGAGATTGACTTAGCATCTAACAAGATTCTATGTTTACAACCTATCCTTGAAGGTAAGGGTATTTTCCTTAAGAAGATTGGTAGGTTTGTTCAACCCAAAGCAGGGTTCAATGTTGTTGCGACTGCTAACACGAAGGGTAAAGGTTCTGACGATGGTAGATTCATTGGTACTAATGTTCTTAATGAAGCATTCCTTGAAAGATTTCCTGTAACTTTTGAACAAGAGTATCCATCTGTTGCAATAGAGAAGAAAATACTTGGCGGTATTGCTGCTAATCTTGGTGTTACAGATATTGACTTTATTAATCGTTTGGTTGATTGGGGTGACATTATCCGTAAAACATTCTATGATGGTGGTATTGAAGAGATCATCAGCACTCGTCGTCTAGTTCACATTGTTCGTGCTTTCTCAATCTTTAATGATAAGGCAAAAGCAATACAGGTATGTGTTAATCGTTTCGATGATGAAACAAAGCAAGCATTCATTGAACTATATGATAAAGTTGATGCTGACTTTGACTTGCCAAGTAAGGAGAGTTGAGGTATGATTAATGCATGGAGCTTACTTTATGACGAACTTTATGGAGATGATGAAATGAGTGAGGAAATTTTTAATGTAGGAGCAGGTAATACTGCTTCTATTGGTGATATCAATCTTGATGATATAACAAACGTTAGTATTGATACTAGCAATTATACTGTTGATTTTGATGAATATGAAACTTTGAATATCACTATGCCTGATGATTCTCCATCAGCATTTACTGCATTCTCAGACAATGATGATTCAATAGCACATCTTATTGATAAACCAGTTTCTTCAGGGATAGAAGATGATAGTATTAGAAAGTATAAAGAAGATGAGTCCATCAAAGCTCTTCAGGATTATATTTCTACCACTTACGGTGGACATTATACTTCTGACAATAATAACGTTCAAACACTTGACCTTATTGAATCCGTAGGAGATGCAGAATCATTCTGCCGTTCTAATGCAATCAAGTATCTAAGTCGCTATGATAAGAAGGGACAAGCAAAACGTGATATACTAAAAGCACTACACTATTCACTCCTACTTTATCACTTCAGTGGGCAACTAAAAGAAACAACTACCCGTGGTTATGAAACTTTCTAAAAACACACTTGATGTTCTAAAAAACTTTAAAGAGATTAATCAATCCATTCTCTTTAAGCAAGGTAATAGACTTCGTACTATTAGTGTGATGAAGAATATTCTTGCAGAAGTAACAATTACTGAGGAAATACCTAAAGATTTTGGTATCTATGATTTAAGTCAATTCTTAAATGGTATTGATTTACACCAAAGTCCTGAATTAGATTTTGTTAATGATGAGTATGTTGTCATTAAGGAAGGTAAAATGAGGTCAAAGTATTTCTTTGCTGATCCTCTAGCTATTGTCACACCACCCGATAGGACATTTAATCTTCCTAGCGAAGATGTATCATTTCAGTTAAAGACTGATCAATTAGACAAACTTCTCAAAGCAGCAGGTATCTATCAACTTCCCGATTTATCTGTAATTGGTGGAAACGGTGTTGTTAAAATTCTTGTTCGAGATAGAAAAAATGTTACATCCAATGATTTTGCTATAACTGTTGGAGAAACAGATTCAAACTTTACTTTCAATTTTAAAGTAGAGAATATCAAAATTCTACCTGGTACTTACAATGTAGTTGTATCACAAAAACTATTATCTAAATTTAGTAATACGGATTGTGATTTAACTTACTTCATCGCACTGGAACCTGATTCTACATTTGGGTAATCATGTGGTATGTTATAGGATGGACACTAGTTACTCTATGGTTACTATCAAAGTTAGGTGTGTTTAAAAAATGATAGATCATAATTATAAGAACCCTTCCAAAAAACAAGATCTTGGACACGTAGAGGCACAAGTCACTAAGGGTAAAAAATATTATGATAAGGATGGGTGGGAGATTTCTCCACCCATTTCTGATAGAGAATGTATTTTCCGTTGTTTGGAAAACTGTCAATCACTTGCTGGACTTGATAGGAAACAAGTTCAAAGATTGATGGAAGACTTTAA
>Ga0208157_1001046_pt1 | contig 13314 bp, 5 predicted proteins | sample 5_EtaG_FD_184077 | JGI IMG/M metagenome (GOLD analysis project Ga0208157, IMG submission 184077) | Marine viral communities from the Subarctic Pacific Ocean - 5_ETSP_OMZ_AT15132 metaG (SPAdes) (version 2) | ecosystem: Environmental > Aquatic > Marine > Oceanic | place: Pacific Ocean | collected...
TAGCCTGAAAATCTTTATTACCTAATAAATCTTGTATACCAGTTTCTAAATTAAAAGCTATTTGAGATGAGGCAGCGCCAACAGGCCCACCTTTTACAACTTTTTGAAACAATGGATCCATCCATTTAAATCGCTTTTTAAACGGTGTAACTCCAGATGTAAGCTGTCCACCAGCATAAAAACCAGCACCAGCGCCAGGATCAAAACCAGCGGTAAACATTTTTCCTTCTTCAACCATTGTCATAATAGCATGGTATTGAGTTTTTTTCCAACCACCAGCGTTTCTCATTCCAGCTAAAGTTCTAGCAAAGCCTGTTGCAGTCATAGTTGCACCTGTAGCAGCAGATATAACACCAAGCTCTATAAGCATAGGAACAAAGTGACCAAAACCCTCGCCAACCTCTTCGCCAAAAGTTTTTTCTATAGCTTTTAGTTGATCTGGAGTAAAACCCAATTCATCAATCTCTCCCTTTGCTATTTCATTTTTAAACGTTGTATTATAAGTGTTGCCAAGTTTTTCAAACTCTTCAAGCATTTTAGATTCAGTAGCGCCTGGCCCAAGCGATGCTAACTTATCTGCTTCAACTGGGTTTATATCTGTAAAATGAGTTGCAACAGCAGATATTGTAGATCTAACAAAAGCACCACCAATACCACCTTGATCAAACGTTGCTGGATCATTATTTACATAAGTTAACTCATGTAGCAACTCTAATTCACCTTTATTTCTATATATAGCTGACTCGTAGTTTAATAATTTTTTTCTATCTTCTTCACTTATATTAGCCTTGTTAAAATATGCAGATAAACCTTTAAAATCTCTACCGTCGTAACCAGCGTCAAACAAGGTTTTTAAAGGAACGTTCACGTCAATATCACGAAAGTTATCGCCAAAATCAATACCTGCTTCTTTTAATTTATTGTAAAGCCGTGGATTTCTACTTGCATAAAATTTTAAATTAACAGTTTCTGTATTGCCTGTGGCCCAAAGTTGTTGCAGGTTGTATGCCTTAGATTTATATAGCAATTCGTGAGCTTCAAAATCAGTTAACTTAGGGTTGTTTATTTTTTTGTCCTCAAGTTGAGCGCCTATATTTCCTTCTAAATTTTTCCTTGCTTCGTTTATTTTTTCTTGACGGTACTTTGTGGTTTCGTTATCCATATAGGAACTAGCAAGTTTTTTATCAACTTTATCAGTAGAAAACATTGTTGTGGCGCCTGGCATAATACCTCCGCCTCCATAGGTACCACCAATATATTGTTTTGTGGTGGCTAGCTTTTTTATATCACTTTGGTGTGTTTTTATTTCTGAAGTTAATCTTTTTATTTCACTAGCATCTCCACCTTCTTTTTGTAATCTAATTAAATTTCTATTTTTTTCTCTTATTAAAGTGTTTAATTCTTGTTTTTTTAATTCTTTTAAACTAAAGTTCTGACTAGTTTTATTAAATATCTGTTTAAAAACGTTTTCATCTAAAGTTGTAGCGCCTATTAAATTTTCAGCATTATCTCTTTCTTTATCTTCAGCCGTTACTTTATCTAAAGCTGTTTGAAATAATCCAGCACCACCTTTACCAACTATATCTATAAAAGCTCGTTTACTTAAACCTGGATATTTTTTTTGCATTAAAGCAAACACCTTGTCATGAGTTTTGTTTAACTCATTTTCATAAGTCATAGGATCTTCAGCGTAATTTTGAAGCGTTTCAAGCTCATCAGACATTAAAGAGCTAAATGTGTTTCTATATTCAGAAGTAATATCAGCTGTTATTTCTTCCATTTTTTCTAAATTAACACGCTCATATATTGGTTCTTCAACACTTACAGTCGTGAAATCTTTAGGATCAACGCCTATTCTTTTTTCTACTGTTTTAGTGCCAATCTGCAAGCTTGGATAGTTAGAAGGTAAAAGGCCTGTTTTATCTTGTATTTGTTTTTCTCTTAAATACAACTTTTGACCTTCAATACCTTTTTGACGCTGTTCTTCAGCCCTGAGATCAAACTCGGCTCTTTCTTCGTCAGTCATAGTAATATCCTCTATAGTTAAATCTGGAGCTTCACCTATTACTTCTGGTATAACAATATTTGGTTGCGAGATTCTATCTTGAGCCGACTGCCCTACATTTGTGTCAATAGCTTCTTCAGATTCAAAAAGATCTTCTGCTGAAAAAACGTTTTCTTCTTGTGTTTCTGAAGTTCCAAATAATTCTTCTGCTGTAAAAATATTTTTTGGCATGTATATATTATTTAGTTTCTATTATTACGTAATCTCCATTGCCAATGTAACGTGACATTTTACCTTTGTCTGGTCCTTTTGTAACTTTACGCATTGTACCTATAGCTGGATCAGTACTGCTTTCTGTTACAAACTTTGCTAATTCATCAATAATGTCACTAGCACCAGCTGGATAAGTTGTTAGCATTTTATCTTTTTCGTAAAAAGCCCAATATGCTGGCTCCATTACACCATCAACTTCTTTTGCTTCTTGTAGTTTCGCATATCTACCGCCAGGATCGCCAACTAAAGTTTCTCCGTCTTTAATTTGTTGTTGAACATCTGTAGAAAGTTTTTGTAGTCTAAGTTTTTCTGCTTGTTTTTCTTCTTCTTCTATTTCCAATTTTAACATTGCTGCGGTAATTCCTTTTTCTTTTGGTGGTAGTTTTTTATACTGTTTATGATCTTTACCAATAGCACTGTCTAAATGATCTACAAAAAGTTTTTTAGTATCTACGCCTGTAGCTTTTCCATCTAATATAGCATCTACTACTGCTTGGTAATTTTCAGGTGTAGCAAAATCACTTTCTTCTAACACACCATCTCCATCGCTTTTAGTTGCTCCTAAAGCTTTAATTATATCATTGCTTAATGATATCTTGCCTTGCATTAATGCTTGTTTAAAAGTAAACTCTTCACCAGCAATTTTTTTATCAGATAAATAACTTAAAGCGTTTGGATTTTTTTCAAGAGCATCATCAATAACATCTATCATAGCGTTTTTATTACTTCCGCTAAACCCAGTATACTCCTTTGAAGTTTGTACAGCTATTTTACGGTGGTTTTCAGCAACACTTCGTAACGATATTAAAGCATCGTCTGCTTTTTTGTAGCCTTCAAAAAGTTTTAATAAATCTGAAGACTTTGAGTTTTTTATAATATCATCACCTGCTTTGTTTTTTACTTTTGATATATAAGTATATTCACCTGTTACAGTGTCTTTATACTTTACCAAAGTACCTTCTTTTACATCTGACCCTAAATTATTCCATATTTCTTCCGCGGTAGCATTAGGATTGTTTGTAATGTAATCATTTGTTTTCTTATTATATATCCCAGATTGTTTATCTAAATTAGCATGGTATTTAGCGATATTTGTTGAAAACTCTTTATCTTCTATTTTCATACCTTTAGTATCATAAACCTTACCTTTTACTCCCTCTGCTATAGTTGACAAAGTACTACCATCTTGGTCATATCTACCTAATATCTGTTGATTTTTACGATTCCAGGCTTGAAGGCCTTCTGGATCTTTTTTAAAACCTTTATTGGCTTTCCAAGCGTCTCGCTGCGCATTAACCTCTGCTTGCATATCATCAAAATCAGCATCAACAATTTGTGCGCTTAAAGGATCATCAAAAATACCTATAGCCGTATCAAGTTCCTCTGTTGCTGCTTTGTTTCTTGCTTCATATTGTATTGCTATTTTTTCTATACTACCTAATAAGCCTTTATATGAATCTACTGTTGATTGATAATATTCGCTATAATCACCGGGTGCCCTTGCTGCAGCCGCAGCATAAGCCATTTTTGTTAATGTTGGATCTGCTTTTCCGAATAATTTTGCCATGTTTTATATTTGTTATTATTTCTTAAAATCTAATTGACTAAGCGAGTTAGTTAAAGATTGAATAGTTTGCATTTGCATCTGTGTAGCAGCGCTATCTGCCGCCATTTTATTTGAATACGCAGATTGTACAGCTTGATTAGCGCCAGCTAAACCACCGAATTCAACACCAAGTAAAGTTGATTGTCTACTCATTTCAGCTTCTTGAACCATAGCTTCACCAGCTAACACTTGCATTTCAGCTTGGTATTCTTGAGCTTGTTTTTGCTGAGCACCTTGAGCCATTAGTTTTTGATTTACAGATTCTTGCTGCCCTATTGATGCGGATATTTGTCTTGCTTGTAACTGGCCTTGGTTTGCCATAGCTTGCGCTAGAGCAGCTATACCGCTACCACCAGCGCTACCACGAAGTTGCCCTAATATATCTGCTCTTTGTTGAGCACCTTGCTCGGCCATAAAATCAGCTTGCTGTTGATTAACAGTTAAATCTTCGTATACATTTTCAAATTCAGTTTGTACATTGGCATAAGGATTTTCAAACTTAAACCTTCTATAAACTTCTTTTTGCTTGTCTAATTTTTTTTGTTGTTCTTTTTGAAAAGCCAATTGTTCTTGCAATATTTTATTACTTTGCGCCTGTCCTCTTTTGGCAGCCTTACCTCCCATCCAACCAGAAATCAACGTTCCTCCTGTAATTATTGCAGCAGCAGCTACTGAACTCATATTATTTATTTTTTTAAATTAATTTTTTTTAATATATCTAAAGCATCACACCCTGGTGGTAAATCTTCATATTTAGTGCACACGATCTCGTCTTCAGCGTTTTTTATCGTAGTGTTTTCAGTTGCGTGAACTGTTATAAATATACATTCTTCATGTGTGTATATAGCTCTTTTTGTACCTGGTTTTGTAATACCTTGGTAAGGAGCTCTTATACGTTGTATACCCTCCTCGGTTAGTATTGACATTTCTCCTTTCATCAAAAAGAACGGGTGTTCTTTTTTATGTATTTTAGTTACAATAAGCTCGTTAGCCGGATTATATATTTCTCTAATGTAACAACCGCCAGCAAAAGTATGTTTAACAGGGTTTGTTTTTTGTAACTCTTCACCACTAACACCTTCCGCGGATTCTATTATTGAAACCTCAACATCATTTATTTTTTTTCTAAACTGTTTTCTTCTTTTAATTTCCTCTCCAATTTCCCAAGCTTCATCAAAATTATAACTATGTTTTAGACCAAGTTGTTTTGTTATAGCTACAAACTGCTCTTTACTTTGTTCTTTTGTTAAAGCCGAAGATTCTACTTGTTTTTCTATTTCTTTTATTCCTTCTTCTATTTCTTTTTCATCCATCTTTACGTAATCTCCATTGCCTAATCTTGAAGAGACTAAATTTGCAGCGCTTGATTGTGCTCCAAGTTTATGTGACACACTATATATACGTGAAAAATTTCTTTCTGAGGTATTATAACCAAGTGCTTTACATCTTTTTAAAATTCCTTTACTTTCAGTCATGGCCCAAATTTCTACACAACCAATTTCATTTGCCATTTGCTCGCAAGCTTGTATTAGCATTAATACAATATCAAACCTATCTCTTGAAACGTATTTTGGATCAGTTATTAAATTGTCTATATAACCAACTTTTGAATTTGTTAAATATAAATAAGCAGCTGCTATAGGTTTTTCTTTTTCAATAATAACACCACCTAAGCCATCCATAGGTAAAATACCTCTATTTAGCGGTCCAAAACCCTGTTCGTCCCACCATTTATCTATAAATTCGTAATCACTTAATTCGATTTTACGAACATTTATTTTATTAACCATAATATTTGATTTAATTATGGTATTATAGTCACAGTTTTAGCCGTTTTTTTACTTTTACGTAACAGATAGAAGTTTTTCTACATCAAAGTAAATTTGACCAGTGCCAGTACCTGCTCTTATAATTTCTATGTTACCACTTATAATCGCTTTTTGTCCAGAACCAATAACGCTAAAAGTTGCTCCATTTTCTAAAACTTGCGTAGAGCTTAATGTTAAGTCACCAGTACCAGTGGTAGCAGTTCTAGCAGTAACAGTTGGGTTGGCTAAAGCCGCGTTAATACCTATACCACTAATAGTAGTTGCATTTGGTATTATACCTAAAACAGAAGAAACAGAAAGCGTTGTGCTATTACAAACCGCTGTTGATGTAAATGTAATAGGAACTAATTCGATTTTAAGATCTGTTATACTTACATCGTATCCAGTTAAATTTATTATATTTTCTCCACCAAAACCTAAAACATCTATACTGTCACTAGCCAAAACTAAAGGACATTGAGCGCTAAAAACTAAGTTTCCTGGTTGTGCTGTTACAACACCGTTTGTTATTGTTGGTTTCTGGCCTTTAGTTGTTTTAAAAGGCACTTGATAATTTACTATTGTTTGCTCGTTTGCAGCTCCTTCATTTATTGTTGTTGTATCACTATAATCACTCGTAGTTGTGGCCGCGGGAGCGTTAGTTGCTTTTAATAACGCGCCAGAAGGAATACCACTAATATCATCTACCGGCCATTGGTAGTTTGCTTGTGGCGTAAAAGTTAATGGTTGATCATCACGAAGCTGTATTGCTTGTGACATTGTAAAATCAGTGGCAGTACTACTAGTTTCTACAACTGTAACCGTTGTTAAACTTCTGTTAACTTTAGAGCTAAACGTTAATTGTTTACCATCAGCTATAGCAGTACCAATACCACCACCACCTTCTTGCTCTACATCAAATTCTTTAGTGTTGTCCCCATCTGGGTTTATAGTTTTTACAACAATTATACGGCTGTCACCTACAAACCCTGTTACTTGATCACCTACGGCCATTACAGTTGCACAATGATCATCTATAACAAACTTATCTGTATCTTCAAAGTTTCCATCTACTGTACTAGTAGTAACTGGTGAAGTTATTTTATCTCCAACTGCAATTGCAGCGGATAAATCGGTATTGTCCATTCTAACCACACTACCACTAGTTACAGCACCGTTAACATCATCACCAGTAAAAGCTGTTCTAGCTGTTGGATATATGTTTTCATTTGGCAGCGTTTCTGGGGCAGAACCAATAGTAATAGTTTTTGCTGATATTATATCGTTTATATCAGGTTGTTTTATAATTTGATAAGCAGTGCCCGTGGAAACCCTAGACGCAGTTACTGTAAAAGGCGTCTTACCTTTACTACCACTTCTGGGAACGTTTATAACAGTAGTACCATGTCCGGTTCCAGTCGTTGCAACCGTGCCGTTTGGCGAAAGTTTATTTATTACAAATGTAACATCAGCGTATTGGTACATAACCTTTTGCATCATTAAAGAGTTAGAACCTATAGAAGAGTTTAAATTAATAGTATTATCTCCAAATCTAGCTTCTCTATAATTAGCGTGTCTAGTCCCTGGTTTAGCATATAAAAAAATATCATATTGAGCATTTCCAGTAAATCCTAACGTCGTACCGTCATCAATAGCTGTAGAACTTGAAAGCGAAAAAACATTTGTAGAGTCAATAGATGCAACTGTTATAACAGCGTTGTTAAGAGCATCGTTTCCTGTAACTCTATCTCCAACAGCCATCGTACTAGCAACAGCGGTATCCATAGTTATAGCTGTAGCACCACCGCTAAAATCACCATTAACAGTATCCGTAGATGTAAGACTCGGAAACTTTATAGTGCCCTCGTAATTTTGAGTGGTTAAAATATCTTCTAAATTAGTAACACCTGATTGAAAAGTGTTTGTATTAAAGTTATAATAGTTACCAGTAGCATTATCTTTAACTTCTAATATAAACTCAGCATCTTTGTCACCTAGTATATTAAAAGTTCTAGTTTCGCCAGCAGCAGGTAAATCAGAAAAATCTAAATTAAAATTTTTAATTGCTTTGACACTGTACAGTTTAGCATGCTCTACATCTGACATTAGAGTACCATCTGGCATATAATGAAAACCTTCTGGGGCAAGTTGACCTTGATCGTTTACTCTTCTTTGCTGTGGCGCGTTTACACTAAGATTTGATCTAGCAGAAGCGCTTGATGGACTTGATGAGCCTGATGAGCCTGATGAACCTGATGAACCTCCGTATCCGTTTGCCATTGTTTTTTTGTTTTTATTTATTTACTGCTTTCTACTATTTCTGAACCAACTGAATATAATTTAATTTCTTCATCAGAATAATTAACAAATTCTGCCTCAGCGTAATACCCTTTTAAATTTGAAGAATTAACTTGTTTGTTTTTACTAAACATAATATAATCGTCAACACTAGGTGTTGGATCTCCATACAAAACGTTAGTATCATCATATATAACAGATATACTATTAGGCGGTGCATTATCAGGTTTTAAAGAAACTACAATACCAACAGCAATTGGATTAGCGGTTGTATGGGAGTTGTATCCAGAAGAACTAGAAGTTGGAGTTACACTTGCTGGTATACGATGTATAATATCACCTTCTTGCAAACTAAAATTAATCTCGTCGTTAAAAGTTAAAATTTGTATTTTCATTTTTATTTAAATTTATCGTTATGCAACGGTGTTCCAACCAAAGCTAGTTAAAATCCCAGGTGTATTTGCTGCTAATCTTATTATATCATTAGCCTGAAATGCGCCAGTATTCAAATTATTAGTCGAAGTTGATGGACCTTGTACCACGTAACTAAATCCACTGTTTGAATAATTATATTGAATTTTAAACTGGCCATCGTGTTGTAATTGGAAATCTCCAGGAGGAGATGTTGGATCTCCGCCGCAATTATCTATGCATCGCCAGTGTTGAAGATGACCAGCTGGAACTATTGCCGTGCCAAAGTTAGGTTGTGAAGGAGTTGGTGGGGTATAATATAACCCGTAAAAATTTAAGTTTGAAGGATCCACTTGTAAACGTGATAACTCTAAAAGATCTCCTATTGTCATAGCAAATTGACCTTGACAACCATAAGTTGAGCTACATAAACTAGTATCAGGAGTTGTTAATAATGTACCATGCATACCTGTGTAAGATGAAGATCCAGATAGCACATCAGGATAAAGTGAACCTTGAACAACAATACTAACGTTTAATTGTGAGTCCAGGCCTACGCCATCATAAACACAAGCACTAGGATCGTGAACCGTACAACCAGAGCAGAAGCTAGAAGGACTAGCAACAGGATCCATACAACCAGCGGTACCAGCATTGTAAGTACATGAACCATCATCAACAGTAGCATTTGGATTATAATTATTTGCTAGTGTATTTGTACAACCAGGAATAGTGTATGCACAACTACCATCATCAGTATTTGCTGAAGTATCATAGTTATTTGCATTAGGATCAGTACAGCCGTTTACTATTAAAGTTACACAATCATTAGTATTATCATCACAAGTAACATTAGAATCATATTCCACATATAAAGGATCTGAGCAGCCACTTGGCATAATACATGAATTATCAGATATGGTGAAAAGAGTATCGTAGTTGCACGCGTTAGGATCTGTACAACCTACACATGAATAATCACATGAACCATCATCTGTATTAGCATTTATATCATAGTTACACGCTGTAGGATCTGTACAACCATTTACTACCGCAATACACGTTCCATTGTCAACGTTGGCAGCGGCAACATAGTTAAAAGCTAGTGGGTCTGTACAACCACTTATTATTAATGTAGTGCAACTTCCATCATCACAAACAGCGCTTGCATCGTACTCTAAATATAAAGAATCAGTACATCCATCAGGTAGTATACAAGAACCATCATCTACGTTAGCTGTTGAATCGTAATTACAAGCCGTTGAATCAGTACAGCCATTTATTGTCGATATGCACGAACCGTCATCTTGAGTTGCTACAGTGCTATAGTTAATAGCAGAAGGATCGGTACATCCACCAACAAAACAACTGCCATCGTCAGTGTTTACATTATCACTGCAAGGGTAACTTGTATTACCCGCTGCGCAGTCATAGTTAGTAGAACCTAAAGTTGCACAACCTGATATAACCGGAATACAACTACCATCATCGTAATTAGCTGTTGAACTATAATTAAAAGCTGTAGGATCAATACAACCTAGAACAGTAGAAATACAACAGCAGTTAAGACCAGTTTGATTTTCAACACAACCAGAACCGTGAGTATCATCACAAGGCATATTGTATAAAGCAGTGCTAGAGTTGGCAAAACTAGGGAAGCCGTTAGAAACACTTATGTCCATACATCCATATGATATCAATGTAGCACAAGAACCATCGTCATGAGTAGCGATAGTTGTAAACTCCATGTATGCAGCGTTAGTACATCCTAAATATATACACGACCCATTGTTAGCCAGCGGTTCAGTATTTGCATTTGGATCATAATTATCTGCTCCGATTTCTAAGCAACCGTTTACCACCGGTATACACGAACCATCATCAATAAACGCAGCGGCAACGTAATTGAACGCTGTAGGATCTGTACAGCCATCTACTTGAGCACCTTGACTGCTTTGTGCTATTCTACCTAAGCCTTGGAAATAATTATCACTTGTATCTAAGTCTTGTGTGATATTTATATTTTTTGTATTAGAAGCTTCTTTACCTTTTATATAATTAAACCATTTATCTTCTTTTTTTATAAACTCATTTATAGAGCCTTCTTCTATATCGGTTTTAATATATCTAACAAACCAGCCATCAGATTCAAACGCATTGTAGTATTGATCAGTGCTATAAGTATTGGGCCTTATTGTAAACATAGAGCCATTCCACGAGTTTAAATTGGGAGTACTATAGTCACGTAGTTGATCAACTTTAGATTGAGAACCTTCATAGCTTAAATTATAAAAACTTTTAACAACACTTGGAGCATCGTTTAAAATAACTTTAAAACTTGAAGGGTATTGTATACCGTAAAAATTATTTCTAGGTATAGATGCTGTAGACTTATCAAAAATTGCGTGATGCACCCATAGTTTTCCATCAAGAAAACTATAATACTCGTTGTTACAACTGGTAGCACCTTCTGGAACAAACGATTTAAAACTAACCCAACCTTTAACATCTTCTCTATAAGTAAGAGTTTTAAACGGGCTTGGCACAACTTGTATAGTTAAATTATACTCTTGTTTTCTATCATCGTAACTACCAATTAACTTACTATCAGAAATAAAAGATTCTTGGTGATATACCTTGTTATTAGTTGGATTAAACTTTAAGTTATCTTTAAACCAAGTTTTCATTCCAGCGTCAGATATTGGCGTTAAACCATCTTTAGAAAGTCTCATAACTTTACCTCTAACTTTATCTGTGAAATAAGCTCTATAAGAATGTGACGCAAATGATTCTGGATTTTTAGATATACCGTTTTTAGCTGCGTAAGGCGTTGCTGTTCCTAAGACCTTATTTGTTGCTGTAACATTAGAATTACCGTCAGCATTAAACAACGCATCTTTATTTGCTAGTATTTTTAAAACTCTATCTTCACAAAGAGCTATTAAATCACCACTAGTACCCCAACCAGCATGTAGTTTTTGTATACTTCCGTATGATGGGTTTAAATCTTTTGTTATATTTTCAGCTGCAATAAATTGGTTTAAATTATTAACTCCAGAGTTAGAGTTGTATATTCCAGAATATATTAATCCGTGTTTTCTTCTTTCTTGTTTATACTCGTTATCTAAAGTTGTAGACGCTTTAACTCCATTTATTATAAAAGGTAAATTAAAAGAATCTTTAATTCTATTAGATTCAACTCCATTTCCAAAAGAATAGCAATTATGCCAATTTAAATGGTAATCACTATTAAATAGTGATGGGGCTTTTATTTTAAATACTTGAGAAAAACTATTAGCATCTAATGATAAAACTTCTTCTATTTGAACTTCAAATTCAACGCCACTAGGTCTTGTTATTTTTACCCTTGCTCCTTTTGATTGCGGAAGTATCATGTTACCATTATCATCAAAAATAGGAGGAGGTTGAGGTATTGTATTGGTAGCGTAAATAGCATCTGCCAAATAAATTACATTTCCATTGACAAACTTAGTTTTTGCAATTAAAGTTGTTTGTTTGGTTGGGCCGTAAAATCTTATACTTGATCCAACTGGAATTGCAGTGTGTAGAGTATTTTGATTTAAATTTATAGGATTATTTTCACTTATTTCATAGTAAACATCTAAACCATCGTCTTTTTTTGGTTCTGTTTCCCAAACATATGGGTTTTGTGGTAGATTACCGCCGTCACTATAAGTTTCTACATTTTCCATCATTTGAAGTCTGTAACCAACAGCGCCAATTCCTGTAGTTGTTAGCGGATTAGTTACTGAGTCCGGGTCATGACCAGAATTATAACCAAAAAAGTTTCGAGATTTGTCAGTGTTGTATTCTGTATTATTACTAACACTATTCATTGTTACCTGTTCAAATAATATTCTGTCTCCAACTCTAAAAGCGGCTTCTTTAAGCGAATAAGCCGGCATAAGAGTAGAAGTATATCCGGTTAATGTGATTTTACGTCCTCCTAAATTTTCATCATATTCACCTATGCTTTTAATAATAACGTTGTTACCAGTAGGGTCTATGCGATCACCCTTAGGCACTACTTCATCATTACCATTATACTTGCTTAAACGCATGCCTTTATGAAGCCCGTAGCGACCAATTTCATTGTTTTGACAACCTCTACTATCGGCAAAATCAACAACTATATACGGATCACTTCCAAGAGAGCTAGTCCAATTAGCAAAGTTATTACTCGTTACGTTGCTAGTGATAAATCTAACGGTAAAACCAATTTCTAGCGCTACATTAGCAGTACCAATAGCTGGTTCGCTAATAGTTATTTCATTATTGTCATGATCTATAGCTGTAATAGTTGGAAATACATCTTTCGCATTTTTAGGTATAACAGTTGCAACAGCAGCTACACCACTAACTGTCATATCTATTTCTAAACCTAATGTGCTTGGAACTCCAATAGTGCTTGAGCCACTAGTGCACGCACAGCTGGCAATAGTACTGTTATCACCACCTATTTTATAACCTAGTTTTAAACCGTTCTCTAAAGCAGTGCCAATAGTACCCGCTGGATTCCACTTCATTTCTGGTTCAACTGTTAAACCATAGTTTTTAATATAATTAGCTGGATTAGTTACAAAATGCTTTGTATAACAAGTTTTACCATCTCTTTTTAGCTGACCGTCTTTTTTATCAAATCTAGATACATTTCTAGTTTCTATTCCAGTTATAGTATATACTTGGCCTGAAGGATCTTCTTTCCACTTAAAACTAAGGCCGGCATTTATTCTATCAACAAATCCTTTTTGAATAGGTTGCATAGCTTCAGATCCAATATCAAAAAAGTTAGGTTCATCTAAAATTTCTCCACCACCACCTTCGTCATTATATTGCATTCTTTGCCATAAACCACTACCTGGAGTGCTTCGGTCTCCATCAGTCCATATATT
>Ga0208157_1001047_pt1 | contig 13311 bp, 19 predicted proteins | sample 5_EtaG_FD_184077 | JGI IMG/M metagenome (GOLD analysis project Ga0208157, IMG submission 184077) | Marine viral communities from the Subarctic Pacific Ocean - 5_ETSP_OMZ_AT15132 metaG (SPAdes) (version 2) | ecosystem: Environmental > Aquatic > Marine > Oceanic | place: Pacific Ocean | collected...
TGATGCATTTGGAGCTAGAAGAAACTTTTTAAATGCATTAAAACAAGGTGTTGGAGAAAATGGCAGTAAAATAGATATAGGTAGTGTATCACAAATAGCTGAACGTTTTGTAGAGCATTATTCATACAATAGACAAAATGGTAGAAGATATACAGATAGCTTGATAAATATAGCAGAAAAGTTTGGTACAGATACTTTTAATATGGAAAATATATCATTAAATATAAAACCTATTAACGATGCTACATTTAGAGATTATACTATTAATATTTTAAAAGCTTTAGATAAAGTAAAAAGCTCTGAAACTATGACATATTTGAGAAGACAGGGAATTTTAGATGAACAATTATTAGCATTTACGAGTGCAATCAGACCAGAAATTAAAAGTATTTTAAAACAACCAACTGCAAACATACGTGAAATGTTTGATAAATATTCTAGTTTTTTAACAGAAAAAAATGCAAATAAAATAAACGGATACGACCAGGGATTTTTAACAGAACAGGTTATGAAAATGACTGGGTTATTAAATTTTGAGGTACAAGCTACTAAAGTAAGAGAATATTTAAAAACTATTGGTGTTAATGAAAAGATTGCTGGAGAAAAAATGGCGGAAGTAATTGACATGGCTTACAAATTAAAGTTAGCAGACTTGGTAAAAGAAAAGTCGTATTTAGATGTAGAGCCAATTAAGTTTGATTTAGACTCTGCTATTAATCAATATCGTGCTGAACGTCTTAACAAAGTTATGGTAAATGGTAAATTAAAAACATTAAATCCTGAAATTACAGAAGTTCTTAGTGAAATGTTTAGCAATGCATTGATGTCTAATATATTTACTACTAGAAGTAAAACTGTAAGTTATTTTAATAGAATTAAAAACAAAGATGCAGATTTTTTAAATGATTACGGATTGGATTTATCTTTATTGGGTGAGAAAGTTTTTTCTGGCAAAGGTGGATTAAATGTTAATATAGCATCGGCAGAAGGTAATTTTAGTGCAAAATTATTAGATTTTAACAGCAAATTAGAAAAAAGAAGTATTAATGATATTCCAACGGATACAGTAGCTAAATTGTTTGACCATGCACGTAGAATAGAAATATCTAGACCAAATATGTTAAAAAGTGATGCTATACCAAATAATCATAAACAACAGTTTTTGTTGGGTATGCAAGATATTGTAACTAAAGGTGAAACTCTTAATAGAAAAATTGTTGTTTTAGATACAAGTAATATTAAATCACCTATAAGTAATGTAAGTACACGTAGACCAGCAGAAAAAATAACAGAAAAAACGCCAGTAAAAACTATCGTAGAAAAAATAGCAGCACAAACGATAGAGCGTACTGTAGCAGATGTAAGAACTGACAAAATTAAAAAAGTAAAAGTAGAAAATTTATTAGAAAAAGATAAAGATTTTGTTATAGCAGAAAACGAATCACAAGCACAATTACTAGAAAATATATTTAATATGACTGAAACAGATATTGTAGAGTCTGCTAAGAAGTTAGTAGAAACTGAATACAATCAAATGACTGAACAACAAAAAATAGATTACTTAGAATCAGGTAGTATGCCTATTGAAATGAAAACATTAGAATCTGGCAAGATTGTAAAGAACAAAACATTAATAACAGAAGCTCAAGAATTTGAAATAAAACGTTTGTTAGATGCTATTGAAAAAAATCCTGACATTGCTGTTGCTATTGAAGGTGACTTTACTATGTTTAGTAAAATGGTTGGATTAACAGGATTGCCTGAAGTAGGTAAAACATTTAATCGTATGCAGTTATCTGATTTACGATTTTTTAATAATTATGTGCAAGATGTTTATTTAAATAGAGGTTCTATGATTAGCAAATTAAAGAAATTTGGTGCTAAGATTGGTAAAAATGTTTTTGGAAATGAGTATTGGTCAACAAAAGAAAATTTTAAAAGCCCTATTAAAAAAATGTTTCATTATTACTTTCAACAAGCAGATACCATAGGTGCTGGTAAAACATTGCGTGCAAAAGAAATGTTACAGGTATATCAAGAAAATGTACCTGTTTTAGATAAAGTAGATGGTGAATATAAAATTACAAGAAAAAGTTTAACACAACCATTATCTACATTAGAAATTGTAAGACAACAAGTAGAGTTTGGAAATACATTTGCATCTACTATGCAAGATTATTTTGAAGATATATTAAAAGATTCATTTGACGTATTTAATACTGGAGATAAAAGATTGCAATCCGAAAAAGATATACTGATTGAAGCAGCAATTAATAAACGTATATATGATAATGGTTCGTTTGGAGGATTACGTTTACAAGAAAATATCAAAAAAGATTTTAGAGAGTCGTGGGAAAAAAGTGAAGCAGAATTACGCAGAATGGACAAAGACCATAAAGAGTTTAGAATATTAGATGAAACATCTGGAAAAGGAAATGAACGCAAAGTAAAACCAGAAGAAATGGTAGACATTGTAAATGAACGTATAACAGACTTTTACGATTTGTTTGTTAAAAATATATACAATGTAAATACTGTAACAGATTCTAAAGGAAATGTAAAGTTATCAGATAATGCTATACAAAGAGTTTTGACAAATGGATTTTTAGATGTTAATAAAGTACAACGTTTTATGAAAAACATGAAAATGGGTACAAAAAGTAAAGTAGATTTAATGGAAAATCTAATTGGTATGAATGAGTTAATGTATTACAAATACGAATATGAATTGATTAGAACTATACAAAATTTAAAAGATATTAACGGAAATAAAATATACCCAGAGTTTGACCCTAAAAAACAAAATACTATTACTCCAGATATTTTGAGAGAAGCAAATTCAATTAGACAATTTACAAGACCAGAGTTTGTTAAATTGCAATTAGACCCTGAAGGTAGACCTAAAAATTATTGGAATTTTACAAATCACAATCAATTCAAAAGCAATAAAAAAAATATAGATAACCATATATCTAAATTAATGGTAGAAGCTCAAAAGAAAATTAGAGATATGGGCGTAGAACAATTGCCTCCACATATAAAAGCTTTACATAAAGCAAGAGCAGAAGGCTATGAAAATTTAGTACAAGCCAAAGAACGTTATTTAACTGAAATAAGAGACCATTTAGCAATTAGTATGCAACGTATGCGTAATGAGAATGCTGGTATGGCAGATAATATGACACAATTAGTTGGTGGAAACAGAGGTCAAGTAGTTGGAGCTTTTATGGCAGGACATTTAAAATCTAAAGGGCAAGATATTATGCCTGGTTTTGGTAAAGATTTAAATGTTTTAGGCAGATATACTAAAGCAGCATCAAAATCTTATATAGATACATTGACAGGATTAAGAAGTACAATGTTGATAGATACATTTAAAAAAACAAATGCATTAAAAGATAAGGATGCAACAGAAGCTTGGACTGGATATATGAGAGAGTCATTACAAAATATGATGGGTATGGCTAGTATGAGAAGTTTTGAATTAGCAGGGATAACAAGTAAAGAAAAAGGTTTATTGCAAGCATATATAGATGCTGGTCTAGATAAACAAAAAATTAAAAATAAAATTAGAAATAAATATGGTCGTAAACAGTTTTTAAGAGATGTAGACGCATATATAGCACCTGATAGTTATTGGTACAAAAGAATGGGAGATAATTTAACAGGAAGTGAACTCAGAAATGCTATACAAGATTATAGAATGAATGCTGCTAAAAAATTAAATGATGTTAAAAACATAAATAAAATTAACAGATTTGGTACGTTGTATCATTTAACATCTGATGCAGCAGGAGTAAATGCAATTAGAAGTGTTGAAGAGCGTGTTGGTAAATTCTTAGGATATAAAGAAGGCGAATTTAGTATATTCGGTGATTTAAAGATGGTTAAAGACCCTATTACGGGAGAAATGAAAAAAGTATCTGAGGAAGCAAAACGTATAGCTATACAACGTAAGTTAAAAAAACTTGGAGACTTTGAAGGTAAATGGGAGTTACTATCATTATTGTCACACCCTAAAACAGCAATTACTAATATACTTGGTGGTAGTCAAAACATATATGCAGACACAGGTTGGAAACCTTTTAGACAAGCAACTAACGAAGAGTATTTAATTGGTACAGTGTTTAAAGGTGCTACTTATAAAACAAAAAATCCAAGAACTGGTGAAATTATAGAAAAGAAATTTGAAAGTTTTAGAGACATAGAAACCTGGTTATCACAAGAGGGATTTTTAGAAGGTATGTATATTGAGCAAGCAGGTATTAATAAAACATTTAGAGATGCTGATATGAACAAAGCAGCAAAAGAAGTTATTAGCAAATTGTTTAGTCCAAAAAATAGAGAGCTATTAGATAGCAATCCAACAGAATTTGATAAAATTAGAACAGCAACTATTAGAGAAGTAGGGCAAAAGTATGGAGTGTTTGATTCATTGGTAAAATTTGGTTCTACATTTATGAGTGCTACTGAAATTAAATTAAGACGTACAGCAGCATTAGCACATTATTTAAATGCAAGAGATGTTATGATGCCGCTTACAAGTGAACTAGCATATAACTCGCCAATGTTAATGCATATAGCTCGTAAAGGGATTGAATCATCACAGTTTATATATCATTCAGCATTTAGAACTAATTATGCTAATACATCGTTAGGTAGAGTAATGACACGTTTTCATCCTTATGCATGGAACAGTGTAAAAAGAAGAAGGCTGTTATACAAAGGAGCAAAGTATACTGAGTGGAGTAACACAACTAATAGTAGTAAAGTATTTCAAAGACAAATGACTGCTGATTTAATGTCTATGGCATTAGCATCAATATTTACATCTACAATATTTGAATATTCTTTATCACCGCCAATGTCATGGATGCAAGATACTGCACAATGGTTATTTGGAGATGAAAAAGAAAGAGAACGTGCATTCTTTAGTCAATGGCCTACAACATCATTTGCTCCATTACAGATAGTTACACCACCTATAGCTAGATATGTATTACCACCTATTAATGCTATTGCTTCTGGAGATTTTGATAGTCTTGTTAAATTCCAACTTGCAACATTTGCACCATTCGGTAGGTTGGGTAGAGATATATATAGGTCTTATCAATCGCCATCTATGTCTGTTGACTTCTTAACTGGTATTCCTATACATAGAATGGGTCAACATATTAAAAAACAACGTCAAAAAACAGAAGAAGAACAAGAATTGCGTGAGAATATTGCTAATTCAGAATAACTATATTTAGTCGATAGTTATATCCAATAAATTATTTTAAGAGCTTCTAGGCCTATTCTCGTAAACTTTTTTTTCTAATTTTATCATTTTCTTTAGATAAATCAGATAATATGCGTTTTAATGGGAATTTGTTAGAAAATATGTAATTGTTTTTATTCAATTCATATTCTTTGATTAAACTCCATGTTTTATCATCTTTCATTTGACACTCCTTATTCCTTCCATCAATCTTTCTACGCTTACTAGTACACCTAGTGATGTATTGTTATCACCGCCAGCCATGTCTTTTACGCATAATCTGTTTTTTATTAAATAACGTAATGCTTTTTTTAATAATTCTGTATCAACAATTAATATACATCCATCTTGCAATATGTATGCCCACTTACTAGCTTTAGTAGCAGCAAGACCTGATGGTTTTCCTCTAGATTCATACTCTATATATACATTTCCTGTTTGTTGAGTTTGTCTATCACGTTTTACTTCGATTTTAGAATCATTTAATAATTTTGCTATTTCAGTTTCACCTTCTTGACCAAATTTTAAATCATATTGAAAATCAGAATTATATTTCATCGGTTGTTTTAGCCGCCTTATTCAATTTGTTCATATGAAATCTTGCTGTTTGCACTGCTTTTTCTACGTGTACTTTACCATTAGGTAAATAATCAACGTTATACAAATAAAATGTTCCATATTCATTTTCAAATACCTGTACTTGTCCTTGTTCGTTTATATTTACATTTATTTCATCTGGCATATTTCCTCCATATTATTGCCCTCTATTGTTAATATATTATACATTCAGTGCCAACCAAGATGTATTTGCTTTTAAGGGTAAGATGGATTTTCACCACCCGCTTCCTTCAAAGCGTGTTAATAGTGAGGGCAATAAATTATTTATCAAATAAATTGTCGTAAAGTTTTTTAATAATATTGCCGATTACTTCACGTTCACCATCTGATACAAAAGGTGCTTTTTTAAAGTTAAGTAATGCAGACCTAATTATCAATAATTCTTCATTTGTAAATTTAATCATCGCAACACTCACAATTCCCAATACGAGGTTGATTATCGATTGCATCTATTTCATCTTCTGATTGTCTAATTTGTTTATTCCATTGTTCTTTAGATTGATGTTCTATAATCTTTTTAGCTAATGAAATAATTGCTTCCATTTCTTGTTTAGTTATTTGCATCTTTCAATTCCTTCATCATTTTAATCCATTTTTTTAAAGGAAATACTATTAGTGCTTCCTTTCTATCCATTCTAGTTACAACAGCATCGACGTCATCTCCGTGAAATTCTGGATAAAGCCATTGTGCTATTTTTTTTCTACGTTTAGCTTGTATGGTCCAATCTTCAACTACGCAATCAACTACTTCACTAAATCCTAGTGACCTACCATCAGAGGCATAGGCCCTCTTTGCAGAGAGCCCCTCCTCTTTGGATTGATTAACGATTTCACGTTCAAGATTGTTACCTCTTATCTTGTTCTTGTGAGCCATAATCTAAAACTCCATTCTATTTCTGCTGGTCCAATTCCCATACTAAATGAGAAATGTTGACCTTGTTTTTGTGATGCAAACACTGAAACCTTAAACAAAGATAGTAATGTTAATCTTTGCATAACGTGGTCATCGTCTTGCATTGTTTCTAAATTAATTAAATGTTGTATCATTTAAATCCAACCTTTCGTATGTCATTGTTTCAAAATGAAACCTTGATAGCATTTCAAATGGTGCTTCGTCACGAGACTTTACAGAAGTTACAAGTCTATGTGTATCTTCTCTATCTGCACCTTTAATCATAATTACTTTATCTGCTTTTTGTACAACATTAGATGAACCTTTTAATGAGTGTATTCCTAGTTGTCCTGAACTTGCAGAGCTTTTGTTAATATGATGTATAGCTAATACTAATGTATTGTACTTTTGAGCAATGCTTTTCAATGCGTCAATTTTCATATTTTGTTCTTGAATATCATTTCTGAATCCTTCGACCTGTAATTCGTCAGTAGTGTCTACCACCAATACAGATGGTTGATGTTCTGCTACAATTCGTTTTACTGCATCTATCTGAGGTTGTATTGTCATTATCTTAATATGTTGCAATAGCTCTTTGAAAGATGTATTGCTATTGCTTAGATAATTATTCATTACCCACTCTTTAGTTTGCTTTGTAACGATTTGTACAAATCTACGAAATGTTAGATATTCATTCATTTCTAGTGATAAAAATAATGTATCACGTTTAGCTTTTGCTACAATATTTTGTACAAATGCTGTTTTACCCATACCTGTATCGCCTGAAAATACTACAAGCTCACCTGGTTTAAAATCATAAGGGTTAGCACCTGGAAATATATTAGCCATATTTATAGACTTTTTAGCAAAGTCTTTTTGTATATATTCTGCAAATGCATCTTCTAACTCATCGATACCTTTAATATCAAGAGTGTAGTTTTTGTTTTTGTAGTATATACATTTGTTATCACAGTATTCTGACATAATTATATCATTACAACTATATTGATAATTACCTTCGTAAATAGCATCAGCAACTCTAATAATTCTATTATCATTCATACTATTGCTATTCCATTCCATCAATGCTGCTAAAGTAGCCAAATATGGCATACCTGCTCTTCTATAAGAAGAAGCCATACGCATAGCTTTTTGGTGTCTTGAACCTTCTATTGGACCTTCGTTGAAAACGTGTTGCATACAAGTAACTATTGAATTTGTTTCACTTGTTTTGTTTACAGCTTTTTTTATTACAAAAGGTGCATCTACTACACTTACTTGTAAGTAAGGTTCTATTGTTTTTCCTGGTTGATTCATTTCGTCAAACCATTTGTCATATTCTGTCGTGTAATAATAGTACGACTCTTTTGATTGAGCAGCATCTATCACATCATTCATTGATAAGTCATCTATATATTTCAATGGAATATATACTTTGTATGATTTTGACTTAGGATTAAAAGACCAATTACTTCTGATAATCCTTGTTTTATCATAAATGGAATCTGCAAAACTAAAATGTTTATTGAATGTTTGTTTTACTTTTTCGTGTACATTCTTTGCTGGTTGAAAGCCAAATACATCTAGCAATTCTATGTGAAATCCTGTGCCACTATACCAAAGATTTATATCTGATTCTTTGATACCAAACTCTATTAACTCTCCTATATGATTTTTAACTAATTCATATAATTCATCGTTTTGCAATCCATTTTTGTCGATATCAAGGATTAGTCTATTTACATAGACCAACCCTTCATATCCTTTAAGACTACCATTTGTTTGAACGTGTTCGTACATTGAGGAAGGGAACAGATAATATGAGCCGTAGCTCTCCTTGTCCAAAAATGCAGTAGTCTTTACTGACTGATAATAAATCTTCTCAGGAATAATTTGATTACGATTATGTAAACCATTTTCTACATATTCTACGAATCTAGTATTACTTTCCATCCTTTTATCCCTTTATTATCTTTATGTTTTATATTTTCTAGCTTTAATCCAAATCGTTCTAATGTATCACTTTCACGAATTTTTCTAAAAGCTCTTGAATAAGTACTTGCAGTGTGTACTTTTTGATGTGCTAATCTTCCGTACATAGGAACTCTTTGTTCAAAGTCATATGTATAAAACCAAGGGTCGGAAGATTTAGCTTCACCAATTAACCATTTAATAATGATTTGTTCTGCTGTCATTAAAATGGCATTCCATCGTTTGATGGTTTAGCTGCCTTCATCATTTCAGCTCTTAAATCAGTTACTTCTTCTGCTCCATATCCAATAAAATCTTTTGGATATCCAGCTTCTACTGACTTTTCAAACTCAGCTCTGAGTTCGTTATGTCCATCGACATTACCGACTTTTTGCCAAATTTGTTTTTTGTATTTACCGTTTGAAAGGTAGTTAATAACTGCAATCTCTTTACCAATCAATGGTGTCAAGTCTACTTCACCAGCATCTGATACAGCAATATCTGTACCTGTGTTTACGTAAAGTAAATTTAAGTTATCAGGATATTTAAGTTCTGTAACTACTCCTGCTGTGTCTTTTTCAAAATTCTGATTTACAAATAAATTATAATTGTATCCATTGCTGGTATCAGTCAATTTCAAATGAACACTAGCATCATGATAAGGTGATTCAACTTGTTCTGCACTATCAATAGTAACATTGTTTACAAAATAGTTTTTCTTTTCACCTGATGTTGATGTGTTAGGTTTTCTTGTACCTGTTATAGCCATTATTTAGCCTCTTTCTGTTTAGGGATTAACGATTCAAAGTATTCTGTACTTTGACTTACTTTAAGTTTTGTGTCAAAGAATCCAGCTTGTCGTTTTTGTTTGTATCTAAGATGGTCTTCTTCTGGAAGTTTACCTGCTTCATTAGCTAATCTTGCTGCTTTATCCATTGCTTCTAATGATTTGATAGTAGGATTAATTGCTTTTTGTTTAGCTTTTGCATTTTCAACTTCTTCTTTACTTGCTATTGCAAAGTCACCACCAAATCCTGCAAATGCTAATGCACGACCTACTGCTGATGTTTCACAATTTTCTAGTGCTGATGTTTTGTTTACAAAGCCTGTGTTATCACGCTCAGCTGCTAGACCCATGTAATACCATTCTGGTTGTTGTATAGGATTTGGTTTAACTATTGCTTGTACAACATATTCATTGCAACTCTCACCTGTAGGTGTATCTACGACTTGATTTACACTGATTAGTTTTGATTCAATAGTTGATTCTGGAAACTCATCTGCGAATGCGATAAGTCTATCTTTTACTTCGGTATATTCCTTACCTTTAAATTTCATATTATATTTCTCCTTATTATTAGTATGAATATAGTTCAATTAGAATAAAAATCAAAATGAAAAAGACACGCTTATGCGTTAAGCGTGTCTTCATCCTTGGGCATACCTAAAACAAAATCAGAATATAGATAATCTAAATCCCAACCTCGTATCATTGTATTTGCTCTCCATGTAGCATACACATAATAAGTCCATTCACTTACTAATTTAGGTTCTAAGTAATACTTGCGTTGTTCTTCTATTTCAAAGCCTTCAATTCGTTTCATAACAAATTGTCTTGCAAGTAAATGCAATTCGTTTCTATTATATCGTTTCTTTTTCATATATCAACTCCATATATTTAATTGTCTGATAACAAGTATTAAACAATATATTGCTCATCATATGTGCATGATAGTTTTCATCTTCAGTATTAGCTTTACTAATTAAATTTAAACCAATAGAAGATAAATACACAATAGCATCACATAACTCTTCGTAAGCTTCTTGTGTAAATATTCTACCATCAGATTCTTCTATTGGTACTTGCATGCCATACTTTTCAGCACCAATATCTAATCGTTCAGCAATATCAGTTAATAAATCAGATGTGTATTTTACTTTATATGGTACTTCATTTTCAGCATCAAGCTGCTCACGTACCATTTTTAAGGTATTTTGTATGTTAATCATTATTCTTGCATTATTTTCCATTATAATTCAACTCCATCTTCTACACGTTCTACAACAATGTTTTCATTACCTGCTGCTAAGTCACGTGCTATTTGTTTAACTACTGGATGAGCATCTGGTTCCATAGTAAATTTAATTACTTCTGGTTCTGGTTTTGTTTTACGTGCTTCAAGTAACCATTTTCTAGCTCCTGAACTTGGTCTACCTCTACCTTTAGATGGTAGCATTTTACCAGCATCCATTAACTCTTGTTCTGTTACTAAACCCTGTTGTATTAGTTTTCTTGCAACTACATAGTCAGATTTAGATAATCCTCTTGCGTGTTCTTTACCACTTCCTGGTCTTAGTGCGTCTTTTTTCATTTAGCCCTCCATGTGCTTTGTTCTTAAATGGTCATTGCGTTCATGATTAAGATTTTGTATATCATCTAATATTTCACTCAATCTTTCTTCGAACTCTTCTCTCATGCTATCAGTATCTATATAGTATCCACCTTCTTCGTCAAAAGAATAATATATATCTATTTTTATACCAGCATCTATTGGACCATCATCATTTAATGTTACGTTTTTTCTACTTCTCACATTCTACTCCCATCTAATATGGCAATGTATTTGTCTTTATTGCCGTTACATTCTTCTATTATTTGTTCTTCCCATTCAGAATATCTTAATGGATAATCAAAATTATTACAACAATCTGAAGTATATGCAGTGTTTTTAGGCCATATAATTCTGTCCCAATCTAATTTTACATTATTCATTGGAACAAAGGCTTCTTCGTATACTTCTTCACTACCGCAATAGTTGCATACCCAGATATCTTCATCTTTTTGTACTAGACTCATTCGCACTCCTATCATATTGTTCTATCCAACCTTTTCTTTTTCTTTTTTGATAACCTGTAAACCAATACCAATGTCCAAAGCGTTCATAAAACTCTTTGTTTGTTTGTTCACGCCATTTTTTATTTTGCTTTACATTTGTTTCTACATAGAATTTTGGCTGTCCATTTATTACTTTCCAAGGCATATGCCCTCCTTATTATTTATTATCCCCTAGCCGTGTTTACCATCTAGATTTATACACCGTTACGACATACTAGGCCGACACTAGGGGATAATTATTAATATTACCAACTACATTCGTAAATGACTGTTTCGCCATCTGCTAATGCTTTTCTTGCAAATTTTACAAACTCTAAATCTTGTTCTTTGTAATAATCTGCTTGAGATTCTTGAATTTCATGACCCCAAAAGAATCCACCATCGCAAAAGTATCCACTGTAATGATTGTTTGCAGCTTTCTCTAATTCGTCTATGTCTTCTTCTGATAATTCTAGAGTACTCCAACTTACAGGATTCCATACTGTTTCTCCGTCACCTAATTCATCTGACTCCCATTTATGTTCAATGTTATTTCTTTTCATATATAATTGATTCATAAACTCTTGAAGTCTAGCGTGTTTACGCCACTCAAATGGACCTGCCATCTGATATTCATCTACTTTTTTTTCACCCGCTGGTGTTGTGTATTCATATTTTTTGGTACGCATTGTACCTGCATATTGGTCTAATCCCATTTTATACTCTCCTTATTATTAATATTATTCAGAACTGAGATAGCAGAGGTATAGAATGCACAGCTGATACCTTTAACTATACGATACTATCTCTATTCTGATTTAAGTCACTGGGCATCTACTGGAGCTCTTCCATGTATCATCCTATGTGACTAATTAGTCTTGAAGTTCGCCTGTATTATGGTTTACTTCTTTCATACCATTTTCAGTTTGTTCTAAACCATCCATGATATTAATGTTTTGATTAGCAAGTCTATCTAACATAAACTTTCTAAATTGACTTATATGCATATCAGCATTGTTGTCATCTATGTCATTGAGTTTGTCGCCAAGAAATTCCTCGACATCATCCCATTCAAGATTATGACCTTTATCATACATATAGTTTATTAATTTGTCATCACTAGGATGAACTGTTTTGTACCATTCAATAGTATCTTCATTCAAAGTAAATGTTTCACTTTCAATTTCATACTCTACATCTTCGTATGCTACTTCATTTAGTGCTTCTCTAAATGGTTCTGTATCATCAAATTCAGGGTCTGCACCCTCAACTAATACTTCATTAAGATTTACACAATTTGCATAGGTATCATATATTTCATGGTCTTGTTCGTAATAACTAACACGATAATCTGCATTAGCTGCAACTTCACCATACTCATATAGATTTCTTGCTGTTGATTTTGCTGTTTTGTCATAACAAGCATTTAAACCGTTGTAAATATCAATAGCACTTAATGTTTGTGTATTAATATCTATGACATTCATTATTTTCCAGTAGTTAAAGAACATACCAGAAATAGTGTCAATGCTTGGTGCTTGTTTTGCATCATCTACAAGTTTATTATATAGGAACCACATAGTTCTATCTATCATTTTTATCTCTCTTTCATTATTATAATAATGGAACCCACTCCACACCTCACCTAGCGTATAACGCCGTTCGTTCCATTATTATTATTATTATTAATCTAAT
>Ga0208157_1001058_pt1 | contig 13212 bp, 12 predicted proteins | sample 5_EtaG_FD_184077 | JGI IMG/M metagenome (GOLD analysis project Ga0208157, IMG submission 184077) | Marine viral communities from the Subarctic Pacific Ocean - 5_ETSP_OMZ_AT15132 metaG (SPAdes) (version 2) | ecosystem: Environmental > Aquatic > Marine > Oceanic | place: Pacific Ocean | collected...
TTTGTCTTTTTGTCGTTGACGGTATTAGTTCTTGTGAAGCATAATAATCTTTTAATATATCATCTTTTTCTTCATCTGTTTTTCCTGCCAATAATGGTAATATAGATGTAAGGGCTATACCACCTTTTAATGTTGGCATCATTCCTCCAAATCCTTCTGTCAATCCTAATTTACCAAATAAACCCATGGTTCCTCCAAATTCATCAACACCAGGTAATCCAAATAATTTACCTTTGAGTCCACCTAAACCACCACCAAATTTAATTGCAGCTGCAGTTAAAGCCATTTTACCTATTGGTGACTTTGCAAGTTTCTTGACACCTCTTACAGCTTTCTTTATTCCTTTTGCTATACCTCCTAAAAAAAATGCTTCTCTATCCAAATCTTCTATGTTCATTATACCACCGTCCATTGCACCTATTCTTCCACCTTCTGCTGCAAAGAAAGTAGGATCAAATTGTGATCCTATAATACGAGAAGATAAAAGTTGTGTTGGATTTGTAGTATCATCATTGTCGTCATCATTACCTACATTACAATAAGCTGGTGGGTTGGGTCCTTTACAAGGATCCGTTATTTGATTTTCACCATCTCCACGCATTAACCCTCTATCTTGACCTATATCTTGTTTAAGAGCATTCCATTCAGCGTTTGTGTAAAGTTCACCTGTATTAGGATTAACTAAATCTTTAGGTTTAGGTTTATCCATAAAATTTCCAAGATCACCTTTAGCAAATAAATTAGGATTATTTCTTTGCGTTAACATAAAGTCAGGAAAATTTTGTGGTACAGCTGTTAATTTTTCAAAAGGTCCTCTTGTTGGATCTGTAAACATACCTCTTAATTTATCTATATCAGTAATTCCTTTAGGCTCATAACCATAAGCTAATTCTTGAAAAGCATCAAAGCCGATAGGAGTTTCTTCATCAACACCTTCTAATAATCTGTCGATCGTAGTAAGGTCTGCTCCTTGACTTTTTAAATAATTTCTGTAGGCAACTAAATTATTGAAAGAAGATTTTTTTGCACCAGGCAATGATCTTGCTAAATTGTAAGCTTGTTTTCTTCTATTTGTTATTAGATCTTTAAAAAAATTAGATTTTGCTGGTGTCTTAAAAGTGCCACTTGCTATTTGTTTATTTATTTCTTGTTGTTTTTGAAAACCTTTTTTTTCTGCTTGATTATGTCCTGCAAAAGGATCTGAACCTGCTCCTGCATTTGGAGTATCTTTACCACTTCTTTGATCTGATTTAGCTTGATCCTCTGTCTTACCTGCATGACCTGCATGACCAAATTGTGACATCGATCTACGTGGTGACATATTTTTACTTTTTCCAGATCCCATACCAGTAGCACCTTTTCCAAGATCTTTACCACCACCTTGAAATCCGATACGTCCACCTTTAGCTAGTAGTTGTTTGTATTGTTGTGCGTTTGTTATGGCCATTGTGTTATCTTATTTTGTTTTACCAAAAATATCAAGGCTAGGCATAATAACTCTGACATCTTTTCTTATATCAGATTCTGGAATTCCCTTCGATTTCCAGTCATTATCATCTTTATATTCTTCACCTGTCTTCATATTTGTTATTGTTGTTATAATTTCTTTTGGTTTTATTATTGGTAGATCTTTCATTATGTTGTTATCTCCTTCTTGATGTTTAGATAGCTAACTGCTACATCAAATGAGTCTGTGTTACTTGATAGTACAGTTAGGGTATTACCGCCTTCAACCACCAAAGGTTGGGTAAGTAATTCTGTTGTTACATTAGCAGTCAAAGCTGCTGATTTTATAGCCGTAATACTGTTGTTTGTAATTGTGACTGTTGGTGTGCCAGCTGAAGTTACTAATATAGATTTAATTACATATGTTTCACTTACTAAAGGATTACCAGTTCCAAAAGGGTTAATAGCACTTCCTGATGTACTGTTGTCTGTTCCTACAAATTTATATTGATTAGCCATTAGTTAATAAAAAAGTTAAACGCTTCAATTTCATCTTTCAATTCTTCTTGAAACGTTGAGTTTAATTTTTCTACAATCGCATCAAGATCTCTTACTTGAGCTTCCGCAGTCTGTACATCATATTCATTTGATGGTCTAGTTATAACTTGTACAATTTTTGCCATTATCTTCTTCCGTCTGGTTGTATATCTAACCTAAAAGTTCCTAACTTCCAACTTTGATTAGTTGTAGTATTTGCTATTTTAAGTGAAACAGCTCTAGCTCTTGCACGTGTATCTACTTTTTTGGTAGATGATGAAACTGTAAATGGACCTAAAGAAGAACTAGCTTGTGTATCATTTGGATAATCTCTTAATAAAAATGTAACTTGTGTATTACCTGTTTGAGATAAAAAGTCAGGTACAAATCTTCTTATTTTCATGAGATACTCACCATCTCCTTTAAAAGTTGCCATACCTGTTGATTGTCCTGTTGATGTGGCTCTTGCTTGTGTAATATCATAATCTCCTGATTCAATGCTTGCAACAATTGCTGTAGTTGCACCACCTTGAACTTGATCAGTTCCTGTTTCGTGTTCATAGTATATTGTTCTACCTTCTGTGTTGCCTACAACGTCAAAAGATGTATCAGTTCCAGCCTCATATGATAGAGCATGTGGATTACCAAATACTGCGGAGTCTTCCCACATAGTTCTAGCAAGTGATCCAACAGTCCATACAGGTCTTTGTGGTGACGAATCAAAATAGTTATATGTAACTTGTCTATTAACTACTGATGATCCTGTTGTAGGATAGAACCAAGTAACTTCTCCAAACAAATTATTTAATCCAGCAGACACCATCTGATTACCAGATTCTAAATTTATATTATCATAAACAAAGTCTTCTACTAAACATGGTAGTGATTCTAGTTTACCAGCATATCTAAAGAAACCATTTTCTGACATCCAATATGCAGCACCATCAACTTCAACACATGCATTTTGTCCTGCAAGTCCACAGTTAGTTCCAACTTGTGCAAAGGCAAAAGTAAATGGTTGACCAACAAAACGTTGAGTGAATAATGCTGTATCCGTCCAAACATAAATTGCATCCCTACCTCTAATCGCTCCTCTGATCTGTGATCCGTCGGCCAGTCTCTGTGTACCAGCTGTATTAGTTGCTGTAGGTGTATAAGTATTAATATCTTCTTGATCCGAAAATCTTACAAACATATTATCTTGTGTTGATGTATCTCCAATAGTTGTTTCTGTACCAAAAAATACTAAGTGTCTATCGGGAGTGGATACTAACATATGACGTGAGGCTGTTGGTGCACCAGATATAATACTGGCTCTAATTGTTTCTGCATTTGTTGCTGCAGAATTCCATTCGAAAACAGCACTGTCGTGAATTAAACAAATTGCTTTATCACCAAAATTATCTAATGACCACATACCAGGCTCAAGAACTAAGTCACCTGATGCAGCTTCACCCCACGCTACAAAATTTGTTGTGCTAGTTACAGTGGCTCCACCACTATGGGCTGCAGCAGAGGTTCCTCTAACTTCTCTTGTTACACCTGTAAGTTCATTACCAGATATACCTGTATACGATATTTCTTCGTTATCTATTTTTATAAAATTTGTTCCTGAACTTGGAAACTGTGACACATCTCCTAATATAATACCTGTAGTTACAGCATCATTAATACCATTTGTTAAGGTTGTTGTAGGTTCTCCAGCAACTTCTCCACCCCAAGATCCGAGTGACCAACCAAAACCTTTAGCTTGTACAGCGGGTCCTACAGGATAATAATGTTGTATTCTTATACCCCCAGATGTTGTTGCACCAGATCCAGATTCATTACTTAACATTGTAATAGTAATGGTTGTGCTTGATGGTACAGTTGTTACCATAAATTTTTTATCATTAAAATCAGCTGCTGTGTAATCTGAGTTAGTTATAGAACTAAAGTTATCTAATAATATTATATCTTGTTCACCGATATTGTGTGGAGAGCTAAACGTTATTGTAACAATGTTTGATCCGTTGCTCGTGCTAAATGCATTTGAAAGCGTTGTTGTAGATTTAATAGGATGTATGTCATAAAATACACCACCTGAATATGCATATAAAATTCTGTTTGTACCAATAATTGCGTATTTTCTAGCTTTACTATTTACAAAATGATGAAGTCCTCTACCTGCACCAGTTAATGCATCATCTCCTAATTGTTTCCAACCACCTATTTTCTCAGGTGTGCCATATCTAAACCTTACATTATCACAGTCAGTCCATTGACCTTCTGCTCCTGTAGGCGTTAATTGTTTATTGATACCAGGCTGAAACCCTATTTTTTGTAGCATATAAAATTCCTGTTTATTAGGTATTATAGCAAATTGTGTGTGATTTCAATATGTTTAAAGCAAGGGGAATCTGTGGTGGATCATCCCCTCGCAAGTCTAATGTATAGACTATTTTATAATTTTGTCAACTTAACACCTTTAAACCAAGCGGGTGCCCCTAATAAAGGTCGTTTGTCTAAGTGGTTTTCTTTAGCTGCTTTAGAACTAGCTTTGTTATAATGTAAAAATACTTGTCCACAGTTCTTGCCTTTAAACTCATCTCTCCAATGTTCTAAGTCACAACCAGAATATATTAACATATCACCTGGTTTAAGATCTACTTTAACACCAGCTTGACCTTGTTTACCTGTTGGATCAAGATATATTGGCCATGGATCACCACCTAAGTTTAATGTAGTAGATATTTCACATGAGTATCTATCTTTATGTCTAGCTAATACATCACCTTCTTTATATATTCTTGCATAGGAATACGTAGGACTTAGTTTAATACTAGTGTGTTTTTCCATAACAGGTCTTACTTCTTGTAATAAAGTCTCCATTGCAATATCTGCGTAATGTGAATAAGTATTTGGTACTTGTTCATCATTCCATACACCAAAATATTCTGTAAACGGTGAAATATATTTTTGATCAAATAAAAATCTTGCAACTTCTCTTTTATTTAAAAAATATTTATAAACAAAATTTGCTAGTTCAGGTGAGATAGCTTTTTTTAATACTGTGTATTTATTATTTTTGAACGACATTTAATACTCCTTTTGGTATTGCTTGGCAGTTCCAATGTATAAATCTAAATGGACTGTAGCCCATATCTACAATGTACTGATGTGGTAAGTAAGATGGAAAAAACATTATTCTACCTGGTTTAACTTGATAATTTATTGCTGATGAAGCATGTGTTACTTTTGTTTTATCTTTTTCTGGTAACAAATTCATAACATTACCTGGTCTTGGATCTTCAAACATAGGTAAAGATGTAGACTCATCTGCTTTTAAAAAATAAAAACCAGAAATGTGACCATTCCAATGAGTATGTAAAGTATGGTGTCCACCTCCTTTTTTAGCAAACTCTTGCACCCACATTTCTGTAGTAAATACTTGATGTCCTGACATATCAAAACCCATTTCACCTAATAAGTTATGTGCTGTATTGCCTACATAACCTAGTAGTTGTTCAAAATTTGAATCACCAATTAATGATGTTGAATGAAACACATGACCCATATCTCCTTTGTCACCAAATTTTTTATTACGTTCGTCTATTTTTGGTTTTAATGTTTTCTTAGATGTTTCAATATAAGGATCAGATGCTTTGTTTAAAGCATCAACAAACTTAGGTTCGTCTGCAAACCATATAGGACATTTAAAAAATTCTTCTAATCGTAATTGCATAGGATATCCTTCTGCACTACCACATGACATTTCGTCTAATTTATTTCTTGTTTTTTGTTTTCTAGATTTTTTCTTTTTCATATTTTTTTATTTATATGGCCACCCTAAATTCCAAATAACCAAACTGTTTCTTTCTCCACTTTTAACTGGACATACTCTATGCCACACAAAACCAGGAAATACAACTAAAGATCCTTTAGGCAATATCTCTTTACATTTCATAACATTTCTTTTTTTATCAGGATCCATATTTCTAAAATCAAATTCTAGTTCTCCACCTTTATAATCTTTTGGATCAGATAAAGTAACTGTAACAGATAGTTTTCTAATTTTACCGTGTGATGGATCTCCTTGTTCTCTTTGATATGGTCTATCCCAACCATCACAATGCCAATCGTAATATTGGCCTTTTTTATATTTTGTAAACTGACAAGACTCACTAAAATCCCATTGAAAATTCCAACCAGCTGAAGCATTTGCTTGATGTATGTAAGGTTGAATTTCTTTGTAAATCCATCTATCATTCATCCAAACAATATTAGAATCTCTTTTCTTTTTTAAATCTTTAATTTGTTTTTGATTTAATTTTTTAGAATCACCATAACCACCAGTGACTGCCATTTGATCTTGAAGTTGTTGACCATATTTTACAATGTCATCACAGATACGCGAAGGTACCGCTGATTGAAAATACCAATAATAATTTGTAAGGTTCATATATCTTTATGAACTTAATATAACATTTATTATGAAACTGTCAATGTACCCGAAGCTGTAAATTTAGCTAATTTATCTCCACCGGGGTGAGTTGAAATTGTTGCAGACGGACCTGGGTTAGCAGTAAAAGTAACTGCGCTTGGTCCTCTTAAAATAACGATACCTGATCCACCTGGCATACCATTGTTAGGTGCACCCGGACCATATGATCCACCACCTCCACCACCAGTATTATCAGAACCAGCTGCAGAAGCTCTTGGATGAGAACCACCAGGTCCTCCTAAAACTCCACCAGCTCCACCACCGCCAGCTCCACCTACACCACTAGTACCAGATCCAGATGTTCCACCACCTCCACCACCAGCATAAGATGTATCAGGTCCTAAAATTGTATTTGGTGCACCAGCTCCACCAGCTCCACCATCACCAGAACTAGCATTACCACCATTTGCGGTAGCTCCACCACCTCCACCACCAGATTCTGTATAAGCTCCTGCATTAGCTCCAGCTCCACCATTATTTCCTTGAGGGGGACTAGTTGGAGGTGCATTACCACAACCTCCAGAACCTGGAGTGTTATAACTTCTTCCACCACCTGAACCACCGGGGTTTGCATCTCCACCAACATCAGCTCCTGCTCCACCACCTGTTGCTGTTATACTTTCAAAAACTGAATTTGTTCCATTAGCGTCAGCAGACCCACCAGCACCAACTGTAACCGTATGAGAATTTCCTGATTCAACATTAGAAAAAGGTAAAGAACTACCTCTTAACGGAGAAGGTCCATAACCAGAAGCACGATAACCTCCAGCACCTCCACCACCACAACCGCAGTTACTTGTTCCACCACCTCCACCACCAGCGACCACTAAATAATCTAAACTATATGTTATTAATTTTACAGGCCATGTTCCTTGTTGCTTGGCTGCCATTTGACTTTGCATTGACCACACACCACTTGCTTTACTTAATTCTTTTACAATAACTATTCCTGAACCACCATTACCACCAGCACTTCCATTACAACCAGGGGCATATCTGTGTCCACCTCCACCACCTCCAGTGTTTGTAGATCCAGCTGATCCATTATAAGAAGTTGAGGATCTACCACCATTACCACCACCTCCAGCACCACCATCACCACATACACCAGATCCACCTCCACCAGCATATACGGTACAATTAATTATAGAAGCTTTTCCAGCACCACCATCACCTTCAGGTCCATCTGCACCTTTAGCAGAAGCTCCACCTCCACCACCACCATTTGGTCTATCTCCACCTGGAAAACCTTGAGAGGGACTTACAGGAGGAGTGTTACCACTTCCTGTACTAGAATTTGGTCCATAAGCTCCACCACCACCAGATCCTCCTGGATTTCCACTTTGTATAGGAGCAGGATAAGCTGTATTTGACATTGCACCTTTACCACCTCCTGTAGATGTAGTACATCCAAAACTAGAATTTGATCCATTAGTAGAATCACCAGGATTTGAACTTGGTCCTCCAGAACCTCCACCACCTACAACTGCAGCATAAGGTGTGTTACCACATACATTTAATTCTAAACATCTAAAACCACCAGCTCCACCACCACCGCCTCTACTTACACATGCAGCAGAGTAACCTCCACCGCCACCGCCACCACCTGCTACGATTAAAGCTCTAACAAGTCTAGTTCCTGGTTGTGTAGTTACTGTAGAAGTTCCAGATGTTTTAGTTGTAAGCGTGCACTTTCCAAAAGAAGTTCTATTTATTTTACCAATTATTCCGCCATTAGATCTGGCCATGTGAGTCTCCTATTCGGACACCCAAGCTGTGCCATTCCAATTATATTTGGTAGGTGTTTCCGATTCGTCGTTTGATTTTGTTGCTTCCCAACCTGTTGTGTTGTCAGCATTGTATTTTGTTTCGTTCCAAGAAATTACGTAATGCCATACGCTATTTTCTCTATCCTCACCATCATCAGTTATAGATGGGTATGTAATTGGTGCTTGCCACTCATCATCTGCATCTAATGACCATGAAGCATAAGGTTGTTGTGTTAAAAATTTATCTTTTACAGGATCATAAATCATTCCGATTCCTGCATATTGTTTTCTAAAATTATTATTGTAAGAAGTTTGTTTCCAAATCCCCCCTTTAAAAAAATTAATACACCATGTTTCTCCATCTTGGTGCATGTCTGAAGGAACTTCATCATTTGAAACAACTACCACTCTTTGTACTACTTGATGTGAATCTGATGTAAATCCAGTAGGATCCGTCATTGTTTTTAATTCTGCGAAATGTGCCATATTTTTACTCCTTAAAAGCTATATTTATATTTTAATCTTAACTAATTGTCAACGTTCCAGATACAGTAAATGTCATTACAGTACATCCTCCTGCAGGGCCTGGTAATGTTGCTTTACTATTTGTTCCTGGAGCTACACTAAATGTAGGTCCTAAAGGTCCAGGTGCTCTTAATATAACAATTCCTGATCCACCAGCTCCTTGAGCACCACTAAACCAGTTTCCACCACCTCCACCACCAGTATTTACTGTTCCTGCAGTACCGCCACCAGGTCCACCAGCTCCACCACCACCAGATCCACCAGCCCCAGCTCCTCCTGGCCCTGAACCACCTCCACCACCTGCATATGCTGTGCATGAATTATTAATATTGTTTGTAACACCAGCTCCACCTGCACCACCAGAATTACTTGTATTCGCAGGACTAGCTCCTCCTGCTCCACCACCACCTGATGCATGATCCCCTCCTGGATTTAAAGGAGAAACTGGTCCACTAGGATTTCCTTGAGGCGGATCTACAGGAGGTGTGTTACCTGCATAACCACCAGTTTGACCATAAGGTCTATTTAATGAACCACCACCAGATCCTCCAGCTGCACCTGAATTACCACCACCTGTTCCTTTACCACCACCAGCTGATGTTATTGTTGAAAATGTTGAATCGTTTCCTTGACCACTTCCTGATCCTCCAGAACCGACAGTAACTGTATAAGGTCCTGGTGATATAACTAATGCTGATCCTTGTAAAGGAGAAGGTCCGTAACCAGAGGCTCTATATCCACCAGCTCCACCACCTCCAGACGATGCACCACCGCCACCAGCGACTACTAAATAATCTACTGTAGTAACATTTGGATCTCCATCAGCGACTGTTAAACATCCTGATGCTGTAAAACTTGCTATTTGATCAACTCCACTAGGAGTACTAACATAAGAAAGCGAACCACCTGGTGTTGTTGATAATGTAATTCCTTGACCTGCATTTGCTCTTGCAACCACAATACCTGAACCACCTGCAATACTAGTTAAAGCACCACCACCCGATCCACCACCAGTGTTTGCACCTCCTGCTGCATTTGTAGTTGGTTGACTGCCACTAGATACATAAGTAACACCACATCCTCCACCACCAGCTCCGCCACAACCAACAGTTCCTGAAAGATAAACGGCACCGCCACCACCTCCAGCGTATGTTGTAGCTTGTCCTGTAATATTGTTTGGTGCTCCTGCACCTCCATTTCCACCTTTTCCAGGACCTGCATTGCTTCCAGAAGCAGTAGCTCCACCACCACCTCCTGCTCCAGTAGATGGTCCACATGCTGGTCTAGCATCATTTCCTCCAGCATTACCTTGAGGTGGATCTGTGGGAGGTGTATTACCTGCTCCTCCACATCCATCGTTAAAATTACCACCTACCGCACCACCACCTGAACCTCCAGTTGAACCAGAACCAGCTGCAGATGTTCCTGTTTTACCACCACCTGTAGATGTGATTGTTGAAAATACTGAATCAGAACCACAAGTTCCACTTCCTCCACCTCCAACTGTTACTGCATAACTTCCTAAACTTAATTCTAATGCTGATCCTTGTAATGGACTTGGTCCATATCCTGATGCACGATAACCACCTGCACCACCTCCACCACCAACGTGTGCACCAGTTGGAGATCCTCCACCACCAGCAACGACCATGTAATCTATGTCTGCTGTTCTTGAAGGCCATGTGCCATTTTCCAATGCATCAAATTGATCATTGAGACTCCAGACTCCTGAAGCTTTGTTTAATTCTTTTACTACAACTAATCCTGAACCACCTGCTCCACCTGACTGATTGGGTTCTCCACCAGCTCCACCGCCACCACCGCCAGTGTTAGCACATCCTGCACTTCCATTAGCTGATGGTCCTTTTCCACCAGCTCCACCACCGCCTGCTCCACCTGCACCAGCTGATCCTGGAGATAATCTTTTACCACCGCCACCACCGCCACCATAAGTGACACATGAACCTGTAATATTACTTGCTAATCCAGCGCCACCAGCACCACCATTACTAGAACTAGGGCTTGGTTGATCAGCAGGAGTTCCTGCAGCGCCAGCACCGCCACCACCACCACCAGCTTGAGCACATCCAGAAGATGAAGAAAATCTTCCATCTCCACCAGGATTTCCTTGAGGAGGAGTTGTTGGAGGAGTGTTTCCTGCTGCTCCGTTAGGTAAATCTTCAGTTGTATAACCTTGTCCACCACCACCTGATCCACCTGTTCCTGCATCAGCAATATTAGGAAAACTTCTTCCACCTTTTCCACCTCCTTCAGAAGTGTAAGTTGTGCCTTCTATAACAATACTTGAATTAACTCCATCTGTATATGAAGCACCTCCACCACCAATAACTACTGCTCCCAAAGTAGCACCACCAGAAACTGGTACACTTGAAATTGTTCTAACACCACCAGCACCTCCACCGCCAGCAGCACCGCCACTTGTAGATCCACCACCTCCACCTCCAGCGACAACAAGAGTATCAACTAATCTTGTACCTGGTTGTGTAGTAGCTGCACTTGGTGCGCTTGATGTTTTAGATGTAACTTTATTTTTTCCGAAAGATGTTACGTTGACTGGTCCTATTATTCCGCCATTTGCCATAGCCTATAGTACCTCCTAATCGTCTATAACTTCATATGATATGTATAGAGTTAGGTCAGAGTTTGCACTAGCTCCACCTTTTAATACATCACCTTCTTCTAGATAGATAGGTGTATCTGCTAAAACTAAAACTGCATCAGCTGGAACTGAAACAGTGTTTGCTATTTTAAAAGTTGCTCCAGAAATAGAACCACCTGTTGCTGCTGAGGTTCTAGTTGCTTTTGTTATTTGAACTGTTACGTCTGCTGCATTTGTTCCATCAATATTTGCAACTGACATTCTATTAATTTTTACTAATTTACCAGAAGCCACAGTCATTAAGGATGTAGTAAGAGTTGTGTCTAACTCGTAGCCTTGTGACTCTCCTATAATTGTTGCTACTGATACTATATTTGGTGCTGCCATAATTTACTCCTTTTATCCGAAAACGATCGCCATTGCAATAGCTTTTCCTGTTGTTGCTGGTGAAGAATCAAAGGTTAATTGACCAACAGCTGTAGTCCCTGATCCTGTAATACTATCTACCTTTAAAAACGTGCCTGCTGTTATATTTGATGTTGGAAACTTAATTGTATAGCTCTGACTAGATGAATGTGGGGGTGACTGTAAAATAATACCATGACTGTTAGACTCACAATTAAGCTGAATTGCACCTGGGTTTGTAGCACCCATAACCTCGATATTACCTGTTGCTTTTGGTCTTAATTTTAAACTAACATTAGTATCACTACCATTTGCACCAATTTGTGGCCCTGCACCTGTTGCAGAGTTTGTTACATCAACAAAGTTTACCGCAGATCCAGTTGTTTCAAATATTAACTGCTCATTTCCATTTTCATCTCTGATACCATGAGCATCATCAAAATCTATCATGAAAGAGTTTGTATCTAAATTACCACCTAATTGTGGTGATGTATCATCTACAACATCTCCTCCAAATTCTTGAAGTGTTATATTTGGATTAGTTCCATCGTCTGCTTTTGCATATGCAATTACAGTTTTGCCATTTGGAACTGTAGCAGAAGTTCCTGTACCAGTTGCATATTTAAATACAACATTTTGTGATCCAGAAGTTGCATTTTTTAAAATATAAAAATTTTGTACATCTAAAGGTATTGTAACATTTCTAGATGCTGTAAGTGATCCTGTAAATTCTATAACTCTATGTGCAAGAGTTGCACCAGTTGATCCATCAGATACTGAAAGAGTTGTATCAGAACCATCTGTTACTGCTTGAGTTGTATAACCACCAGATATTTGTTCAACGATTTCTAAATTTGTATTTGTTTTTGTACCCCAAGTTCCTGCGTTTTCACCAGTTGCTTGTTTTTCTATACCCAGAGGGGTGTATGTTGATGCCATAAAAATTCTCCTAAGCTGCTACATCGTTATAACTTGTATTTGATCCAGTTGCAACATCCGAATATGAAGAATTCGAACCCGTTGAAATATTACTATACGATGTATTGGAACCAGTGTCAACATCGCCATAAGCAAATATATTTACAGTTCCTATATTAAACGTTGTAGATAATCCAGTTAATCCTACTGTGATATCTGTTAATGAAACTGTTCCTAAACTAGCATTAAACGATACTCCTGTTAACCCTAAACCTTCTTCTACAGTTAAAGATCCCAAACTAGAGGTCATGCTAATACCTGTTAAATTAGCAACAGCACCACCTAATCCAACTATAGAACCAAGACTAGTTTCCATAGAGAATCCAGAAACAATAACAGTATCATTTGGTACGGTTACTGAACCTAAACTAAATGTTGCTTCAATACCTGTTAAATCTGCTTCTTGTGACGAACTTCCAACCGCTGTACCTTGTGTTAAAGTTATTTCT
>Ga0208157_1001059_pt1 | contig 13180 bp, 11 predicted proteins | sample 5_EtaG_FD_184077 | JGI IMG/M metagenome (GOLD analysis project Ga0208157, IMG submission 184077) | Marine viral communities from the Subarctic Pacific Ocean - 5_ETSP_OMZ_AT15132 metaG (SPAdes) (version 2) | ecosystem: Environmental > Aquatic > Marine > Oceanic | place: Pacific Ocean | collected...
AAAACTATCGGACAAAGATGTTGTATCTACTGTTTCGCGTTGAGTATTTAGTTCATAACTTCTTACCTGCGATAAAATCCTAAACTCCGCAGACTGTATAATTATTTTGATCTGTATTGACGCGCCAGGTGTTGCAAGTGCTGTTGCGTTTGCTGTTTTGCCGTTTATTGCATCAGCAAAAGAATCGTAAAGACGTATTCCATTTAAATCGTCAACGTTGATAAATTTTCGTACCGCTCTTGCTGAGTAACCGCTAATAAAAGACAGTGCTGCATTGGATTTGTTGCTAATTCTGACTTCATCGCCTGTCAACAATTGACCTGGCTCAAAGTCAAAACTAAAACGCTTTCTGTCTGTATTTACGTCACTAGGAACTACCGTTCCATCAATTTGAGTGTCGTTGAACTGGCGCTTTAGCTCAACATTGCCAAAAGTTCCGAGGTAAATGCTCATCAGATATTAACCGCAACTGGAGCGCCTTGGCATTGGAATTGAATATCTGCTGCTACAATGTCGCCAACAGACATTGACAAAGATATGTTGGTAATAAAGACTCTCATGTCAATAAATTTACCAGAAGTCGTTCCATCATCTATGTTTAAACGTAATCTAAAATTTTTCAAATCTGTGTCAGCTTCGTTTTGATCCAATGAAGCACCATTATCAAAACCTGAATCAGCACTACGTGGCTTGAAAACTTTATTTAAAAAAGTGCTTGCGCTATTATCAGAGTTACTTGTACCTAGAACTTCTTGATAATACAAAATACGACAACTGCCTGTTGTTGATCTTCCTATAGGGACAAAAGTATCGTCTGTGTCACCTAAGGTTTTATTGCTAATTAAAGAAACTGATGAACTTACGCTCCAATTTTGGACCTTTGCAATCTCAGTGCCAGGATCGCTGTTATTGGTCGTGTCATTTAAAAACAGCTTGCCAGTAGCGCCGGTAAAAACAGCCATCAGAGCACGCCAATCAGATTCACTGTAACAGTGCTACGGCCCAAAGCTACCTGTGCCACCTGTGGTGGCCCTTCATAGCGATAGTTGTTGCCATGGGTTTGAGCGCCTAAAGCGTCTTTGTCGCCCTCCCATCCGCCGCGAGTTGGATTTATGTCTGTCCCATCTACGTTGCCAACAGCAAAAGTCTGGAACGTGCCTTGAACCGTGTCGTAATGATCTAAAAACAACTCGGCGTCGGCGTCTAAAATATTTGCATAGGTAAGCGACAGCTTCATATTGGTGCGTTTATCGCCATACAAAATCCTGTGCTCAGCGCCGTTTTGAGCCTTGTAAGTCTTGACTGGATAGTCACCTGACTCAAAAGTGCGAGCGCTTGGCACCAAATAGTCCCCCAGCGCAAATGGTGCTGTGCGTCCTGCTTTAGTGATCGGAAAAGTCATGACTTAACGCTCCAGCCAGCTGATCTTACAACCGCTAAGGCGATTTCGCTCTGCTGCTCACTGTTACAAGGGTACTCAGAAGCAACAATATCGACAATGCCGTCTTGGGTAAAAGTCAACTGCTCAACAACATAGATATTCTGAGATACTTCGCTAGCTGTCACAGTGAATAAAATGTTGTGATATTTAGAATCGTTGACTTTGCCCCCTGAAACCATCAACTTGCCTGTTTCAATTTCTTCGTCTGCCGATCTAAAATAAGTAATATCATAACCTTCTAAATTGTCTGGCATATCTCGCACGCTTGTAATTACGCCAGTAGCATCAACCGTTCCAGTATTTGCAGAGTTATAAGGAGTTGCTTCTGTCGTTACTTTAATAAAAGATCCAGCGCCAATGTTTAAACCTTCTGCTGTCGTAGAAAAGTTTATTGTATGGGTCACATACGCCCGCAAGGCCAAGAAATACTTGCCTACTAAAGCCGCGTGACTTTTTGACGTGCAAAATTGCGTCAGATCAAATTCTTCTTGAGGCAACAAGCTGGTGCCAGGAGAAGAATAAATGCCAGTGTCGTCAATTCCTTTTACTTCAATAACTGCTTCTTCTGGCAATTGATTGGCGCGTTCTTGTCTATACCGAATAACAGCCTTGAAAGATCGACGCTCTTCCGCTCCAAGGTATTCAATCTTGTAGCTGTTTTCGAGAATGTTTCCAGCCGTAAAATAATGCTCGGGTATAATAGAGCCTGTCTTTATAGTCCCATCGTCATTAACTGGGAAAGCAGGTTTTAATGAGAACTTGCCATTGACTATTGAAAAATTACATAAAAAACTTGGCGCAATGTCACTAAAGAACTGCCGTAAATTGGTGCGCTCAACGATTGGACCATTAAAGAACAAATTATTTTTTACAAGAAATTTAGAAGTCAGGACCAAATCGCTTCTTTCGACCATGTAACTTCTGTTGCCGTCCATTCCCAACAAACCACCCGCTCCAGCGGTTTGGTCTGTAAACATGAAATACATCAAATCTGTCAACAGATTGCTGGGACCATGCCTTGCAGTATCACCGTAAAAAGAACCGGAAAGGCCAACTGTTGGATGCAACCGCTCCACTGCTATTCCGTTCTTTAGCCACACTCGCATTTGATCAAGAGCAGTAAAATTACGTCCTGCCTTAAGTGAAAAACCAGCCAGAGTTAAATTAAACATATTGGTAACACTATCATTAATTTGCACTTCGTTTATGTACACAATTTCATGTTCAGGCGATGAATTGTTTGATTTTTCAACAAAATTGCGATAGGCACTGATGTCTGAGACTTGTGATTGCGATGCAAAATCAAGCTCTGAACTACTTACAGGGTCGGTAGTTCGTTCTAATTTTACGCTGCTAATTCTGTAGTTTTGTCCAACAGAGCTGTATAAAGTGCGGAATGGATTGTTGCTGCTTACCACGCGAAAGTCTGAAAATATTTCGTCAACCTCCCACTTAGCTATTGTTGTATCTGTCCCTTCATAAATTTTAGTCACTTTGCCGTTTGTCCAGCCTTGGCGTTGACCGACAATTGGAGCTTTGAAATCTATAACCGTGGCTGTTAAATCAACAGTAATTTTTTTCAGCCCTTTAGTGAAAACAAATGCTGAGACAGTTTTTTTATCAGTAGCCTTAAGGTTGCCTATCGCTCCAAAAACTTCGTAGCGCCATGCTTGTGATCTAGCAACTAGCTCCACGTCTTTAGTAATCGTATTCACTACAAACTTCATGCCTGAAAATGTCATTGTTCCATCAGGGTGGTTATCAACAAACGGATTTGTGTTTGGATAATTTGACTGACCACTTGTAACATTAGTGCCTTCAGATCCTCTCTTAATCTCAATTGTTTCTCCAGCAGAGAACCCTCCCCCACTGCCTAAAACAGTAACTCTTGAGCTGCCGTCACTGTCGTCAAATGCCCAGCGAAATGTCTCACCAGAATAAGATGCAGTATCATTTTCTTTTTTTCTAATTTTCCATCGCAAATGCAGCCATTTCTCTTGTTTGCCATTTATATACTCAAATGTTTCAACGGTGATATAACGATTTTTTCTTACGTTTGAGCTGTCCGCACTTCCGGCAATTGCATAAAAGAAAGCAGATTGCTTGCCTTTGTTGATGCCTGCATTCGCAATGTTTCTGTTTGAAGGAGGTCTGCCTAAATTTTGACCGACTTCTGCAATGTTTCCTGTTGCTACGGTAGGAGAAGGAGAATAAAAAGCAGCTGCATCTGGATAAGTAGGCTCCTCGACAGCAGAAATTGTTTTAGGAGCTTTTTTAAATTCATTGTTGCCTTTAAGACCTGTTTTATCATTAAATTTTCTGCCAGAAGTTTGTATTTCCAGCACAAGTCCATTGCTTAAACCTACGGGGCCTACCTGAACCTTGTTTGGTTCTGACTTGTCAGCAGTGCTTGCTGATTGATCTAGAACGACAAACGTAAATGATCTATCCGTATCTCCAATAGCTCTAAACTCAGAGCAAGTGAAAGGAACAAATTTAAATTCAAGTTGACGCTGTAATTGTTCAGGGCGCTGCTCTTCGTCTTGGTTGATAAATTTGATGTAATTATATTGGGCGCTTGGGCTCTGGCCTTGGATTACAAAGATCTGAGGGAACGCTGCAAAAGTTGATCCATTGTCCCTAGCATCTCTGACATAAATCCTAAACATCGAAGAACGACGGATTGTTGAGTTTATCGTTCCATTGTTTATTTGTATGTTTAGTTCTTCAGAGTTTTTTACTTCTCCAGTGGAGGGCAGGTTTTGAAAATTACACAACCCGTTTAAACGCTGAAATACAGTGCTCTTAAGCCCAATCTCAGTGATAAATGCTGGCCTGTTGTTTTTGATAGTTGCAATCGCAACTTGCGTTAAAGGAAAAAATCCTTCGCCAACGTTAATTGATTGATCGCCAACACCGCTGTCTCCTATAAATGCGTTGCCATCGCCCTGCGGCTCAACGACTAAATCTCTGCTGACAATGCCAATTTTTTTAAACATTGAAGTTGATGTGTCTACACATTCCATTGTTATTCTTTGGTCGTTTTCGCCTCCTCCTGAAGGCTCAAAATTTCGCAGCTTTCTCTTTGTTACTTTCCAAATACTTCCACCAATCATAAAATGCTCACCAAGCTGCATTGCCCCGTCAGCCTCTTGCTGTAGTGAGCTGACAGTTGAATTTATGTCATCAACAGACGCTCCACCTTCTTCCCTTTGGTAAAAGTCTTCTTGTATTTTTGAATTTTTTATTGAAAACACAATTGTGTCGCCTTCTGCTACGTTTTCAATTACGGTCTTAAATGTCCTGTCGATAAATAATGCGCTGTCAGTATCAATGTTTTTTACTGTCTCGTTAGTTGCCTTGACAGTGTACTCAATAATTCCCATGCGGGGACTGTAGTTTCTTCCAGTACCATCATGAAACTGTTTGATGATTGGCTTGCGATCTTTTTTGATTGCGCTTTTTGGAATGATCTCTCGATCTCTAAAGGATCTGCCATCATCAACCGCTCCAGATTCCCCCATTATTTTCATGCGCTGCAAAACAAGAACTTTTTTTTGATCTTGGTTGCTATCTTCTGCGATAAGATTTAATTGATAATTGACCCTAAAGTTTGTCCCGTTTGCGATTGGGCTGTGGCAGCCAAATGCTGCGGAATTTGCAGGTGTATAGGCATGACAGAAAAGTTGATTAGCCTCAAGCTCTCCTGCATCTTCGACCTCAAAAACATCGTCATCGTCCCCTTTGCCTACTCCTGGATCTCCAGAGTCAAGTGGCCCTCTTGTTCCATATTGCTTGTCACTTCCTCGAATACGAAAGTTGCCTGAGAAAGATGCCTTGTGCCAGTAAAAAGCAAAATTATCCTCAAAAATTGCGTCTAGCGCATTGTTGCCTAGAAAAATTCCCTCTAATTCTGGCTTGTCAATGCCAATATCGTTTACGCCTTGTTCGCCAACAACAAACATAAGCTTGGCTCTTTGCGACGTTCCATGGCTAAACATCCGCGACCAGATCAACTTTGGCGTAACCAACATTCCGCCAATATCGTTCTTATACATCCCAAAGATTATGGGAACAGGCGAGGCATAATCTGCAAGCTCGGCAAGCGTCTCAAAGCCGCGTGAAGGCGTAAAGCGATTAGCCCCTGTAATGCTGCCTAGATCTTTAACGCTGCCACCTTGAGCGCGTGGCATCTTTGGCTTTGGTGTCAGCAGATATGAAACACCAGTTAAAGTTAAACCAATTGCTAAATTGGTAAGAACTACTGTGGTCGCGCTTTTCCCTGCTGCTGCACCTCCTAAATACGCTGAAGCAATTGCAGCGCCAGACGTAACAAGCGCATTTTGAATATCAGGAATATGGTCATACTCCGCTGGCCTTACCGCTCCACGCCTTCTTATCTCAGCCGTAAATGCTTGATACTCTTCTTCAGTTATCCCAATCGTTGCAATTAACTGCCTTTCGTACGGAAGCAGTGGTACGTTGTAAATGCTCGGACCAATGACCATTGCACCTTTTGAGTCATTGGGCCGATATAGAGAATCCCTTTTTGCCATGTGACTGCGAATGTCCAGGATTGCTGCGGTAGCAGCAGAATGTCCCCATCATACGCAGGCTTTTCAACTCGCAAACCCCACCGCATTAAATCCCGGCACACTTCCCACTTGCTTGCCTCGTACCAGTTCTGGTTAAACGGTGGCGCGTCAATCCCCATCCGCTCCAATGCCTGATAACAAAGATGGATGCAGTCAATATGCCCGTCACTACCGTCAGCGCCAAGCCGATACGGCATTCCAATTAGATCACTGCAGTCGGACATTATTTGCAATTGGCAAATTGCCAACAAGTTTCTTGGTTAAAGCACGCCTTGGAATGTCCGTTCCAACAGCATCTAGCACTGAGCTGAGTTGCAGATTTAGCGATACGTTGTCCCAAGTTCCACCAGTAATCTGCCCGGTGTAACTATGTACGCTTCGATGTACGCCGCTAGATGGATTAGTTGAGTCTACAATTAAAACTTCAACCTGAACAACATAATGATCTCTAATTGCTAAAACTGCCCATCTGCGAGATAAGTCATTGTTTGGAAAGACCAGATCAGCTTCCATGCCATCTCCCGTACGGTTTACTGTTACGCCAGAAAAACCAAACGGCACGAAACCATACGAGTTGCTCTCGTATGTCATGTCTTGATTAATAAAAAAGTTCTGAAAGCGGAACTGAACAAACAGCCCTTCAGTGTTGCTATTTGTTGACTCCCGCAAGGCATTGATCGTTACAAGTTGGCCTAAAGCGTACTGACTTCCCTTGATTTCTTCGCTCATATTCCGATCCTCTTGCGTGTACTGCCACTCATTTGTAAACGCTTCAGGGTTTGCTGTTCACCCTGTTTAGCACCTTGCTGTGCAGCCTGCTGCATTCCAGTTTGGAACTGATCAGCAGTCACGTAATCGACGCTATTGATCCGCTCCACCGTGTAGCGAACATCGATTGGAGCGGCAAGAGCAGTTCCGCCACCTCCTCCTTCTCCTGTCGATTCAGTTGCGCCAGAACCTGAAATAACAGAATCACCACGGCTGCCGCGTGAGTAACGCGACATTGCAGTACGCATTTTAGATTCAGGAATGACATATTCAGGCTCGCCACCTTCACCAATTAAAGCGTTAGTGGGGCTTGAAACATATCCGCCTGTAGCCATAGGAAATACAGTAGGATTTATTGCGTTAAGTCCCGTCCGTACTGCAAATTGAAGCAAGATTGATCCAACATCTTTAAGGATTGCGGCAAGACTTTCTTGCAAGGTTTTTGTGCCGTCAATCGCGCTGGTAATTCCATTTACTAATCCGTTTTCAATAGCAGATCCAACACTGCGATACAAATCTTTCAGCTTTTCGGCCTGTAACACTTGTTCTTCAAGAGCAGCGTTTCCTCGAATTAAATTTTCAGCTCTTGCGCTATCTGTTGCATTCATGCCTTTAGTAATGTTGGCAATAGCTTGCTTTAGTTGAACTTCTTTTTCGTTTCCTTTTAGCCTAGCCATTAACAATTCTTGCTCGTTTTCCAGCGAAGTAAATGGAGCGTTCATGGCATCCATAATTTGCCTAAACTCTGCATCCATTTCCAGTTCCTTTAGCTCGGCAAAAGTTGCGAATAATCGCTGGAATCGTTTATCTGTTACGCCAGAATCTTGATCAACAATATCCATTGCCTTAGAAAGGTCTTGCAGTTCTCTCCTGACTTTATCTATTTCTCCTGTCCTAATCCCCTGAAATTGATCAGCAGCTTGCAATTCACCGCCAGGAAAACCTCTTATTTGTTGCATCCTGAACTCTGCAATCTTTGCACGCTGTTCAAATTCTGCTGCCAATTCAAGAGCGTTACCCTGTTGTTGCAATGCTTGACCACGCAAGCGTGCTCGCTCTAAATCTATCTGGAACAACTGATTTGCAAACCTCCGCTCCAACTGCAATGAATCCATCTTGACTTTGGCAAAAGCCCTTTCGTCTTGCAGCCTTTTGTTAGCCTCTTGCTCGCGTTCTTTTGAAAATTTTCTTTGGTTACTATTGATTTGATCAATAATTTTTTTACGCTCTTTTTCTAACTCAAGAGCCTTCTCTTCTCGTAAGCCTACAAGACTGCGCTGGGACGCAGTAGCCTGGGCAAAACCACCTTCTAATCTAAAATCAGGCCTTGCTCGATCTCCAGTAGCACCTTCGTTGCCCGCAATAAACCTAAACGCATCTCTGACTGCCTCTACTCCATCAACAAAAAGATTTATCGCTCCAGCGCTAATATCAGCCATTGCAGTTAAAACGCGCAAGACTGGGGGCAAGACACCTGACGTAATTCGCTTAATAGAATCAGCTAATCTTTGATTTGCAGCATCAAAACTTGAAAGGTCTCTTACTGCATTTGCTCCATAAGCTTTTTGCAGTTCTGCTTGTTGAATGCGGTAAACACCAGCAGCGTCACCAGACTCTTCAAGCTCTTGAACTACAGCTTTAAGTGATCCAGCAACCTTAAATCCTGCCGACTCCAACGCTGCAAAAACATCGGTTGACTCTTGGAGAGACGCTGCAATTTGAGCCTGTCCTTGAACAAAAGCATCTACTTGCGCTCCAATAGCACTACCAAAAATTTGAGCGCCAAAGCCGCCTTGTCCACCTTTACCAGCAATAGCTCCACCTACACCACCTAAAATAGCGCCCGGACCTCCCCCAAATAACAGCGGGAAACCTGCGCCAAGAGCAATATCTGATGTTAGTTTTTGCTGTTTTCGCCCTGCAGCAATTTTTCCACGTCTACGACGCGCTAGATTTTCTCTTTGATCTACACGTCTTTGCAAAATTTTATTGATTTTTTCCTCTGTCTTTGCCTCTCTATCTGCAAGCAGCATCGCATCACGACGCTCTTTGCCTATTTGTTTTGTTAGCTCCAAACGTTGCAAAAAGTCTCTAGACCGTATCTGCGCTTCATCGGCTGCAGCTTTTTTTGTATTTAAAATTTGTCGCTTGATTTGATTTTGCTGCTGCGCTTGAGTTTTAGTTTGATTGCTTATATTACGATAACTGTTTGCTAAATCAACGACTTCTTGCGTGCCCTTTCCTAGAGCCTGTACGCGTTCATTTTCTTTTGCAACTGTTTTTGCAGTAATTCGGTCGATAGATTCATAAACTTCATTCAACTCTTTTGCAGCTTTTAGCGAACGATTAAGCCGATCTCCTATAGGGCTTGATTGCCCCCCTAGGACTGATGAAGACGGACCGCCTATCGGCCCAAACTGAGTTGTTGAACCAAATTGAACGCCAGGTTGAGGCCCAATAGGAGTAGGAAACGCTGTCCTGCTTACTGCTGACCCTGGCCTTAAATACCTGCCAGACATACTGCCGCCCGGCTGACGAATTGATGCAGCAGCAGCGTTATAACGTTTTAATGAAGCTGTAGCACCATCACGTTGCCTAATTTCCTCAGCAATAAGTTGATTAGTACGAGCTTGTGCAGTATTAGCATTTTTTAGTGCGGTTACGTACTTATCAACTGCTCTTTTTTCCTCTACTGTGCCTTGTTGAGCACTATCTAAAAGTTTTCTAGCCTGCGCCAGTTGACTGTTAAAATCTTTTAACGACCCTGGGCCATTCAAAAGGTCAATCTGCTTAGCAAGCTGATTGAGACCTTTTTGCAATTGCGTAACTTTCGTTACTCCCTTTGCGACAATCTCAATCTCAGCCCTGTAAGCCACAGCGCAACCGCACAGCTTTAATTACATCACTCTACCTGCGCCTGCGAGCCTTGGCGAACTGTTTTTCCTGATCCTCGTTCAACACCTGAAAATACGCGCTCCAGCCAATGACCTCTTCTGCTGTCATTGTCGCCTTAAGCTCCGACAGGCTCATGCCAAGCTCTTTGGCAATGCCAAACTGCAGCATGAGCCAGTTATCTTTCCGAAGCTCGGCGCTCAGGATTTTGGGTCGATGGCCTCTTTTTCGTCATCAGTCAAAATTGCCACCATTAAAGACTGCAAATCTTTGTCCTTTACTTCGTTTTTAAGCACATCAGTTTCACCAGGCAAAAACAGAGCATTGCCATTTTCATCTTTAGCCTTAGCAATCAAAAGTTGCAAAGCAAACGCATTGTTATCCCCCGATCCAGCACGTTTTTCAGCGCGTTCACGCTCTGCCATCGTCAATGGCGTAGCCCACATTTCAAACTCTGTACCGTCCGAGAGCTCGACTGTTTTCTTAACTGCTTCGAGATTGGCTGCTTTCTTGAGACGGTCAATGGCGCGAATTGCCATACATACTCACTTGGTTGTACTAGCACAATAGCATTAAAAAAGCCCCCGACAATATCAGGGGCTCTTGCTATCAGCTAGCAATCAACTTTTAGCAAAGTCGAAAGTAGGTGCAGTGGTGGGACGGAAGTTGACTGAAACAGTCTGCGCGTCATCTGGCGTAACCGAGAAACTTGCAGAGGTCAGTACAGCCTCAAGCTGAATGGAACGACTCTTTGTGTCGTCAGGCGTGCCAGAAGACAGCACCGTGTCCATATACAACTTAAATGTCGCACCAGCTTGCTGACGCTGAGTTACGTCTTCAATCAAGCGAGCAGAGATCCCGGTGTCATCATCTGTGAAATACACTTCCGCAGATCCAGTGCCGTCAGCAAAACCAGAGATAAACGTACGGAATGGAGCGGTTTGACCCAACGTTCCACCAATACTGGTGGTGTCAATTTCTTCGCGAGTTACCTCGAAGCTCCAAGAACGGACATTTGCGACTGACTGAAACTCAGTAAAGTTGATCGCAAAGTCGCTTGTACCGTCAGTACCATCGCTGCTTAATGCAAGCTCAGTTCCGCCTGCGGTGGCAGCAAACGTAGCAACACCAGTTGCAGCCACGTAAGTCCTGATAAAAACAGGAGTGCCTTCAGTCAAACCGCCAGGCAGAGTGCCGCCACCAGCAGTAAACGAAACCTTGTCGTCTACTTTGAAGTTCAGGAAAGCGCCAACAGCAATGTTGTTGCTTGCGCTGGTAACATCAGCAGCTTTGAACGTGCCGGATGTACCAGCAGGCTTGTAATAGAGGGCTCCAGAGGTGCCCGAAAGGACGGTAGCCATTCGTAAAACGGAGAATGGTGGACTTTACGGGCGGAACCCGGACAGATCTAGCTTAGCGCGTTGACGACAAAACATCTAACCATGATCTTCTGCAATAAACCCTGTATCGATCCGTCCCACCAGATGCGGAGACCCTTCTGTTGCTGAAAATGTAGGTCCGTTGATTACTCCAGGGCGAAAATAAACTCCTGTAGCCGCCCGAGTAGACGCACTAAGCCCTAATACTGTAGTAACAGCAGTATCAATTAACGTTTGATTGCGAGCAGGGCCTTTCCCTTTCTCTGTATAAACACGAATAACAATACTTCCGCGAATGCGATCAAGATTGCTTTGCAACGTTTGCTCTGTTGTTAAGCCAAACTCGATAGAAACTCTGACGTATTCAGTTGTTGCGTTTTCTGGTGCGGCTGTAATGTTGTCGAAAAACACAGGCACCGCAGGGCTTAATGCCCCAAAAGCTGTTTGGAGCGGAGATTCAGCAGCAGCTCGAACAGTTTGGTATCTCATAAACTCCGAAGCATATTGTCCATCTCGATCGTGACAGACTTATCCAGTCTACCGCCAGTAACATATTTAGTAAACCAATCTTTTGCTGCAGTGCGAGACGCATCGCCGTCACCACCTCCAAAAATATCGTACCTAGGATGCCTTTCGACAGGACGTTTTTGCCCTGAACGCTCCCATTTGCTTAGACCTAATTGAGTTTCAGGCTGAGGCGTTGGACGAGAAAATTTGCTTTCAATTAAATCAGTTGCTTCTCCAGCCCATGGACTAAAATTTGAAACTATATAAACAACACGGTCCTTTCCAAATCCTGCCTTAAGAGCTTGCCGTCCTGTAAGAAGCGGAATGTTTATACGACGCGGTTCACCACGGCCTCCATCACCCTTAAACGAGCGTCCGTCAAGAGTTTCAACCTGCCATGAATTTGAAAATTGACCAGTCCAACTTGGTCCTTCTTCCTGCAACTCGCGAATGACACGTTGAGCTGCCCTTAGCGGGCCTACTGTCACAGTAGACGCTCCAACCATATCCAACTCCTTGGCTAATTTCCAGAATCCATTTTTAGGTGCCATTACTGCGGCCTCGCAATGATTGTGTGCAGCAAGGGATCCTCACCCCTAAAGCTCAACACATTTAAAATCTTGGCTTCTCTGGTCGCACCAGCCTGTGAATACTGAATACGATCAGCTTCAGTTGGATAATAAGAACCCAACTCATCGCCACCAATAATCACTTTGATGTCAGTTGTTTGATAAAGCCCGTCGTTCTCTCTTGATGAAATATTGGAAATCAAGCCCTTCAGTACCACAGACGTATCCGCTCCAGTAACTGCACCTGTTGCTGGATCGTAAGTGCGTGGTGTTGTCGTTTTAACCAACGTGATGTCTTGACCCCAATCGTCCAGTAGATCTTTGGGAATTGACTTGAAAGTGTCGTCTACAAGTGACATGTCAACCTCTCACCACACGAACTTGATAAGAGCCAGAACCTCCAGAACAATAAGGACCAAGATAAGACTGCAACCAAGGATAAACGTCGAATATGTTATTAATAGTTCCGACAGCCTGACTGTCAGTGTTGTATTTGACTTTGAGGTCTCCGAGTTCGACTTGCTCGTATAACCCCTTATCGCCGGTAGTCCCTGTAATCGCGTCCGTGTCATTGGCTAGCTCAAACGCTAGTAAATATGTAGCCTTCTTGATCGCGTTTGGGATGGCAGAACACGTAAGTTCCACCCGATCGACATGATAATTATTGCGCGGCCACTTCAACGCTTGGCTTGAGTCGCAACGATCACCATAAAAAACCAACGTGTCGATCCAGCCTGTCGCTGAAATCAATGCACGATTTTTGTTGTCGTCTTGCTTGTTGTCCCATTGCGTGCTGCTTGGAACGGTCTCAAAATAAGCGTCGGCCTCAGCCAACGTCACATAGCTGTTGGCTGTCGCACTCTTGAGTGTGGCGTTGATCGTGGCAGCCATAGCGCAAAAATAAAGTGGCCCCACCTAATGGTAGGGCCTTTGCTCTGATTAAAATCAGATGGTGCTGGTATCCAGCGGAGAGTTGACAGTCAACTGAACCATAGGGATCAGATCAATGTCATAAGTGGCAGCCCACTT
>Ga0208157_1001060_pt1 | contig 13179 bp, 26 predicted proteins | sample 5_EtaG_FD_184077 | JGI IMG/M metagenome (GOLD analysis project Ga0208157, IMG submission 184077) | Marine viral communities from the Subarctic Pacific Ocean - 5_ETSP_OMZ_AT15132 metaG (SPAdes) (version 2) | ecosystem: Environmental > Aquatic > Marine > Oceanic | place: Pacific Ocean | collected...
ATCTGCATACCAGCCACCGCCTACCAGAACGAAGGCTGTCTTACTTACCTTCTTCTCCATAGGTGCCTTGCATTTATTGCAGGCTGGGGGAGGGTCCGAATACTTCTGCATAACTTCGGTGTCTGTCGAGCAGTCGGTACATCTAAATTCATATATAGGCATGGTCCTCACTCCACCGGCAACACCAGCACTCCTTCGCTGGCAGCATTAATCAACATAGTACAACCCATCTCATGTATATACACGAAGGGTAATCTATCTATCCTACCTAGCGTAGTTACGCCAGCAGGTAGTCTAACAAAAATCAAAGGGGAGTCTTGTGTTATGACATGAGTACCCGCGTACCAGGTACCTTCATCATCACATCTTAGAGTGTTCCATCTAGCCGTCACTTTCTATATCCTTTAGGTAGAGTGGAGGGGTAAGGAGAATCAGGCACCTGTATAGCTAAGACAGCCATGACGCTAGGCAATCGCCACCCTACAGGTCTAACCTGTATGGGCTGGCGTCTTACCTGCTCCTCATTGTACCCTTCATACAGTCCCCAAGCTGCATCCAAAGCTCTGTCCTTAGCATCGAACATGTTGGGGTACTTCATCTGCGGGTAGCCTATTACTCTCCATTCATCCTGCTCCCATTGTAGTAGGATGTATCTAGTCACTGGCTACACCCCACGGAGGTTTGGTAGCTGGGTCTTTCCACTTCATAGATATGGTTTTGGGTTTGACTTTAGTGTAGTAGTTACGGTAAGATGCTACGGGGTCCTTATCTACCATACACTGTGGCTTGTACTTATCAGCAATAGCTATGGCAAACTCTGTAAGCTCTCCGGCTGGTAGCTTATGGAGCATTGAGCCGCACCATTCGATTAAGTCTTGGCTGGCGTGTCTTCTATTATACCTGCGCGTGTACTCCTCACATAACTCTAGTGCGTGTATGCACAACCACTCGTAGTTGCTACGGGTCTCGCCTGCCCACAAGGTAGAAGGGTGATGGGCATGAGCAGTTCGGTATAGTTTTACGGGGCAGTCGTCGTCTTCTACACCATACTTACGCAGCGCAGTGCTTAGCATCTGCCCTGACTCTAGTATCATCTTGACAACATGCTTATCGCATTGGTATCGCGCTGCTTTCCTGGGGTCTTTGTGTATAAAGAATATATTCATGCTTCCTCCTGCGGGACGATGGCTACAAAGCCGTGATCATCTAGGCTATCCAGTATGGCATCTGAGAAATTAATAAGCCCTTCGAGCGTATCTTTCTCGGTGCTGCCAGACATAATCATGTACACCAATGTGTCCCGTTGGTTTCTAAGCATTTCCACATCGGCCTTGAGTTCTTTTTTGCTGCCGTCTAACCAGCCCGATGGGTATTCATCTATCTCTATACTCTCTTTCATGCTTCCTCCTAAGTAGTATACTATGTTACGTATCTATCAGCAAGTTAGGTGGTGGAACCGGTAGGACTTGAACCTACGACCCTCCGGGTATGAGCCGGGTGCTCTGACCAACTGAGCTACGGTTCCCTATAGGTTACTTGCTTGCGCCCAGGTTTAGTAGGGTTGCCCACTCGTCTGTCCAGCTCACCCTACCTTGGCACATGCCAATGAGTAGAGCGAAGGTGTCTATCTTGTGAAAGGTGCTATCATCTACCCTCATCTGCGACATGAACAAGCTTCCTAGGTTTCCACTACCTCCAGGGATTACCCTGTACCAACGTAGTCTTTCGAAGAGTACCCCTCCCTCATTGGTGCTGGACTTACGTGGTCCAGAGATGAACCGGAATCTGTTACCTCTTGTGGTGGTGCATAGGTCTACTAGCTTAGCTATCTCCTCCTCTCCAGGAGATGTAGGGTTAGGTGTGTTAGGTTTAACCTTTCCCCAAATCTCTACCATCTGCTTAATGAATCTCTCTCGTGCTGCAATTGAATCTTTATTCTTCTGGGCTGTAGTTAGTTTAGGCATGTTAGTTCTCTCTCGTTTGTGTTATTTGTAACAGTTTTTTGGTTAATCTTTTCTCATCTCTCTCATCTGTAGCATGAGCCCACCACTTTACGGCCTGCTCCTGCAATCCTCCCCATGTCCAGGCATAGGGCTTAGTATCCTCCTTAATCTTAGCGTTAGCTAGTCTAAAGTACTCCCTCAAAGCATGAACAAAACCTATATCCGAGGACAGGTCTACCCTGATATCTAAGGACAGGTAAGTTTGGGTCTTCACTGTGCCATCATAACGCAGAGACCTACACACTTTTACCTTCATGCTGTTATCTGGCTCGCTGTACCACACATCTACTACCACTCCCCTTCTCCCTCTCCTATCTATAACAGGCAGACCTAGGGTTAGGGGTATAGTAGGTAGCAGAAACGCACTGCTCCTGCTACTCATGCTGTCCACCTTTCATCTATAAGATGCTCGTAAAATCTTCGGGCTTCTAGCTCTGTCCAGAAGTGGTGCTTGTATTCTATGTACCCCTTTAGGCTAGTATGAGTCATAATCCTGACGCCCGTATTCTGGGAGGGTAGCATCATGCCTGTCTTCTCATCTAGGTAGGAGGCAGGGGCACTACTGGTAGGTCCAAGCATATCTACCATGCGGCTTCCCTCCACTGCTTCGGACATAGCCTCCTTAGTATTTAACTGTCCGAAGGGTACTCCAAAGTGTCCAACTTCTGCACGTAAGTCTTCCGGTTTATAGAACGATACACCCCAGGTGGTAGACCATGACTTTCTAAGCCATGACTTTTGACCTAAAGAGTATAGCCTCACCAGTAGTAGAAGCTTTCCTTTGAAGGGGCCGTCAGTCTTACCTAGCCTGTACTCATTGTACAGTTTACGATTAGTTCCTGGTACCCACAGGTCATCTGCTGGCCCTAGTTTAACCTCGAACTCTATGTAGTTATCTTCCATAGTTTACCTCCACTTTCTTAATGTCAATAATCAATAGTAGTTTATGTGGGTCTTCGTTGAACCTAGTATCCTTTACCGTGATGGTTACAGCTTCAGGTTTTGTTACATCCAAGTCACTGTCTGGCCAGGATACTTGGGGCTCATTTAGTAACCAGTCCTCACCTCCAAGCACATCTTTTATAATAGGTTTGTCCTTATCTAACACGAACTCTAGTGCTCCTAGAGCGCTACTAAACAGGCCGTAGTTTTTCTTGGTGCTGCTCCAGTGGCACCCACAGTAGTCTTCCGATAGGTCCTCTACCTCCACCGTAAATACTTCAGTCATTGTTACCTCCTTCTAGGCATGCCTCTACTATACCCGAAGCGCAGACTATGGCGTCCTTAGCTTTGTAAGTCGGTGTGCCTAGTTCTTTAGCTACGAATGAGTCATGCTTGTAAGGGTTATAAGTTAAGGTGGTTCTGTCTATCTCTTGGCATGTACCTTGGTTTAGTAGCCAGCTTCTCTGATCACTGTACCCTCTACCCTCCCACAAAGGAGCAATGGTACCTCTTACCCAAGCATGTACGTTTTTCTTATTCTCTCTACGAACTCGGTCTCTACCTCCTGGTTGTACCACAAAGGAGGTACTTCTTAGGTACATCTGATGCGCATGTCCTAGCACTCGTTTGTTCTTAGCACACCTAACACTTAGCATGTCTAGGTGTACGTTGTAGTAGACCTCCACCTCCTTACCTAGATAATTATCTTCATCGAAGTACTTGACCTTTCGTTTTCTTCTCTCATCTTTTACTTGTTCGTTGTAGTTCATCTCATACCTCCTGGTTAAAGGGTACCGTTCTGCCATTGCCTAGTTAGTGAGTCGTAGGTTTCATCCATCGACTGCGCTCCGCTTTCGTGCCTATAAGCTTCATCCATCTCCTCCCAGAACATGTCCTTTACATCCTCCGTTGCTATTAGTTTGAAGGTATCTTTAACGTACTCCTCCTCTGACATGTAGGTATCTTCCCAGTCGCTTCTACCTACTCCCATTGATGCTCGACTCACCCTACCCTTTAGTACTTTCTCTAGCTTATCATGTGTAGCGTTAACTGCATCATCTGCCACTAGCCTTGCTATCTCGTTGAACTCATCATCGTCTGCCATGTTTGTTACCAGCTCCATAGCTTGCTCATAGTTTAGGTCGGGTAGGTTAGCATGCACCACCACCCTGCATAGTTCTTCGAAGTTATCCTTATTCATCTCTGTATCCTTTGGTTAGTGTTTTCCCTCTACCTACTGCTGCATTACCTGCTATGCAGTGGCCCTGCTTTATTAGCTCCGCTGCCATCCTACCATAGCTACCTTGTAGAGTCCAGGCTAAACCCGTATCTATCAGCTTTTGGAATAGGTCATACACTTGTTCATCCTCCTCTAGGTTACCTCTCTCATAGTCTACTAACCTATCCAGCATATCATCTCTTAGCATTACTTACCTCCTAGAAATATGTGTGTAAGCCTGGAGCTTTCTGTACGTGGTTAGCTTCATAGATAGCCGTCCAGATAGCCGCTTGAGCTTGAGCAGGTTGCCAGCTTAGCTGCTTAGCTACCTGTCGGATACGCTTATCGGCCTTAGCTCTTACCGGCTTACGCTTGAACGTATCTTGGTGGATACCTAGCACCTTAGCCATCCAGGTATCTAGCACTACCTGGTCAAGGTCACCCATGCATGCACCCGCGAAGGCCGATGTTTTAGGTCCTTTTATTTCGCCAGTTAGCTCGTAGTTTTCTAGTCCTCGTCGTATATTAATCATTAGTCCGCTTATCTTAGCGTGCGTAGTTACCTCCGGTCTTAGCGTCCAGTGCCTCATGTACTGCTTAGTGTAGCGTGCGTTACGCTGTACCTGTACCCTTGGTGATGTGATACCTAGGATAGCTGCGGTATGAACTACCGGCCATCCTTCCTTAGAGCACATGGCACGTAGTGCTAGGTCACACTCTTCGTACCAGTGCTTACCATGCTCACCTTGCTTAGCTAGTTTAGCTAAGACTTTTACACTCGTCATTCGCATTAGGTATCTCCTTCATTTCATAGTCGTTTGTGTTTATTACGTGCTCAATCTTAGCATATACGCTAAACTTCTGACCACTGCGGGTACCTACCCGCATGAGTTCATCATCTACCTCAATGAGGTATTCGATATCCTCACCTTGGATGTATAATATACTACCGGTATTCATGTGCAGTTTAAGCATTGCTTACCTCCTTAAATACTAGCTTCATCTCGCTAGGTGTCTTGGAGTACATAACGCACTCCTGGTTTAATGCCTTAGCTAACTCTAAACAGTGGAGTTCGATATCCTCCGCCGGTATATCGTCATGCTCATTATCGGGTACATGTGCCGAGATGACGCTCGTTTGTTCAGTGAACATTCTACCCGCCTCACCTTTATAGTATCCTAGGGTGATACGAGCTTCACACCCTCCGGCATAACATAAAAAATAAGCTATAGTTTCATTTCTAGCATTCTGCATTTGGTTATCGTCTATGAGGCGCATGTTCCTATCCCTGTTCGGGATTCTAATTTCGTACACGTTAGTTTTGGTCGTCATCTTGTATGCTCCATTCAGTGCTTTGTGGTTGTAGTGTAGCGGTGAATCTCTCACCACCTAGGTTTAGTTGTGCGGTCTGCTTACCTTTAGCGTCTACCTTTAGGTAGCTTGTAACCGTCCAGTATGCTAGGCCTGAAGCCCTAGCTTTACTCTCGGTTACGGAAAGCAGGTCGATTAGTTTGTCAGGAGTAGGTACCCAACCACCCTCCATCATCCTTTTAACGTCGAACACTAACAGACGGTGAACCGTCTGCTTAACTTCTGGCGTCATGTTATCTCCTTTCTAGCACTACGATATTGCTATCCTTAGTTTCTAGTTGTTTCCACTCCCCGGTCAAGAGCAGGTTTATACCCGCCCAAAACTCTTCAGAGTCCATGACAGTTATCTCCATACGTTTCTTACCCTCCTCTTGGGCTTCGTCACTAATGTCACGCGCTATACGGATAGCGTTAGTCGCCTTTTGCTTTGCCTTGATGTCAATCATCTCTACTCTCCCCTTAGCGCTGTACTTAGCGCGTCTACTAATACCATTGTTAAGGCTACTAGCAAGTAGCAGCCCATTACCGTGAATGTAATATCCATCATTTCTACCATTATTCTATCTCCCAATGAGTTGTTTTGTTAATCATCTTGGCTATTAGTACACCGCCAAATTGAATATCCACTCTCCATATTTTGCCATCACCTACATACCACTTAGGCATGAATTGCGGGTCTATCATGGGTCCCTCTGTCATACCGTAGCTACATCTCCAAGCCCACTGATAACAGTCTAGTACTAAAGCGTTAGGGTCAGCTATGTAACCGTGGCCGGGTACATGCCTAACGCCAGCCCACATTTTGATACCTCTCCACTTGTCGCCTACTAGTTCAGGGCGGTATACCCTGACCAAATCGGGCTCAATTGTACCCTGACCTAAAAACGCCCGGAAGCGCTCTACGTCAATTGTTAAAAGCGTATCCGCGTCCATCATTTCACCTCCACTAGAAAACTTAGCCTATCACGGCAAGCATTAAGCGTTAACCCGAATTCGACGGTGATTCCGTTGTGGTCGACCTCAAAAGCCGCGTAAAAGTCGGTACCCTGAATAGGCACAATGTAGCCTCTAATATCTCGGTATTTTGCTTTTTTGCCGACCGTTACAAATTTGCTGATAGAGTTATTCCAAAGGAATCCCCTAATATTTTCATATTTTGCCTTTAAATCCGCGTGCTTATCATCACAAAAGCCGTTGTAATCTAGACGGTCGATACCGTTTGGATAGTAGTGAATTAAGTGCATACCGCTCATTTTGATAACTCCTTTAACCACGTTTTAAACGCGGTCCCTTTTCTAGTGTATCGGTATACATCGTGGTGTTTAACCTGACCAGATGCGGTACCGGGTATAAAATCATTTTTGGCATTAATAGCCCTAGATTGATTTTTTGATTTAGCTGTGCGTAATTTTACGCGGTGACGTGGTGGTGTGGGGTCGCGGCGGATATGGACCACGGGACCACCCCGATGTTTAGGTGCTGACATTTAATACCTCCAAAGCATAGGCCTAACATGGGCTAGGCCTACATCTAAGAAATAGTAAATAGGGGGCTAGGCTGCATATTTGCAGGGTCTGATAGACCGGATGCAGCCTAGCTCCCTCATTTAAAGGGTTTCCGTAGTCAATCGCCATTACCGCCGCCAATGAAGACAGCTAGTCACCCCTAACCGGTCATCGATATCGGTGTTTTCGCGCTACGGTATAGAGATTTAAAAGAGCGAGCTTGGAACCGTTCGACAAGCTACGTTCCGATACATTGCATAGGACGTGCCAACTATGCCAACTTTAGAGACGTCAACGCTTTAGACAAAATGCAAGGCGTGCCAAGTATACAGGGTAAGTGTACCAAAATGGAACAAGTGAAGGCAAAAATGGCAAGACGTCTAGCGAATACCAAAATGGAACACCTATACCAAAATGGAACACTGTAGAGACGTCAACGCTTTAAGGGTATCACAACCAAAAACCACGACAAAAATGTCATGGTCAGGCTACTTGAAAACGCTAGACGGCTAAGCATGTGGAGAGATAGCTAACGGTCAAAAACTACGACAAAAATGTCATGGTAATAAAGCCCACTGTAGAGACGTTAGCGTTTTAGCTACCGTGACATTTAGGTCATTGGAGACCTATATAGCGTTTTCAAAATCTACCTAGGCGTTGTGAGGTTTTTAAGACCCTGCGCAGGTGCTTCGTAACGTGCGCGTAAGGGGCGAATCATGCTCGCTTAGTGAACCATATTCACTTAGCTAAGTGTGAACCATGTTCGATTAGTGAATGCCATTCGCGATTGCAGTTGCTACTGTTGCAGTTGTTACCGTTACAGTGCGCACTGTTACAGTTTCCGGTGTCACGGTCCCTTGAGATACGGGTCCAATCCATAAGGCGACGCGCTAAGAGATACGGGTCCAATCTATAACGTGCGTTAGAAGATACGGGTCCAATCTATAACGTGCATGGGTGGGGTGTCCCCTTATGGGCCAGGGTGTTTTGCATTATGCCGGGGAGGTACTTTAAACGTAAAAGCTGTTCCAGGTGTGACACCCTATTTTTACCTTAGCTAGTTAGCTAGAAACACCTTAGCTTACCTCTACTTAGCTTAGCTCTTAGCATATGTAGTCTTGTCACAAATAGCACCGTAAGTGTGACAAACTGTGTGACACCGATAATCACCGTTATACCTATATTTTTCTTAGCTTTTTAGTATTTGTCACATGTCACAGTAGTAAAAAGTTCGCAGAATAAAAGAATGGGGAAGATAAAATAATTTCCCCACACACTTATATACTATAAAGTTATTGGCTGTGACGTGTGACTTTGTGACAGATTTAAGCATAAGGCAGTTTCGTCCGTTCCGCAGAGCTAAGAGTGTCACAAATAGGGGGGGGGCCTATTAAAAAGGGTACCTAAAGGTCCCCAAAATGGGTATATTTGCCTCGTCATATAACTGGTGCTATAGTGTACCTATGCGTAAAGAACTTTTTGCAGAGTATCTTATAAATCATACAAGGTCTCCGGGAGAACCTCCTGGTGTATCCTTACCTAGTACCTCTATAGGTTTATACATTTTAGCTGGGTATGCTAGAACCTATAATAACAACCCTAATGTATCTAATAGAGGTTCTTTAGTGGGCGGTGCTTCTCCTGGTTGGGATAGGTGGCGTGTGTTCGTTCGTACTTTCCCCGAGCTTCGTAGGTGGTTGAGGTCGCCTGCTGCCTTTGTGCCCCCCAATACGTGGCCTCAAGCTGTAAGAGACGTTTTACCTCGTCACGTAACACCTCGTAGTTTTGCGTTGGCGGTGCTTCCCTGTGGTAAACAGGAGGTAAGGCATTCTCCCTTCTATCGGGGTGCCTCTATGAAGGGCTTGAGGGCGCTAAGCGCATATGCACATGGTTGGCCTACCCGAGAGGCCGAGCTTGTTGATATGGCATTAGCTGCCCACGAGATACAGAACGTACCCCAATTCGTAGTGTGGGCGTATAATCCTTTATTAGATATAGTACCTATACCTTCTTCAGATCACGGCATAATAGAACACTATAGGTGTCGAACCCAGCTTAACCTAGACCCCTTAGGTACGGGCAACAGAGTGTTTTGTAAGGCGCTTCCTATGTGGGCTAGGGATGTAGAGTACTTAAAAGATTTACCTAGACAGACTTTTGAGCCCCGGCGAAGTTCTAAGAAACAGGTTATAGCGGATTTGAGCGTAGTGCCTAGGCAGAAAGGTTGGCAAGTATAGGAGTTATCATGGCTAAAAGCCCAGCATGGACTAGAAAAGCAGGTAAGAACCCAGAAGGTGGCCTTAATGAGAAGGGTAGGTCATCTTATAACAAACAGACAGGCGGTAATTTGAAGCCACCGGTCAAGAGTGCCCCTAAGGGGTCTAAACGCGCTATGCGTAGAAAATCTTTCTGTGCAAGAATGTGTGGAATGAAATCAAAACGTACAGGTTCAGGAACTAAACGTGACCCAGACTCGCGTATCAACAAGTCTTTACGTAAATGGAATTGTAGCTGTTAGTTCTTGACTTTGTGGTATCCGCTATGTTAATATCGTGGCGGAGGATGAGGTCATATGCCAAAAAGATCCACGAGTTCAGGTTCTACTTTAGAAGATTTCTACAAACATGTACCCTCTCATGTTAGGGAAGAGATTAAAGAACACCTATTACGTGCTCATGTAGAGGGTATGGATGGATTTATTGAGGCCACACAGTATATAGTGTCTCAACTACTATCAGGTAATATAGCTCCAGATGTGGCTAACGCGGCCAAGGGTTATATGGAATTAATGTTCACTGCGGTGTCCGCAAAGATGATACATGAGAAGGACTCTAGTAGGTCATCGGCATCTGATGTAATGTCTAGAGTTGCAGAGGCTCATAAGAGGAGCAAAAAAATGATACCGCAGTACACCTTAGATGTGGAGGAAGACGGTACTGTACGGGCAACTGCAGAGATTATACAGAAGGGAGACAGCTAGACAGCTAAATATAAACACGTTAAATTAGTCAAAGCTTAGGTAAACTATGTCTGCCGACGACGCTTTGAAAATGTTGGAAGAGATGATACTCGGTACGCAGGAACCTCGTAGTGATTTTAAATATGTGATCTTTTTGACAGGTCAAGAGGGAGAAGTAGCTCTTCCTCAGGAGTATTTAATTGAGCTGCTTTTATTATATGACACTGGCCTATTCGATTTGGATACATTATCTATGTTATTTGATGTATCGACTATCGACATATCGAACTTCACGGAAGAGCACCCGGCGTGTTGGGATAAATGGGAGGAAAGCGTAGCAACTATGTGGACTAGATCTATGAGGTTCTACGAAGAGGATTTAGAAAACTTGTCTTGGGTTGCGAAGTATGCTATAAAGAGAGCACACCTAGCTGTAAAGATGCAAAAGAACCTTATAGAGGCCACTATGGAGATGAGCCAGGAGTTAGATGAGGATGCTGGATGGGATGACAGCAACACTCATATGCGTATAGATGGATTATTAGATAGGGAAAAAAGGGATACAATTCTAAAGGACTGGTTCAATAGAACCGGAGGAGAAGTACAGGATGGGGAGCAATAGACAGAGAAAACTGCAGTCAGATTTAGGGTATGTGCCAGCACTGGTATACCTATCTACGCCTCACGGGGACTCAACTATAACTGTGTGGTGCGTACATCAACAAGAGTTTGAAGATCTTAAGCAAGCTGCAGTAACTAATAAACCTTTTCAGGGTAAGAGTTTTGCTATACCTAATGATGATAGTAGCAAGATAATAATGGTAGCCATGAAAAGACCAGAGCATGTAGTAGCTTAATGGATGATGAGTTACTAAGGCAACTTAGAGATCCCAGGGTAACCGTACCCGAGTTCTGTTCTGTGGTAGACCAGAGAACGGAAGACATTATACAGTATGATGCAGATAGAGTATGCCCTAGGTTACAACATTCCATATTAGGATTTATGGGAGACACACCTAGAGACGACGATGGTATGACTCAATGGTTAATAGTAAATGCCAGTAGACAGACAACCAAGTCTACTACTACGGCGCTAGCTATGGCTAACCTTGCGGAGTATACACCTGGAGCTTTCGCGGCTATTATTGCAGATAAGAAAGAGAGAGCGGAAGACCTGTTTCGAGCTATTGATATTTCCTATGAGTACAAACCGGAAGAAGTAAGGTACCCTACTATACCTAATAGAGAGAGCAGGCAGCTCACTTTTACACATAAAGGGAAGATACGTACACTTGCTGCAAACCAAGAAAACGTAGGTATTGGTAGGGGTGCATCTTACTTGCACATGTCAGAGGTTCCCTTCTGGAATGACCCTGCAGATGTATGGTTTAAGATGGGTCCAGCTTTCCGTAACAGACAGAACGCCGTCATAGTTATGGAAAGTACGCCTGCTCCCATGTCAGAGCCTGGGGCAGAGTGGTATAGGGATATGTGTGCAGAGGCGCGTAAAGGGCATGGAAGATTAAAGTTTTTATTTGTACCATTCCACGAATCTAGGCTTAATGAGAGGAAGTGGCATCCGTCATGGAAACCCGATGGAGCGGAGATAAAATTACTAGAGAAGTATGGACCACCTACAGGAGAAGAACCTGTTAGTAATCCGGGATCTAACTATCTAACTCTAGAGAATTTAGCCTTTAGGCGAAGGGTAATGGAGGAGGATAAACTTATCCGCCGATACCCAGAGCTATTCTTCGTGTTCTATCCTGTGAACTCTATCACCTGTTGGCAACAACCTGGTGGCGGGGCTATACCTGCACATGTAATAGAGAAGCATTTAGAAAGAGATATGGTTACTTGGAATCCTGCAGATAATATGTATATGGAGTATGAGCCTCCTAAAGCAGATGCTATATATGTTATAGGTGTGGACCCCGCAGGTTTTGGCTCTGGAGACCAGGCTAGTTTTCAAGTACTAGAGCTATGGGCTGAAGAATGGACTCAGGTAGCTACTTTCAGCTCTAATGAAGCAAACCCACCAGAAGTTGCTAGATATGTTTTAGAGGCAGCAAAGAGGTATAATAACGCGGAAGTAGTAGTAGAGAACAACGGAGTAGGAGCAGGTGTTCTATCTATTCTAGAACTAGCTTCTGATTATAATGGAATTGTTCTTGTAGATCAAAAAGGTATAGAAAGAAGATTTCAGCTAAAAAATCTGTATTACCATAAGAGAGGAGCTAGCTCAGCACCAGGTATACCAGCTAGTAAACGAACTAATTCTGAAGCTATGGCAGCTATGATAGATGCTCTTATGGATAGACTTATACTTAAAGACGCAGAGACTATAGAGCAGCTTAGGTCATACAGAAGAGATAAAGAACTAGAAGACAGTGAAAAATTTAAATTATTACAGCCAGGAAAAACGGGTAGAGGTAGAAGATCTAAACATCACTGGGATAGAATATCGGCCTTATTGTGGGCATGCTTAGTTGCCAGAGATTTACCCGTGAGATATAAGCCGAAAACGGAACAGGAAATACTAAAAGATAAAAATGAGATAGAACAAATAATGCAAAAACCCTTCGATGAATGGACAGCAGAGCAACAACAAGAGTACTACAAAGCCCAAGAAAGTACTAAAAATAAAAAGAAAAACAGATATAAGTAATTTTATTAGCATTAAATGCTAACTTGCTGTATACTTTTCACCGTGTTACTCTCAGCACTGCCGGAGGTTTCATGGCTACTAGCCCCAAAAATCCTACTCCTCAAGATAGGTTTAGAGTTAAGATTATACAAAACCACAAGACACGCATGCGTAAATTAAGACGCAGGTGGAAACGTGCAGCCGAGATGTACAGGACTGAGTACTATAAGCGAGGCTCTACTGACTGGTTTGACGATGGAGACTACACAGTAGAGGACGAAGGCGTAGCTTTCGAAAACAACTGGTTGTTCGCTTTCGCAGATACTATGATTGCAAATATTATACCTACTAATCCAGAGTGTACTATTGTACATAGGAGAGAGGAGCTATCAGCTTCAGCAAAATTTAGAGAGCTGCTAGTTAATGATTTGCTATATAAAGAAAAGACACACGCCAAATTATGGAAATTAGGTACCAGGGCTACTGTTTTTCCTAGGTCTTTTCTTAAATGCGTATGGAGTGAGAAGAAAGG
>Ga0208157_1001068_pt1 | contig 13114 bp, 15 predicted proteins | sample 5_EtaG_FD_184077 | JGI IMG/M metagenome (GOLD analysis project Ga0208157, IMG submission 184077) | Marine viral communities from the Subarctic Pacific Ocean - 5_ETSP_OMZ_AT15132 metaG (SPAdes) (version 2) | ecosystem: Environmental > Aquatic > Marine > Oceanic | place: Pacific Ocean | collected...
TAAATGGCAAGAAACAGATATACTCGCTAGATTTGTTAAAATGCTAAATCATGAAAACAATACTAATGTACAAGTAGGTGGTTATGGTGGCTGGATACTTATAAATCAACTTCTCAGAGGTAAAAAAACAGAAAGAGGTGGGGTAATAAGAACTATGAAGATAAGATACTTTCACGGATCAGGTGGAGGAGGTATAGTAACTAAAGGAGCATTAAATCTTACTAGAGCTTTAGAAATGTACGAAGACTTTGATGTATTTACTATGGGTCATATACATGAGAATGCAGCTAGAAATGATGTAAGAGATAGATTACTACAAGGTAGAGATAACTATAGACAAGAACAAAGACAAATCCATATGATGCTTACAGGTACATATAAAGAAGAATATGGTGATGGTTCTAAAGGATGGCATGTTGAAAGAGGTGCTCCAATTAAACCTGTAGGAGGTAGAATCTTAAACATTGGGTATAGAAGAGATACTAAAGGAGGTGTGGATATTTATCATAGAGGTATAGATTCACATAAGTTCCCTGTATAAATTTCTATAATTTAAATAATTTTCGTATATTATAGTATGTTATTTATATATAAAAGATTAAAGAATGGAAATTTCAAGTATGCAGGTGGGTTTTGATGCTCTATTATCAATCCTATCGGCTTTAGTAGGAGCATTAACAGTTTGGTTTACATTAAAAAATAAAGTGGCAATACAACAAATGGTTTTGGACAATTTAAGTAAAGATGTTAGTGTAATTCACAGAAGAATTGATGATGTAAAAGATAAGGTTGAATCTAATAGAGAGAAACAAGAAAAATCCATTACAGACATTAGAGATGATATGGCTAAAATGAAAATAGAAATTATTGAAGCCATTCATGCAATTAAAAATAAATGATAAAAACTTTTTTTGTATTACTGCTGCTAGCATTAGTTGCTTGTAGTCCAAAAGCTAGGTTTACCAGATTGGTAGAAAAATATCCTCATTTACTTACTACAGATAGTGTAGAAGTAGTAGATACTCTGAGGCTTACTGTAGAAAAGGTGGAACATGATACGGTGTTCTCCCAGCATTTCTGGACTGAGATTAGAAAAGATACTTTAATCATTGAAAAAGAAAGGCTTAAAATTGAAATATTTCATGATACTATTCATGACTCTATTTATGTTAGTGGTAAATGTGATACCATAACGGTAGAAAAAATTATAGAAAGAAAGATCCCTGTAAAATATTATGAGAAAACACCTAAATGGAAACAGCTTATAAATAAAGCAGTATATCTTTCCTTAATATTATTAATCTTATATGGTATATATAGATTATGTAAATTTTTAAAAACTAAATTATGAAGACATTTTTTAAAGAATTATTAAGTGATGAAACAGGACACTATTCATCTAAAAGATTAGGAGGATTATTATGTGTATTAGCATTAGTAACTTCTTTAGTAGCAAATACATTTACTCACGGTGATATTAAACCAGCTGAGTATTTGGTAGATGCAGTAGCATTATTTGCATTTGGATCTTTAGGATTAACTTCTATTGATAAATTAACTAAAATCAGAAAAAGAAAATAACATGGGGTAGTATCATTAGGCGCAATGTGCGGAATATTTTTACTAATGTATAGTTTACCTACATTAATTAGATGGCTATGGAAAAAATTATAACTTGTCCAAATTGTAATGCACAATTTGACTTATCAATTAAATCTTCTGGATCTGAAGAGTCAAAATACCTTTGGTTATTTGATAATGGTCACGGAGGTATCATAGATGGTGTTTATCAAACTTCTGGAAAAAGATCTCCAGTGTGGGATGATGGATCTATTTTATATGAAGGAGAGTTTAATAGAGCTATAGTAAATAGATTAGTAAAGCTTTGTGAAGATAATGGTATTGATCATGTTAATCTTGTAGATACTCAAAAAGATGTAAGTCTTGGAGATAGAGTTAGATCAGCTAATAGCATAGCTAAGTCATCAGATAAAAAGTGTATATATGTAAGTATACACGCTAATGGTTTTGATAAAGAGTCTGCTAATGGATGGTCAGTATATACTTCTCCAGGTAAAACTAAATCAGATGATATTGCTACAATATTATTTGAAAAATCTATGAGAGAGTTTAAAGGTGAGTACATGAGAAAAGATACTACTGATGGGGATCCTGATAAAGAATCAAACTTTTATGTATTAGTAAATACATCTATGCCAGCTATATTAAGTGAAAACTTTTTTATGACTAATTATGATAACTGTCATAAATACCTTTTACCTGAAGAAGGTAGAGATAGAATAGCTAAAATACACTTTGAAATGATTCAGCAGGTAGAAGCTGAAGGTAAAGTATAAAAACATTTCCTGTTCATAATAAATGAAAGAACCTAGGTTTAATTATCTAGGTTTTTTTATTTAAACTTCTGTAGTTTAAACTTTATTTGTATATTTGGGTAAAATAATTTAAACCAATGGACAATAACGAAAATTTATCCCCAGAAGAATTAGCTGCAAAGAAAGAAGAAATGTTACAGTTTTATACTGAATCAATGCCTTATTTAGAAGCCCAGTTAAAGTATGAAGAAATGCTATCTAAAATTGATGAAATGAGATTTAAAAGAACTCAGATTCAAATGCAGTATGCAATGATGATGAATCCGCCTGAGCAAGAAGAAGCTACAATGCCTGAACCAGAGGCTAAACCAAAAACAAAAAAGAGAACTTTAAAAAAACATGAAGCATAATGGCAATTGTTAAACGAGTTCAAAAAAAGGCAATAATGTCTAAAAAAGATGTTATTAAATTTCAGTTATTAACTCACTGTTATATGAAAAAAATAACAGTGAGTAATTCTGATCTTGACTGTTTAACTTTACTTAGTACTATAGGCCCACTAGAAATTTCGCATTTTTGTTATGATGCTGCAGAAGAACATAAAATCTTTAAATCTCAACAGACAGTTAGAAACTGTATTAACAAATGTGTAAAGAATAATCTTGTTAAAAAAGATGATAAAAATAAAAAGTTAATAAGTATAAGTAAAGATTTAAATATAGAAACACTAGGTTCAATATTATTAGATTACAATTTTCTTGCTAAATGAAACCAAAAAAAGCAAGTATATTGTATCAACAAATAGCTGAAGAAAAAGATTTATCAAAAAACCTTATAGAAAATTTAGTAGAGTTTTATTATAAAAATGTTAGAACATTATTAAGTGAGTTATATCATCCAAGAATAAATATTACAGGTCTTGGTTTATTTATAGCTAGGAAAAATAGTGTGAATAAGGCTATACCTAAATTTGAAAAATATTTAAAAAATCATGATACATCTACCTATTCAGCATATTATAATAAAAAATTACTAGAAGAAAGAATAGAATCCTTATATTCTATTAAAGAACAAATTGAGTTAGAAAAAATTAGAAAAGAAAACTTTTTAAATAAAAAAAATGGATTTAAATAAAATTTGGAAAAATAGAAAGCAGATATATGAGGGTATTAAAAACTCTGTAATGAGAGATAGCTTTGTAGAGGAGATAGCAGAAAAAAGAATGTTACTATGTAAGGAATGTTCAGAGATAGATTTAAAAGGTTCTAAATGTGAAGTTCCTGGTACACAACCTTGTTGTGGTAATTGCGGTTGTTCTCTTGCATTTAAAACAAGAGCTTTATCCTCTGAGTGTCCAATAGGAGAATGGTCTGCCTTAATGTCTGAAGATCAAGAAGATAAATTAGGAGAATTATGAGTATAATATTTACAGAAAAAGATCACAGTTATAAGTCATCAAATCAAGCTAATTCTATAGATTGGATAAGTGTAACAACATTAACATCTCATTTTAAAGAACCTTTTGATGCAAAAAAAGTAGCGCAAAAAGTTTGTAAAAGAAAAAACTCAAAATGGTTTGGTATGAAACCAAAACAAATACAAGATATTTGGAAAAAAGAATCTGAAAGGGCAATGACTCTTGGAACGTTTTACCATAATCAAAGAGAAGATGATTTATGTTCTTTAGCTTCAATTGAAAGGGATGGTGTAGTAGTTCCTGTATTTAGTCCTATTTTAAAAGATAAAGGTGTTAAACTTTCTCCAAACCAAAAGTTAGATCCTGGTGTTTATCCAGAACACATGGTTTATTTAAAATCAGCAGGTATTTGCGGACAATCAGATTTAGTTGAAGTAATTAACGGCAAAGTATCCATTGTTGATTATAAAACTAATAAGGAAATAAAAATGCAATCTTGGGTAGATTGGGAAGGTATTTCACAAAAAATGAAATTTCCAGTATCACATTTAGATGACTGTAATTTTAATCACTATGCTTTACAACTCAGTATTTATATGTATATTATATTAAAGCATAATTCTAAACTTAGACCGGGTAGTATGTTTATTTACCATGTTCAGTTTGATGAAGAAGGAAAAGATGAGTACGGATATCCCATAACTAAATATACAAAAGAGGGAGATCCTATTGTAACTGATGTATTACAAATACCTGTACCATATTTAAAAGATGAAGTAATATCATTAATACATCATTTAAAAGATAATAAACTAAAATTTAAAAAGAAATAATTATGGCCTTTACTAATAAACTAGATACAAGTATTGTTACTATACATGCTGGCGAAGGGGGTATAGCAACATCAACTTCTGATGCCACTATTGAATTAGCAAGTGTAGTTGCGTATAATACATGGATAAGACCTGATGGTGTAGTAACAGAATATACTCAGCTATTTGTTACAGGAGCTGGACCTATAGTTGTTTCAAATGATTATGCGGCAATTGATACACTAATAAACCCTTAATATGATAGCAAAATTATTTGATATACAAAATGGCAAAGTAGTTCCAACAGAACATTGTTATACATTAAAGTCGCTTAAAGATATAATGGATAATTATCCTGATGATCATCTTAAAATTTATCAGTATCTCTTTTATATGACTTGTCCTAATCCTGACATGAATCCATTTTTTCATACACCTGAACATGAAAAAGAAGAAGTTATAATGAAAGAAGTAGATGGTGAGTTTTCTACAGAAGATGATGATGTATATCTGGCTTTAAAGTTTTGTGAAAAAATGTATGAAACTCCTACTTCTAGAGCATATAAAGGTATTGCTGCTATGTTAGATAGATTAGGTAGATATATGCAGACTACACCTATTGAACATGGTAGAGATGGTAATATAAACTCTTTAGTTAACGCTGCTGCTAAATATCAACAAATTAGAGAATCATTTAAAGGTGCTTATAAAGATCTTCAGGAAGAACAACAAAGTAATGTAAGAGGAGGAATAGGATTAGGATATGACCAATGATACAGAAATATATCAAGATATACCAACATGGGATAATGGTACATGGACCAGTACAGACTTTGACAGCAGAGAAGACTTTGCTTCTTACATAAGAGATTTATTTAAAGAACCCGGTCAATATAACTTTGATAAAACTTCTGCATGGTTTAATGCAGAAGCTATTAGATTTAACAAACAAGGGTTTTATTGCGCAGCTCCATTTAAATCAAGAGATTTTATTAATTACTGGGAAGGAGAAAAAAAGAAGTGTAGAAAAGGAGTAATATTTAAATCAGATACTAAAACTTGGTATATAGCCAGAGACTATTACATGTGGCTAAACTTTTTACCAATCTTTAATAAAGAAATACAAAAGTTTGGATTTGCTGATATTAGAGATGCTCAATATCATATGGCATTATATGAAGTGCTAGCAGAGTTAAATTATAAACATGTTGCCATATTAAAGAAACGTCAGATAGCTTCTTCTTATTATCATATGGCAAAACTTATTAATCAGCAATGGTTTGAGCCGGGGGTAACATTAAAGATAGGGGCTAGTCTTAAAGATTACATTAATGAAAAGGGTTCTTGGAAATTTTTAGATGAGTATGCTGCATTCTTAAATGAACATACAGCATGGTATAGACCGATGAATCCTAGTAAGGTAATGATGTGGCAACAGAAGATTGAAGTCAGAAAAGGTAACAGAAAAACTGAGGTAGGTTTAAAAGGAACTATACAAGGTATGTCATTTGAAAAAGATCCAACAAATGGTGTAGGGGGTCCTGTTAAATACTTTTTTCATGAGGAGGCTGGAATTGCACCTAAGATGGATAAGACCTATGAATATATGAGACCAGCAATGAGATCAGGACTTACAACTACAGGATTGTTTATAGCTGCAGGATCAGTGGGAGATTTGTCACAATGCAATCCGCTTAAGGATATGATTCTTAACCCAACCTCCAAAGATGTTTATGCTGTAGAAACTAATTTAATAGATCATAAAGGTACTGAAGGTATGTCAGGTTTATTTATTCCTGAACAATGGTCAATGCCTCCGCATATAGATAAGTATGGTAACTCCAAAGTAGAAGAAGCTACTGTAGCTTTACAAGCTCAATTTGATGAATGGAAAAGAGAACTAGCTCCAGAAGATTACCAATTAAGAATATCTCAGCATCCAAGAAATATTAAAGAAGCTTTTGATAATAGATCTGTTTCTGTGTTCCCTACACACCTGCTTGCTGCACAAGCAAGAAGAATAGAAGAAAAGGAATATGCTTATGAGTTCTTAGATATTTTTGCTGATGCTGAAGGTAAACCTTCAGTTCAAAAAAGTAATAAGCATCCTATAAAAGATTTTCCTGTAAATAAAAAGACTGAGGATAAAACAGGTTGTTTAGTGGTTTGGGAAAGACCCAATAAAGAAAAGCCTGACTTTGGAAGTTATTATGCATCTATTGACCCTGTTGCAGAAGGTAAAACTACTACATCAGATTCTCTTTGTTCTATTTACGTTATGAAAAATTCTGTAGAAGTTACTAGGGTAACCGGTACAGAAACAGAAACATATATTGAGCAAAGTAAAATAGTAGCAGCTTGGTGTGGAAGATTTGATGATATAAAACAAACGCATCAAAGATTAGAACTCATAATAGAATGGTATAACGCATGGACTGTAATTGAGAATAATATATCTCTTTTTATTAATTATATGATTCATAGAAAAAAGCAACGATATTTAGTTCCTAAAAATCAAATAATGTTTTTAAAGGATCTTGCTGCAAATAAGAATGTTTATCAAGAATATGGTTGGAAGAATACAGGAACATTATTTAAGGCACATTTACTTAGTTATGGAATTGAGTTTGTAAGAGAAGAACTTGATCAAGAAACAAAACCAGATGGTACTGTTGTTAAAACAACTTATGGTATAGAGAGAATACCAGATCCAATGTTAATAAAAGAAATGCAAGAATATGCAGATGGAGTCAATGTGGATAGATTAGTATCATTTGTAGCTTTAGTTTCATTTATAAGAATACAAGAATCTAATAGAGGATACAGTAAACAGATCATAAGAGATGACGCAGCTAAAAACTTGCAAAAGTCAGAAAATTTGTTTAAATTAAATAGTAGTCCGTTCAGGCATCTAGGTAAAAAAAATAATAAAAGAAATGGCAGAGGTTTCAAAAAGTCTGCATTTAAAAATATTAAATAGCTATGCAAGTATATAATGCACTTCAATTAAAGAAAGGAGCTAAGGTTGAACAAAATAGAGTTGGCTCTATAATGCAACCTTTACAATTTTTACCTAGAAAAAAGAAAGATGAAGAGTGGGCAGCTTGGAACATGGATTGGCTTGAGTGGAATGGTATAAAACAATTGCAAATAAATTCACGCAGACTTTCTAAAAACTATAAGTTAGCAAAAGGTCATATTGATAGAAATGATTACATTGTTGAAGAAGATCTTGAAAGTAGAACTATTATTGATAATTTAACTCAAAGTGAAGATTCTGGATCAGCTTTAGAATTAAAGTTTTATCCAATTATTCCTAACGTAATTAATGTTTTAGTAGCTGAATTTGCTAAGAGATCTACTAAGCTTACTTATAGAGCTGTTGATGAATTTTCTTATAATGAAATGCTTGAAGCAAAAAGACAAATGGTTGAACAAACTTTAATGTCTCAAGCAGAAACTAAAATACTAGCAGCATTATTAGAACAAGGTTTGGATCCTGACAGTGAAGAAGCTCAGCAGCAATTAAATCCAGAAGCTATGAAATCTCTTCCAGAAATAGAGGGCTTTTTTAAAAAGTCTTATAGATCTATGATTGAAGAATGGGCAACTCATCAACATAAAGTAGATGTTCAAAAGTTTCACATGGATGAATTGGAGGAAAGAGCTTTTAGAGATATGTTGATTACGGATAGAGAGTTTTGGCACATGAGAATGATGGAAGATGATTATGAGGTAGAACTGTGGAATCCTTTATTGACTTTTTATCACAAGTCTCCAGATTCAAGATATATATCAGAATCTAATTGGGTTGGCTATACAGATATGATTACTGTATCAGATGCTATTGATAAGTATGGGTATTTGATGACTAAAGATCAATTAGAAGCTTTAGAGGCAATATATCCAGTAAGAGGTGCTGCTTATTCAATGGGTGGTTATCAAAATGATGGAAGTTTTTATGATGCTACTAAATCACATGAGTGGAATACACAAATGCCTTCTTTAGCTATGCGTCAATATACTACAGCAATGTCTGGCAGTGTATTAGACGGAAATGATACTATTCAACAAATCTTAGCACAAAGTGAAGACTATAGAACTGAAGGAAGTTTAGACTTGGTAAGAGTTACTACATGCTATTGGAAGTCTCAAAGAAAACTGGGACACTTGACTAAAGTTACAGATGAAGGAGAAGTGCTTGTTGAAATTGTTACAGAAGATTATAAAGTAACAGATAAACCTTTATATGATAATAGATTGTTTAAAGGTAAAAGTAAAGATAATGTTATTTTTGGAGAACACCTTGAATGGATATGGATTAATGAAGTATGGGGTGGTATTAAAATAGGTCCTAATGTACCAAGTTACTGGGGAATGAACAATCCTTCAGGAATGAGTCCAATGTATTTAGGTGTTGATAAAAAGAATCCAGGACCTCTTAAATTTCAATTTAAAGGAGATAATAGTTTATATGGTTGTAAACTTCCTGTAGAAGGAGCTGTATTTTCAGATAGAAACACAAAGTCTACAGCTTTAGTAGATTTAATGAAACCTTTTCAAATAGGATATAATATTGTAAATAATCAGATAGCTGATATACTAGTTGATGAATTAGGTACAATTATTATGCTTGATCAAAATACTTTACCTAAACATTCATTAGGCGAGGATTGGGGTAAAGGCAACTTAGCTAAAGCTTATGTAGCTATGAAGGATTTTCAAATGTTACCCCTCGACACTTCTATTACAAATACAGAAAATGCATTAAACTTCCAACATTTTCAAAAACTTGATTTAGATCAGACTAATAGACTTATGTCTAGAATTCAATTATCTAACTACTTTAAACAACAGGCATATGAAGTAATAGGTGTTAATCCACAAAGAATGGGTCAACAGATATCTCAACAAACTGCCACTGGTGTAGAACAAGCAGTTAATGCGTCATATGCTCAAACAGAAACTTATTTTATACAACACTGTGATTACTTAATGCCAAGAGTACATCAAATGAGGACTGACTTAGCACAGTATTACCATAGTACAACTCCATCTGCAAGACTTACTTATATAACATCAGCTGATGAAAAAGTAAATTTTGAAATAAATGGCACAGATTTGTTAATGAGAGATCTTAATATATTTACATCAACTACAGCAAATCACAGAGCAATTCTTGAACAACTGAAGCAAATGGCAATGCAGAATAATACAACTGGTGCTAGTATATATGATCTTGGTAAAATTGTTCAATCTGATTCAATTGCTGAACTTAATGCTGCAATGAAAGATTCTGAACAAAAACAGCAACAACAACAGCAAGAGCAAATGCAGCAACAACAACAAATGCAAGAACAACAACTTCAAGCTCAACAACAACAAGAGAAAATGAAAATTGATGCTGTAGCTATGGAGAAAGAAAAGGATAGACAAAAAGATATTCTTATTGCTGAAATTAAAGCTGCTGGTTATGGTTCAATGGTTGACATTGACAAAAACATGCAATCTGATTATAAAGATGCAATGGATAATATTAGAAAAACAGAACAGTATCAGCAGCAAACTCAAATGCAAAGAGAAAAGCAAAGTAATGATATGACTAAGCATAATCAAAAAATAAGCATAGAGGAACAAAAGATACAAGCTCAAAGAGATATAGCAAACATGCAATTACAGATAGCTAAGGAAAATAAAAATAAGTATGATGTAAAACCATCAAAAAAGGATAAAAAGTAATGGACGCTTTTGAAATATTAACGCAATATGGAGTATTAGGTATATGGGTTCTATATGCAATAACTAGAGAAAGATGGTTACTTAGAAAGATTGAGGAAATATCTGAAAGGTCTTCAAGAGAAAGAGAGACTTGGCATAAGGAAAGAGAACAGTTTTTAAATCAATGCCATAATGAAAGAGAAAACTTTATAAGAGAGATCTCTATGGTAAGGTCTGAAGAAAGAGAATTTTATATAAAACAACTTGAAAAAATATTTAAAAAATTAAAATAGCTATATAATGCAAAAAATTAACTAAAATTTTTTAAAGAATTTTAAATTTTTAATATTTATTTCTTATATTAAAGTAATAACCAACAAAAAATAACAAATGGCAGAAGAACTAAATGAGGAAACTCAAGTACAAGACTCTACAACGGTAGAGGAAGTAGATGTAAATTTAGAAGAAATGTTTGGGCAACCAGGAGCTGAAAGTGTAATGCTGCCAGCAGAAGAGGTTGAGCCAGAACCAGAAGAAAAGAAATCAAACCTCTTCTCTAAACCAGAAGAAGTTGATACTACGTTCATTGACAAGACTGAAACTACAACTAATACTGATTCAGAAGTAGAGCAATCTAAAGTTCAAGCTTCAGAGGTAGATGAAGCTTTATCAGAATTAGATGATATGATATCTGATGCTGAACAAACAGAAGCTAAACCAGGAAGGCGTAAAACAGATAAAAGTGGTTTACAAGAATTAGCAACTAAAATGATTGAGGAGGGTACTCTCTTTGGTTTTGATGATGATAAAGCTTTAGAAGATTATACTACTAAAGATTTTAGAGAATTATTTGAAGCTAATTTCCAGGAAAGAGAATCTAAGATTAGAAGAGATACTCCTAAAGAGTTCTTTAATTCACTTCCTCAAGAATTACAAGTAGCTGCAAAATATGTTGCAGATGGTGGTCAAGACTTAAAAGGATTATTTAGAACTCTTTCACATGTGGAAGAAGTAATGGAGCTAGATCCAGATAATTCAAGTCATCAAGCAGAAATTGCAAGACAATATCTTACAGCAACTAACTTTGGAACAGCTGAAGAAATTCAGGAAGAAATCGAAGAATGGTATGATGCAGAGAAGTTAGGTAAAAAAGCTCACCAATTCAAACCAAAGTTAGATGCGATGCAAGAAAGAATTGTTCAGCAAAAGTTAGCAGAACAAGAAAATAAAAAAATGCAGCAAGAGGAACAGGCTAAAGCTTACATGGATAATGTATATACTACCTTAGCACATGGTAAATTAGGTGATTTAAAACTAGATAAAAGAGTACAAAATCATTTATATGCTGGATTAGTTCAACCAAACTATCCATCTATATCTGGTAAGCCTACAAACTTATTAGGACATCTTCTTGAAAAATATCAATTTGTAGAACCAAGACACGATCTTATTGCAGAAGCATTATGGTTACTTTCAGATCCTGATGGATATAAAACTAAAGTAAAAAGTCTTGGCAGTCAAGCAGCTGTTGCAGATACAGTAAGAAAACTAAAAACTGCACAGTCAAAGAAAAAAACTAGCTATTCTAAATCTAATAGTAGTCAATCTACTAAAAGATCTAGAACAAAACCAACAGTACAAAGACAGAACAATATGTTCAAAAGATTTTAAATTAGTAAACAAATAAAAACAAATAATAAATGGCAACTCCAGTTTTAAACAATGGTATCTTTCTACGGGATACAGCGTACAGCGCAAGTTCACACGTAGACTCTTACCACCTGGTTAACATGTTGAAGGATGCAGAACCAATGGATCTAGGTCCAGTGGACTTATGGGCAATGTCTCAGAAAGTTGAAATGCCTCTTTATCAAATGTCTAGCTTTGGTGGCAAGAATGTAATTGAAGTAGATAATGCTCGTGGAGAGTACAAGTGGCAAACACCTGTGTCAAGAGATCTTCCTTATATAATTGAGGATATTGATCCTACTTTATTAAACACAAGAGGTGCAGATGGTACTACTTTTCGTATTAAGTTAAGCTGCAGAGAATTTGGACATGGTGATATCATCACTTATGACAAATACAATGGGGCTGAACTTTACATTACTGATGAGGATATTCTTCCTACAGGTGATGGGTTCATCTACACAGTTCAGATGGTTAACAATAACAACTCTGCAACTTTTGATTCTGCATTTTTAGCAAATGGAACTAAATACTTTAGAAAAGGTTCTGCTAGAGGTGAGTATGGTGAAAGATTTTCTGACATCACAACAGGAACAGGTTTCCGTGAATTCTACAACTATGTAGGAGGAGCTGAAGCTCACGTTCACTACTCAGTTTCTTCTAGAGCTGATCTTATGATTAAAGGTGGAATGAATGCTGATGGTACTATTCCTGTAACTGAGATTTGGAGATCTTCAGGAGATAACATGGATCCTTCTGTAACTTCACTAGAAGATATGGTTGGAAAAATGGGTAAAGATGGTGTAAAGAAAGCATTTGATAATGGTGATCTTTCTAGATCTTTCCTTACTAGTATGGAAGCTGCTCACTTGACTAAAGTATCAAATGATATTGAGTCTTACCTAATGTGGGGACAAGGTGGTAGAGTTAGACAAGACGGACCAGATGATTTAAGATTATCTGTAGGTCTTTGGCAACAACTTGATAACTCTTTCAAAAGAGTATACAATAAGAATAACTTTAACCTTGACTTATTCCGTTCTGAGATTTATAACTTCTTTAATGGAAAAGTTGAATTCCAAGGTCCAGATCCAAAGAGACAACTTATTGTTCAAACTGGTATGGGTGGAATGAGAATGGTT
>Ga0208157_1001073_pt1 | contig 13084 bp, 3 predicted proteins | sample 5_EtaG_FD_184077 | JGI IMG/M metagenome (GOLD analysis project Ga0208157, IMG submission 184077) | Marine viral communities from the Subarctic Pacific Ocean - 5_ETSP_OMZ_AT15132 metaG (SPAdes) (version 2) | ecosystem: Environmental > Aquatic > Marine > Oceanic | place: Pacific Ocean | collected...
CGTTATCTGCAAGTCCTAGCTGGACTGATGACGCGTCTGTTCAATTTAGAGCTTATGGAAGTGATTTAATAGGTAAATCAAGTGGTGTTTCTGTTAGTTTTAATGATTGGGTTTTTACGCCTGTTGACGCTAATCAAAACGTAAGTAAAAACGCAAACGGTTTTGTTAAAATAAACGTTGCTGTTTCAGGTAGTACTAGCATAACTGTAGATGGTGTATCTGGCGCCTCTGTTGGTAGTTTTTTAATTGGTGGTGAAGTAAGTACCGCTAGCAGCGCTAATCGTATAACTGCAATACACTCAAGCGGAACACCTATAACAGTAGCAGGTAACCAAACATTATCTGATAATACTACCTTGGCCGTTCACGGCAGCGCTCTTTATATAACAGTGAACGGATCTATGACTGTTACAAAATTTGGAAGTGCTGATCAAGTAATTTACTTAGATATAGATAGAGGTTTTGTTTTAGGAACGTTAACATAAAAATAAAAAATATGGCAGAATACAATATAAGATTTTCTAACAAAATTAATAAATCACTACAAGTAAATGATTATGTTTATGCGATAAATGCTGGAGTGGACGTTGTTAGTGCTACTGATTTAGTAGGTAGAGTGTCAGAAGTTAGGAACGCTAATTTTACAGTTGATACAAACGATATTTATAACAATGCTATTACAACAGGTGTTTTTGACAGCCAAACTCCGCCTCAAGAAATACCTTTGAACGTGCCTACGGCTGGTGATTTTATAATGTTTAGAAAAGATAATAGAGTAAATAATTGTAGCTTGAAAGGTTATTACGCAGAAGTAACGCTTACAAATACAGACGTGAATAAAAAAGAGTTGTTTAGCTTAGGCTCTGAAATAACTGAAAGTAGTAAATAAATAACAAAAACTGTAACTATAGATACATAAAATGAAATAATATGGCAGAAAATAAAAAAGATAGTCCTTTACACGCTATAGATCCTGTTACTGGTAAAATACTTCTTGGAGTAGCTGCAGGATTTTTATTTGGTAGAGGCAGAAGAAGAGGTGGTAGTTTACAAAGACAACTTGCTGAATCACAAAGAAAATTTGAAGAAAGATTAGATGCTTATGAAGAGTCGCAGTTTAAGCCTTTAGACGAAGACGCCTTAAAGCAAGAAAACGTAATGGAAGAATTAGAGGTTGACACACAAGCTCAAGACTACGCTAGAGAGCAGTTTCAACAACAACAAGCTAATATTATGGCTGGTATGAGAGGTGTAGCTGGTGGTAGTGGTATCGCTGGGTTAGCACAGGCGTTAAGTAACCAAGCTAAGCAACAAGCTAGAGAAACACAAGTTTCTATATCAGAACAGTTGAGAGCTAATAGAGCTATGGAAAGACAAGAGGCTGCTAGATTAAAATCACAAGAAAGAGCTGTTACATTAGCTAACATGCAAGGTGCTAATCAATTTGAAATAGATAAAATGACAACATTAATTGGTGTTGCTGGAGAACAAGTTAAAGGCGCTAGACAAGCTATAGCTGATAGATTAGCTTACAAAGGGCAAGTTGCCGGAGCAGTTGGAAACGTTGTTGGTGCGATGATAGGCTTATCTGATAGAAAACTTAAAAAGAATATAAACTTAATTGGTAAATCACCAAGCGGTTTAAATATATACAGCTTTGAATATATAAATACTAAATATGGACAAGGTCTGTTCCAAGGTGTTATGTCTGATGAGATACCGCAAGAAGCAGTTATTTTTAATGGAGAGCATGATATGGTAGATTATAGTAAAATAGACGTAGACTTCAAACAAATATAATATGGCGAATCAAACAATAATAAACGCAGCTAGAGCAGCGTATACACCGGCTAAAGTAGATATATCTGGTTACTTAACTGGTCTTACTTCTATAGCACAAGGTTTAGTACAGCGTAAACAATCTGGTATAGATAGAACTGGTGAGTTAAATAAAGCATATTCTACTTTTGACACCACTGGTATGGACGAGGCTTTAGTTAAAGAAATAACTAGTCTTAGACAAATGGGTGTAGATGCGTCTAAACAAATGCAGATGTCACTTCCTTTCACTAAGCAGTTTAAAGAAGCAAAAAACATTTACGACGCCTCATTGTCTTCTGCACAAGTATTAAAAGAAGATGTAAAAATTTATAATGAATTTAAAGGTACAATATTAGATGATTTCACAGCGGAAGTTGGTGGCAAAACTGTTCTTAGCAATATATCAGAATCTATGTCCCCTGAAATACAAATGTATTTATTAAATGTTATAGAAGGTAATTATACGCAAGATTTTAATAGAGATGGAACTGTATCAGAAGAAGAAAAAAATATAAAATGGTTTAAGTTTGAAAACGGTAGATTAAATATATTATCAATGGATGGCGCTTCGTACATGCCAATAACTAATTTTCAAAATACAAAATTTACTACAGCTGACGCTGGAGAAGATTTATCTAATCTATTATATAGTTTTACAAAAAAATCTGCATCTGACGATCCTAGTACAGTAGAACTAGATGCCTTAATAAACAACAATGCGCTACCAAGGTTAATGTCAGAACTTAAAAAAGATCAAAACGCTAGAAACTCTTTGTTTTTTGATTATGAATTTAATACTGAAAATGGCATGATAAATTTTATAGATTTTTATCTTAACAAAACTTCTTACAGAGAAAACATGTCTGAAGAAGGAAAAGAAATAAAAATAGATAAAACTAGTAAAATAGCTAATTTTACAAAAAATAATCCAGAAGTTGGAACGTATAATTATGGTAAAAATGGTATAACTTTAAAAGAAATACTTGATGAGTACAATTCTTTAATGAGCGTACAAGAAGGGGATGATAAGGCTATAGAGACCGTATCGCCAGAAGTGTTAAAGCAATTTAAATTTCTTTTAGCACAAGCTATAATAGAAAATGATAGTGATATAAACGATGACTTTTTAGATTTTGCAAAAGAAGTTATGACTTTTTCTTATAAAAAATAAAATTTAAATAAAATAATATGTCAAAAAAAGTATCACCGTTAAAACATACTACCGCAGGAACTAACCCAGCTCATGATGCAGCTTACGCTAAAGGCAGTTCTAGTCCAGAACATTTAGCTCTTCACGGTGAAACAGTTACACTTGACAATGTTGATAAAAACGATAAAGAGAGTGTTAATTTTTATTTAAGATCTAAACCTTCTTCTTTACAAGAAATTAAAGTTAAAACTGGAGATTTACCAGAACTTTTTACTACAGACAAACCAGAACCTGATAGTGAGATAACCTTAAAAATAGGCGAAGCCCCTTCTTATGACTTAAACCAAATAATTAGTGGTCAACAAACAGATGGTTCTATGCAAGGAACAATTGATTTTTCAACTGATGAAATTCCAACTTTAAAAAAATTACCACCTGAACTTACGCCAAACCAAGAAGACTTTACAAATATCCCTGTCAATCAACCTTTTCCTTTTCAACAGTATAAAGAAGTATCTGCTGAACCTTTAGTTGGAAGTACTTTACGTATAGAATCTGTTTCACCTTTTACTTATGGTAGTTATGATTTTCAAGTGCCTAGATCTGAAAGAATATATGCTGAAAGTTTGTTTAAAGAATATATAATAAAAAATACAAACGAACCGTATCAGTTTGATCAAGTATGGAATTCTGATATTGAAAGACTTTGGTATATTTATGGTAAAGATTTTCTTAATTCAGATTTTTCACAAGAAATAAATCCTGATTTAAGAATAGCTTTTACAAATGGTGGTGATGGTCACTCCAATAGTGTGTATTTACCATCTGGAACTAGTTATAGTCTAACTAACGATTTAAACCGTAAAGATTTTTATTTTTATAACGATAGAAAAATTATTTTTGAAAATGACGATTTATTAAGTAGAGTAGATAGTAAATCACATGAAGAAGTTTTACACGCTGGACAAGTTAGTCCTTATGTTCTTGCTAAAACTTATAATATTCCTGTAGAGCAAATTTTAAATAATGAGTGGGATTTTGTTTTTTACAAATATGACCAAGCGGGTACAAACAATGAAGTTGTTATAAATAGATTAAATGAAAAATTTCCTGGTTTTAAAGAATCTGAACTTAATTTTCCTGGTGGTGAAAGTATAAGTGGTTATTATGTGCCCGTAAAAAAAGATCCTGCTGATATAGAATACGAAGCACTTTACTCTAGCTCTTTTGGTCTTGATAAACTATTAGAAGTTAGCACAAACACGCCAAGTAATATAGTGTCCTTGCAACAATCTTTTGCAAAAATACAGATGATTGATAATAATATTACTTTAAAAGACATAGAAGACACAAAAGTTAGAAAACTTATTAAAGTTAAATCTGACGAAATAACATTTGGATATTTTGGTGTTCAATACTCTGGACAAGATATACACAGTTTAAACTATGCAGATCAATTTAAATTAGTTACTTTTAGTAAAGATTTTAGCGCAAATAACATTGAGGTTGATGTAAAAAAATACGAATTAAAAGACGCCTCTGCAGACTTTGCTTATGACTTGCTTTCTCCAACTCATGGAAAAGGAGAGTTTTTCTCTTTTGACCCTGACTCAGATGATGTTTTTCACGGGTATAGTTCTTTTATGACAGTTGGAGGAGATGAAGTTGGAGAGTTTAATGTTTTTTTAAATGACTTTAGTCTTTTAAAAGATTTAGAATCTTTATCTATAGCAGGCTTGTTAGAAGAAGGCACAGAAACACAGGTTGGATTAAATAAACTTGCAAAAAATAGTGTTATGGGTGCAACTATAGCTAATTTAATAGCTAGTGGTAAGATAGATCCAACTACAGTTTACTCAGATTTACAAGAACTATTTTATAAAGGTGATTTTTCAAATGAAGAATTAAAACTTTTTCAAAGAGAAGATTTTAAACCTGGTAATCCTTATTACGATAAAATCTTTAAAAACGAAACTATAAAATTAATTTTTGATGAAACATTTGATAACGCTTTATATCAATGGAATTTAAATGAGATTTACAAAAACGCTACAGAGTGGACAGATAATACTTTAGCTGAAATGGATGCTAACAATGTGTTTATAGCTTGGAATAAAGGTAATTATCAAAACATATCTATAGATGCTTTTGAAGAGTTAGAGGAATTAACTAATGAGGCGTTCGCTACACAAGTAAAAAAATCTAGATTGCTTCAAGACAAATTGATTCAATACGAAAATCAAATTGAAATTACATTAGATCAGTTTGCTAAATTAAACACGCAAATAAAAGAAATAAATAGTAAAGACTATATACCAGAAGGAACTACTAAGAAAGAAATAAACGAAATAACTGGTAGGCTTAAAGAAATTACTGAAAACATGAAATCTTCTAGATTCTTAACTGATTTCATGCGTCAACAATACCAACTTGAATACGATAGATTAACTAAAAGGTATAACGAAATATACGATCCTGTAAAAGAAAAATTTAGTCTTTTACAAGAGCAAGGTCAAAATTTAGTTAACAATATAAATGGTATACGTCAAAGTTCACATGGTGTAATATTAGCTTTAGAAAACAACATAGAAACGCAACAAGATCTTAGTGAAAATCTTCAAGAAATAAAAGTTATACAAAACGTATTAGATTTAAACTATCACACAGCGCCTAGACTTGTTAACAATATAAAAACCGGTGGGGTGAGCTTTTTAGCTGGCACGGCTGATCTTATACATAGATGGGTTCAAAGACCTATTTGGGGAGCTTTAGATTATGTTTTTGATCGTGATCGTCTTGGTGAATTTACAAGAAACGAATATAAAGACTTCCAAGATTGGGCTAGAAATTATCAAGAGACACAAAATAGTAAATTTGGTTCTGCTATGGAGTTTGATGAAGTTGAAGATTTAGCTGATGCTTTTGAATATGTAGGTGATTTAAGTACAAAGCAATTTTGGAATTTAGCTTCTTTAATAGCGTTTAAAAGACCTGTTTTTACAGTGGCTAAAAGTAGTAGGTTTGGCGTTAGTGTTAGCGGTGGTTTGTTAATGGTTAGTGCTGCCGAGAGTGGTGGCGCTGGTTTAGAACTTCAGTATCAAAGAGATTTTTTAGGCGTTGATATTGACGATTGGGATATTAATGCAAAAATGTTTCAAAGTTTTTTTACTACATTAACTTTAGAATCTTATACGCAAAAACTTTTATTTGGCAACGGTTTTAAACTACCAGGTTTTAGCAAGGTGTCAAATAGAATTAAAAACAAACTAACGTTTAATTTAAAAAACAAATACCTTAGAAACTTTACTACTTTTTCAATGAACACTTCTAAGCAGTTTTTAGATCTTACAACTGGTGCTGTTGGTGAGTGGGGTACAGAGTTTCTTCAAGGTCTTACAAATAATTTTTATGATTATAAGTTTATAAATTCAGATTTAAACCCTTGGACAGGACAAGATAACAGTGGTAAGCAAATTGGATTTGATTTAAGGCTAGGTAGTAATCACAATATGGACGCTCTTGTTATGGGTGGACTATTACAAGCACCTACTATTTTTAATAGAATGATAACTCCTTTTAGAGGTAGCAAAGTAGCTAATATACAAAACAATCTATCAATAGAATCTAGAGCTATACTTTTAAAGTTACAAGATCCTGACATTTCTCCTTTAATGAGAAATTATCTTTCTAAACAATTTTGGAATAACGCAACTGAATATAACGCTGTAGATATTTTAAACGTTGAGTTGTTAAATAAAATGGATGATAACCAAGTTAACGAATTAATAACGCTAGATCAACAAAAATCTGAAATAAATAAAGAGATATCAGATATAACAAATAATGAAAACGTTTCTTCAGAAGAAACAAACATTATTACAAAAGAATTAAAAGATAAAATAAATACAATAGAAACTAAAAAAGAAGAAATAATAAATGAAGTTTCTAAAGAAATAGATTTTGATAATTCTGTTGAAACCATAAAAGATCTTGCTATTCAAAAACAAAAAATAGATGGTAAGCCTATAAGAATAAATGTATTTAATAAAAAGAGTGTTGAAAACTATATAAAAACTCAAGATCCAGATATGCAGCAAAATTTTGTAGACTATGCTGTAGAACAGTTTGGTTTTATTGTTCCAAGACCAGATGGGTCAACTGATATAATTATCAACAAAGAAACAGGTTTAGCTAGAGGTGAAGTTTTAGAGGCAGAACATGAGTTTCTTCATGAAATAGTTTATAATACAATACAAAGAAATCAATTTTCTCAAGATGCTATTGGTGAGGCTTTGATAAAACTTGTATCAGAAAAAGCTGGTTATGTTTCTGATAAATTTATTAGTAAATTAGAAGCTTACGAAGGTGATTCTAACTTTGGAGAAGAAGTAATGATGTCTTTAGCTATGGGAATGAGAACTGGAGACGTTGTGTTTAATGAAGACGTTATGGAAAAAGTAGGTGACGTTTTTAGAAGATTTTTTCAAGGTAACGGATCGTTAGATATAGAGTGGAATAATAGTAGACATGTTTATAACTTTTTAAAGGATTATAACGCTACTGTAACTAATAAACATAAAAGAGCAAGAGATATAGTTTTAAAAGTTGGGACAGAAGGAGTTGGTGGTAGACTTACGGCAAAAGCACAGCAACAAAAAGTTGATTTAAAACAGCAAGCTCAATTTTCTAAAAACGTTCAACAAGCTGTACAGTCAAATCCTGATTTAAAAACTGATTTTGATAAATTAGTACAAAACAACGAAGGTGTTAAAAAATACAATACAAAAGAAGAGTTTCAGTCTTCTATAGATTTTTATCCAGCCTATGAAATGATAACAAATTCTAACAAGCTAGATGGTTTAATTATGGCTAACGTTTCTGACCTTATAAAACCTTCTGAAATGTCTGAGTTTATTAGAAAAGTAAAAGAAAAAGTTGGTGATAGATTACTTACTCAATTTGATCCTGGTAAAAATGAAAGTTTGTTTGGTTGGTTAACTGGTATATCTGGAGGTGCTGGTAAATCTATAATATACAGAGCAAAAGGAGATGTAATGAACGAGTATAAAAAAATAGTTAAAAGTGAGTCTATAGACTCCGAAACTAGTTTTACTCAATTAGAAGACGTTTCTATACTGCCTGATGATCAAGAAGTCGACGTTGATAAAAGTAGAGTTTTAGAAAGCTTAAGTGATATAGATTTAGAAAATATAGGTGAAATAAAAGCTGTAGTACAGGCTGAAATAAATGCGTTAATAGAAACTAACCCTGATAATTTACAGAAAGAGTTAGATAAACTTATTAAAAAAGAGTTTAGAAAACTTATAATAAAAGACATGGGTAAAATTTCCCAAAAGAAAGGTCAACTTGTTATAAGTGATGAGTACTCGATGTTTTTTGCTCAAAACTATGATGATATAGTAAAATCTTTATCTGTTGATGTTATTAAAAACAATTATAACAACTTGTTTGAGTTAACAGAAGTTAGTAAAGAAGATGTTAAAAAAGTAGATGATAAAACTGGTAAAACAACTTATTATAGAAAAGGTATATTTAATATAAAAGGTAATAAAGCTATATTTACTAAGTATTTTACGGAAGGTGGTTACACGACACTTAAAGACAGACAAAGCGCTTTAGCTACATTAATGGCTGAGTCTATATCAAAAGAAGCTGTAGATAACTACATACTTGAAAATTCTAACAATGAAAACGCTATTATAGATGCAAAAATACGTAGAGCATCAGAGACTTTAGATAAAAATAAAAACGAATTTAAAAGCTTTGATAATATTCAGTTTTCTAAAATTGCTTCATCAAAAGATTTTTTAAATAAATTAAAATTAGAAATACAAAAAGAGTTTAAAACAGGCAAACATAAAGATTTTGGTAGAGCAGCAGAACAAGCTATAAATAATATTTTACAAAGATATGAAGATACTATGCCTGGCTTTGTTGTTGTAGTTAAAAAAGCTACTGAAAAAGATAATATGGCTGACCTTTCTTTAGGCTTTAAAATAGATGAAGATGTAAACTTTGGTAAAGCAGGTCTAGAAGAATTTCAATTAATTAACTTTGAAATTAAATTAGATGCTCAAAAAATAAAATTAACTTCTAAATTAGTAACTAAATATGATTTTATTAATGATGAAGTTTTTGTAAAAAATGACAATTTAGAAACTATAAATTATACAAACCAATTTAAAGGTGTAGTTGAACAAACGTTTAAAAAATATTATAATAGAGCAAATAATTTAATAACAGATATTAATAGTGGTAAATTTTTAGATGACAACGGCAAGGTTGTTAAACCTAAAAAAGAAATACCTTTAATGACATCTTCTACTAGTTTTATGCCAACTGTAGTTTTTAAAAGATTAAAAGATGAGAACTTTAATACAGCTATAAGAGAATCAAGTAAAATAAAATTAAATGAAGAACACGTTATAGAACATCACAATAACAAGAAACATCCAACTTATGGTATAGAGTTTATAGGTAAAGGATTGTTTTCTTTTGGACAAGACGTGTTTTTTAATGGAAAATTACCACCTTTAAAAATAGAAGTTGAAGGTAACTTTGAAATTAGTAAAAATAGTGAGAGAAAATCTACAGCTAAAGCCACAAAGGGTATTAAATTAAAATCCAAAGAATATGGATTAGACATGGTAACTGCTAGACCTAGATTTGTTTCAAAGCCTACAAAACAAAACATGGAGCCTTCAAATTACTCATTAGCAGACCAAAACTCTATGCAAGAGCTAACTAACGTGTATCATAGGCAAGTTAACACTACAAGTAATGATGCAGCTAGTAACATGATCACTTCGATAGCTTTTTCTAAAGCTAAACCTGTAAAAAAATACATCGAAAATACAAGAGGTATGAGCGCTTTTGATTTTGATGAAACACTTATTATAGAAGGAGAAAACTTTATTGAAGCTAAAAATCCAGAAACAGGTGAAATAGTAAAAATAAGCTCTGAAAGATGGCCTTTAGATGGACCTTCTTATGCAAACTTAGGATATACTTTTGATTTTAAAGATTTTGTAAATGTTAGAGGTGGTATTGAAGGACCATTGTTAACTAAACTTAGAAATAGAATAAAAAAGTATGGACCTGAAAACAATTATATATTAACAGCTAGACCAGCTGAAAGCGCCACAGCAATACATGGTTGGCTTAAAACAAAAGGTATAAACATACCGCTAGAAAATATTACTGGTTTAGGTAATAGTACTGGTGAAGCTAAAGCAATGTGGATAGCTAACAAGTTTGCGGAGGGATATAATGATATATATTTTGTAGATGACGCGCTGCCTAATGTTGAGGCTGTTCAAAATGTTTTAAATCAATTAGACGTAAAAGGTAAATCTGTACAAGCTAAAATAAAATTTAGCAAAAGTATTAAAAACACTTTAAACAAAAATAAATCTTATATTAAGTTTAAAAACTCTTTAAAAAACTCAGTGTTTTATCATGGTGGACTAAATTCTTTAAAAAATAAAAACGCAGTTTGGTTTATTGTTGATGATGTAATTGGAGCTGAAGTATATTCAGATATTAGAGGCGTTATAAACGAAGTTTATAGTGTTAAAGCAAGTCAACTAAAAGACTCTATTATAATACCAGATGTAAATGACTCTATTGGTTTCGATAAAATAATAAAACAAAAATTTCCTGATCAAGTTAAAGCACTCGTAGACGGTGGACAGGTTAAAATTGATAAAATACTTAAACAAGATAACGCTGCTGAAATAATATCTGAGTATATTAACTGGGCGGATAGTAATTTTGAGTTGTTTGAAGGTGTTTATGGTCCAGAAACTTTATATGATAATAGTGGTAAAATAGCAAAATCACTTCCTGTTATAGTTTTAGACACTGATGTTAGTAGTAAGGCTAAAGAAGTTAAACCTTCTGCTAAGTTTTCTAAAAGCTCTTTACGTGGTAATAAAACTGTAAAAAATGTTTTAGACCAGTTAGATATTAAAGGTAAGTCTGTTCAAGCTAAAGTAAAAGAAATACAAGACGCTAGTAGAGAGTTTAATAAAATAATACAACAAACGACTGGTGTCCCAGCAGCTATAAAGTTTTCTGATGTTCAGGCTAAATTAAGAGGTAAAGGATTTAAGTTTAATGGTATAATACCTTCTTCAGCACAGGATTTTGCTGGTTTGTTATATAATTTAATAGGTAAAGGTAAGCAAGGAGAGCAACAATTTGACTTTTTAAAGAAGGCATTGATAGATCCTTTTGCTAGAGGTATAGATGAATTAAATACAGTTAGACAAAAAGCTGCTGAAGATTACAAAAATATACTTAAGCAGCTTCCAGAAGTAAAATCAGACTTAAACGTACTGTTAAAAAAGTTTAAAGATGATGTTGACATACCAAAAAACGTTAATGAATTTACTGTAGATCAAGCTGTTAGAGTTTATCTATGGAACAAAGCAGGTTTTGAAATACCAGGTTTATCAATAAGAGATCAAAGAGCGTTATCTAACTTTGTAAAAACACAAGATGACTTAGTTTATTTTGCTGAAGTTATAGGTAAAATTTCAAAAAGACAAGATGGTTACGCTGCTCCAAGTGAGTATTGGCTAACAGAAAATATAGGTTCTGATTTAATGAGTGATGGTGCTATTGGAGATATGAGAGCTGATTTTTTAGCTGGATGGATAGAAAACAAAAATGAAATATTTTCAAAAGACAATTTAAATAAGTTAGAAGCTTTGTATGGTGCTAAATATGTAGAGGCATTACAAGATGTTTTATACAGAATGGAGACAGGTAGAAACAGACCTACAGGTAAAAATAGGTTGACTAACGAATTTATGAATTGGACTAACGGCGCTATTGGTTCAATTATGTTCTTTAACATACGTTCTGCTGTATTACAAACTATATCTGCTGTTAACTATGTTAATTGGAGTGACAACAATATATTAAACGCTGGTAAGGCATTTGCTAATCAAAAGCAATATTGGAAAGATTTTGCAATGATATTTAATTCTGATTTTCTAAAACAAAGAAGAGCTGGTAACAAAAGAGGTGTTAACGAACAAGAGTTATCACAAGCTGTTGCTGGTAAGGGTGCTTACGAACAATCAAAAGCCGCTGTTAGATTTTTATTAAAACAAGGTTTTTTACCTACACAAATTGCAGATAGTTTTGCTATTTCAGCGGGTGGCTCTAGCTTCTATAGAAATAGAGTTAATACTTATATTAAAAAAGGCTTAAGTAAGTCAGAGGCGGAAACTAAAGCATTTTTAGATTTTCAAGAAACAACAGAGGTATCTCAGCAGTCAGGTAGACCAGATTTAATATCACAACAACAAGCTAGTCCACTTGGTAGATTAATATTAGCATTTGGTAACTATCCTATGCAAGCGGGTAGAATAATGGATAAGGCAGCTAGAGATTTAATAAACAATAGAGGTGACGCAAAAACAAATGTATCTAAAATAATATACTATGGTTTTGTTGCTAATGTATTGTTTCAATCTTTACAGTCGGCTATATTTGCTGTAATTGGCGATGAAGACGAAGATAAGTTAGATAAAAAGAAAACTAGAATAATTAATGGTATGATAGACACTTGGTTCCAAACATTTGGCGTAGGTGGTAAGGCTATTTCAACTGTTAAAAACACTATAATGGAGTTTAATAAACAAAGAGCTAAAGATTTAGACGAAGAGTTTATGACTAGGTCTGACCATTCTTACACGTTGTTACAAGCGTTAAGTTTTTCACCACCTATTGGCTCTAAACTACGTAAGATATACTCATCAATACAAACAGAAAGATTTAATAGAAATATTATAAAAGAAAGAGGTTTAACTTTAGATAATCCTATTTGGTCAATGTTTGGTAATGTAATAGAAGGTGCTACTAACGTACCTCTTGGTAGAATATCTAACAAGTTACTAAACTTAGAGAACGCTATGGATGCAAGAAACGAAACTTGGAAAAGAATAGCACTAGTAATGGGTTGGAACACTTGGGATTTAGGTATACAAGATCCTGACTTGCAAGCTTTAGGAGAAGATATAAAAGAAAGAAAGAAGCAAGAAAAAGAAATGGAGAAAGTAAAAGAAAAGCAACAAAAGC
>Ga0208157_1001075_pt1 | contig 13082 bp, 11 predicted proteins | sample 5_EtaG_FD_184077 | JGI IMG/M metagenome (GOLD analysis project Ga0208157, IMG submission 184077) | Marine viral communities from the Subarctic Pacific Ocean - 5_ETSP_OMZ_AT15132 metaG (SPAdes) (version 2) | ecosystem: Environmental > Aquatic > Marine > Oceanic | place: Pacific Ocean | collected...
TGATTATGGATATTACACAATAGACATTGATAAAGGTATTGTTCCTGATGTAAAAGGAATGCCTAAAAAAGCAAGACTACGAGTTAGGGTATCGAATACCAATGGTATTGAACTTAAAAAAGCTCTAGCTATTATTCATCATAGATACGGAATTAAAGATGTTACGATTACAAAAGTAGACAGACGAGATGTAGGTAGGTCTGATAGTGAAATGGTTATCGGAGATGTAAATGATACAGATTATCAATATGAATTAATCGAAGATTATCTAAAACGAAACCACGCCATAACAGATGATATATTGGTAAAGATTAAAAAACTAAATGAAGAAATTAACAATGAATTACCACCAGCAAGAGTTAAACGAAATATTAATTGGAAATTAAAACACTTTGAATTTTCAAATATGTTTTGTTATGGTGAAAACAATTATGTAGACTTTACACAACTTGACGGAATTGTTGGTATGTTTGCTCCTAATGCTTCCGGTAAATCAACTTTATTGGATGCTTTATCATTTTGTTTATTTGATGTAACATCAAGAACCACAAAAGCTGCATCAGTATTGAATAACAAGAAAAATAACTTTTATTGTAAAGTAAACTTTGAAGTTGGTGGTTTAGATTATTATATTGAAAGAAAAGCATCTAAAAGAACAAGAGACGGGCATGTAAAAGTAAATGTAAACTTTTGGATGATTGATGATAGTGGACAGACCATTAGTTTAAATGGTGACCAAAGACGAACGACAAACTACAATATTAATCAGGTGGTGGGAACATACGAAGACTTCATTTTATCAACACTATCCACCCAAAATAACTTCACAGTGTTCATTGACAAAACACAAAAGGAAAGAAAAGAGTTATTATCAACATTTATGGGAACAGATATTTTTGACTCTTTGTATCAATCTGCTAATGATAAAATATCAGAAACACAAACTTTGTTAAGAGATTTTAATAAAGTTGATTATAGTAAAAACTTAGCAGAATTACAAAAACAAACTACTTTATTACAAGTTAAACAAACAGACTTACTTTCTAAAAAAGAAAAACAAGTAGAAAAACAAAACAAACTAAATACTAAAATTATTAATTTGACTAAAAAACTAAAAGTTGTTGATGACAATATACAAGATATAGATAAATTGGAAAATGATTTACTTAGTCAAAATAAAGATTTTCAAGAAGTTGCTAATGATATAGACAAAACATTTTCAGAGTTTAATGATATAAGTAATTTATTAGATGAAATAGAAACTACTATTACTCAATACGAATCTGATAATATAAATAAACAATATTCAGAATTTCAAACTTTACAACAAAGTAGAGATGAGTTTCAAATAGAAATAGACAAATTAAAAGTAGAGGTTAGAAACAAACTAGACAAAACAGAAAAACTAAAAGGTGTTACTTGGGACGACGATTGTAAACATTGTATGAGTAATCCATTAACAATAGACGCTAGGGAGACCGAAAAGAATTTAGAGAAAGATAAAGAGCTGGCTGCAGCCTATCTTGAAAAAAAGAACAAAATGGATGAAGAAATAGAAGCACTAAATCCTATCATTGAGCAGAAAGAAAAGTATGATGAATATAAATCGAGTTTAGTTGAAGCAGAATTTAGAGAAAGAGAACTAAAAACTAATCTACAATATTTTAAAGAACGAAAGAAAAATATAAGTTCGTCAATTGAAACTATTGAACAAGATATAAAACAATACAATGAACAAAAAAGTAATATCAAATACAATAAAAAGATAAAAGAAGATATTCAAGTTGTTCAAAATGATTTAGATGATGTAGACAATGTTATAGTAAACTTAACTAGTGATATAACAGAAGTTCACGCTGATATAAAGGTTGGTGATAGTGAAATGAGAAACATCAACAAGAAGATTGAAGAAATAGAAGAATTAGAAAACAAAAATCAAGCATATCGTTATTACTTAGATGCTGTTAGACGAGATAGTGTTCCTTATGAATTGTTAGAAAAAGCAATACCAACGATTGAAGGAGAGATAAATAATATCTTAGGTCAATTAGTAGATTTCCAAATGTCATTAGATATGGACGGAAAAAATATCAATAGTAATATTGTGTATGATGATGTTAACCAGTGGCCACTAGAACTATCAAGTGGTATGGAAAGATTTATCAGTTCTCTTGCAATGAGAGTTGGTTTAATAAATGTAAGTAATTTACCAAGAAGTAATTTCTTAGCGATTGACGAGGGTTGGGGAACAATGGATAGTGATAATATAAATTCAGTTTATAATTTATTCCAATATCTAAAAGGACAATTCCAATTTGCATTAATTGTATCGCATGTTGACTCAATGAGAGATGCTGTAGATACATTATTAGAGATTACAAAAGACACAGAATTTAGTAAAATTAAATTCGATTAAAAAAAATGCAAAAAAAAATGTATTTTGGGCGATTTGACTTATATGTATAAGTGTAATTAGTTATTTGAAAATTGGAATTATGAAAGTATAGAGAGTAATTAACTCTATATGGGATTGACTGAAAAATGGGTAGACATTTGAAGCCCATAAAGTAATCCGGACGAAGTTGTGGTGACTTGATGATTGGTAAATATTCTAATCGTCTATATCGACAGATATCGTCTAATGTATTTTCGTAAAAAACATAAGATGATTCTTATGACTCTATTATAGGTAAGGGTAAAACTGAAGTCCTATTTTATGACCGAAAAATCTACACTTGGAGAGATAAGGTATTTGCATAGAAGTTGTATTCACATCAATGGGGAATAACCACCTTGAGATGAACTATCGTAACTGATAGATGTAAAGTTTAGAGTTAATAAAATCCAAGACGAAAATTGTGAGTAATCATTAATCTCACATCCCCAATAAATTCCACCAATATTTTTAAGAGAGCCAAATTTTAGTTTCCACCATATACCAAACTTAAAATCACGGCTCTCTTTTTTTATACAAAACAAAACACAAGGAGATAAAAATGATGACAATCAAAATAAACCAGGAGTTTATCGAGTAGAATCGATTTAAACCCAGTTTCGCATCAGGAGTCCGCGAGAGGGACACCTGAGTAAGTCGCTTATATTGAACATAGAGTCCTTATTGTAGAAATACATTCTGGGAGTGTCCACATTATGAGAGAATGTGGATATGACGAAAGTCATAGTTAACGAACAAGTCTTAAATGCTATTCAATAGAACCACCGAAGGAGGACACGGAGAAAACCAGAAATCAATACATCATCCCTATCTCCAGAATCGTTTGCCTAAAAACCACTAAAAACACCAAAAATCCAATGAAATCAGATAAAAAAATAATTTTTAAAAAAACTTCTAAAAAAATAACACAGCTTATAAAATTAGCTCTTGACTTTAAAAAAGGGCTACATTATATTGTATTGTTATGAAAAAATGTGATAATTGCAATACAAGTAACTTCGTTGGAACAATATTTTATCCAACGCTGTGTATTCCTTGTATAATTAATTTAAAAAAAGGTAAAATAGCTCTTGACTCTTAATACTAAGGCAGTTATATTAGTATAGAAAGTAAAGGAGAAAAAAATTATGACGATTTATGGAGAAACATTAGAGATTAAAAATGTAACTGAGGGTTACACAAAAGAACAAGTAGAACAAAATATAGAGCAGTTCACAGAAGATAGAAATGAAGCTCTTTATAATTTGTATGAGATGAAAAGAGAAACTCTTGCTTTCAATGAGAGTGGAAATAAATATGGTTATGAAAATTTATTAGATGATACTGACTTTTTCACACCAACAGACTTTACTGACACTTACAATGTCAAAGGTTTTGAAGATGAACAAGTTGTAGAAATTTTGGAAGGGATGATATAATGGCTAAAAGATATTGGGTTAATATGACTATGGAAATATATGTAGATGAACAAGGTTGTGGGCCAAGGTCAACTATAAATGAGAACAAGGATGCAAGATGGTTTGCTGATACTATCGCTCAAAAAGTTCCAAAAATGGTCAATAAAGAATTTAGGTTTTCTGAAAGAGAATATTCAGTAAACGATTGTTCAGTAAATTATTTGGAAGATTAATAAAAAAGCTCTTGACATTAATAAATATAATTAGTATTATAGGATAGTTATGAAATTAAATAAACAAAACAATTTTTCGTCTTTTTGGTTGGGTGATAGTTTAGAAAACAAATCACTTATAGAAAAAGATGTAGATACAAAACCTGGTGTTGACCACATTAAGTTAGCAGGTTATCAAAGAGCCATTTCTAACTTTGTAAATATTGTAACTTCTAAAAGTATTCCTGTTCAGTTTTCACAAAGAGGTGATTCTTATACTGACGGGAAAGTTGTTACGATATCTTCTAAACTTGATGACAAATTATTCGATAGTTCAGTTGGTCTAGCACTTCACGAAGGTTCACACATTTTATTATCTGACTTTGATTTCCTTAGACAACTTGGTTCTTCTATACCAAAAACAACTTATGAATTAGGTATGAGTAAAGGTATGAGACATAGAGATATTAAAGAGTTTTTTAAGAATATGTTGAATTATGTTGAGGATAGACGAATTGACCATTATGTTGTATCTAGTTCACCTGGATATAAAGGTTATTATTTATCTATGTATCAGAAGTATTTCAATAGTCCTACTATTGACAAAGGTTTAAAGTCAGATGAAATGACAGAAGCTTCAATAGACGCTTATATGTTTAGAATTATCAACTTAACTAATCCAAATACTAATTTAGATGCTTTACCTGGTCTAAGAGATATTTGGAAAACTATTGATTTGAGAAATATTTCAAGATTACAATCTACTGGTGATGCTTGGAAAGTGGCTTACAAAGTTGGTAAAATTGTTTTACAAAATTTAGATGACACCGATAGAGCAGAAACTTATGATGACATCAAAAAAAGATTAAATCAAACTCTACAACAATCAATGAACCAACAAGGTGGTGGTGGAACTGGTGGTATGGAAGGTCAGCGTGATATGGTTAATGATTATTCAGTTAATCGTATTAAAGACTTAATGCAGAAATACAAAGACTCAAATGATTACGAAAGACTACTCGACCAAGTTCAAGTTGAATCAGTTTATCTTCAAGACAATGGTAGAGTTGCCAATATGGTTGAAAAACTTTATCAAGAATTAGAAAACGGAATGTCTGATGATGAAAAATCAGATTTAAGAAAAAAACTTGATAGAGCGTTTGATAAACAAAGAAAGTTTTTACAAGGTCAAATTTCAAAAAGAAAGTTGTCTAAAAAAGATAAACAAAAAGTTCAAGCTATTTCTGAGTCCGGAACTACACTAAAAAATATTTTACAAGATTCAAAGTATGACGAAATGTCAAGTCGTTGGATGAACAGAAATGCTGGTGGTAAAAAACAATGTGTAGTTGTTAAAAACTTCAACCAAACACTTGTTGATTCAGGTTTATTCAGAAGTTTGATTGACCCAAGCCCTTGGAGAGATACTCAAACAAGAGTTGTTGAAGGATTAAGACTTGGTAAAATGTTAGGTAAAAAATTACAAATTCGTGGTGAGGAAAGATTACTAAAAAACACAAGATTAAATTCTGGTCGTATTGATAAAAGACTTATCGCAGAACTTGGGTTTGGTAATTCAAATGTATTTCACACAATCAACATAGACAAGTTTCCTGATGGTTTCTTACACATTTCATTAGACGCTAGTGGTAGTATGTCTGGTGAAAAATTTAACAAGTCATTAACTTGTGCTATTGCTATTATTCAAGCTGTTGATATGATTCAAAACTTTGATGTTGTGTTTTCATTAAGAGGAACACAAGACACTGGTGAATTACCAGTTATTATGTATGCTTATGATTCAAGAGTAGATAAGATTTCAAAAGTTAGAAAGTTGTTTAGATATTTACATTGTGGTTCAACCACTCCTGAAGGATTGTGTTTTGAAGCCATTATGGACGATATGATTACAACTACTGACAAAATGGATAGTTTTTTCTTAAACTTATCAGACGGAATGCCAATGTATTCAAATGATACACTATATTATTGTGGTGATGAAGCTGTTCATCACACCAGAGATATGGTTAACAAAATGAGAAAAATGGGTATCAACATTTTATCTTACTTTATTTCTGATTACGATAGTGAAACCACTTTACAAGATTTTAAAACAATGTATGGTCAAGATGCTGAGAACATTAATGTTTCATCAGTTACTCAGATTGCCAAAACAATGAACAATATGTTTTTAACAAAATGACAGATAAACAAATCATAGAACAAACAAAAGATTGGTTATGGGAACTAACAGAACCACGAGAAGAATTTAGTGGATTTGGTATTTGTCCTTTCTTAAAAAAAGAATTAACAAATGACGATATGAAATTTGTAATTTTGAGAGGACAAGATGATTCATATGGGCCAAACTTTAAAAAAGGTTTGGATGATTGGATTAAAGAAAACAAATATAATTCAATCTTATTTATTTGCATAGGTGATATATGGGAACATATTGAAAGAAAAGATTATCAACTTAAATTACAGAACTTAATGAAAAATAACGGATACCAAGATTACAAAGCACTTTGTTTTAGTCCTTATGAAGATAGAACAGCGGCTGGTGTCAAGACCAGAGCCGGTTCACCTTACTTTTTAATTAACATTATGAGTTCTACTGACTTAGGAAAAGCACATCAAAGTATTGTAAAGACTAAATACTTTGATAACTTTACAAAACAAGAATTAATTGATATAAAAATTTATGGAAAAAATACAAAAAAAGCTCTTGACATTAACAAAAAGAATTAATATATTAGGGTATGATAAATAACGAAAATAACGAAATGAAAGGGAATGTTATGAACAATGTAGTTGTAAGGATTGAGAAGTCTGGAAACAGATTCAATGCTTGGGATGCTGATGGCAACAAGTATACTTCTCAAATCTCTATTGGTGCTCGTAAGAAAGCTTATGAGAACAATACAGCATTAGAACAACGAGTTAATAAGTCCGGTAAGACTTATTGGTGGGGTGTTCCAATGTCTGAATTTGAAGTCAACACTATTCCGGTTAATACTGGTAATGTTGAAGTTCCACAAGAACACAACGAAGTTCTAAATTATATCCATACTTCTTATAATCTAAAACCTAAAGGTTTGGTTATGAAAGAATTGAAATGGAAATATTTAGTTCGTTCTGCTGTTCGTGGTAAAAATATTATGATGACTGGTCCAGCTGGTTGTGGTAAAACACTAGCCGCTAAGTCGTTGGTGAACGCGTTGGAGCGTCCAGATTTTTACTTTAACTTAGGTGCTACTCAAGACCCGAGAGCCACCTTGATTGGTAATGTTCACTTTGAAAAAGCAAAGGGAACTTACTTTTCAGAATCACTATTCGTGAAAGCTATTCAAACACCAAACGCGGTGATACTTCTTGATGAGTTATCAAGAGCTCACCCAGAAGCTTGGAATATTCTTATGACCGTTTTAGATAGTGGTCAAAGATATTTAAGACTTGATGAGCAAGATGGTCAAGGAACTATCAATGTTGCTGAGGGTGTTACATTTATCGCTACTGCTAATATCGGTAATGAATATACTTCCACGAGAGTTTTAGATAAAGCGTTAATGGACAGATTTACCATTATTGAAATGGATGTCCTAAGTAATGACGAGGAGTTAGGATTACTTCAATATATGTTTCCTAATGTTGATATTGAATTACTAGATGCTGTTTCTCAAATCTCACATCAAACGAGAGTTGAAGCCTCTAATGAAAATCCTAGATTAACAAGTGGTGTTTCCACGAGAACTTCGGTTGAAATCGCTGGTCTATTGTTTGACGGATTCTCACTTCCAGAAGCTTCTGAAATCACAATCTATCCACAATATTCAAATGATGGTGGAATTGATTCTGAAAGAACTTTCGTAAAACAATTGGTTCAAAGGTTCGTAAAAGACAACAGAACTGATGGTGAAAGTATGTTTAATGAAGATGAGATTGAACAGAATGATTTAGATGATGATTACGCCTTCTAATTAGATTAGAAGGTATGTGGGGTGGAGTTGTTATCCTTTCTTACCCACCCCATTAAATAACAAAAGAAAGTAAATAGGAGAGTTGTAAAATGACAATGAATTTACAGCAACAAAGCGACGAGTGTGGTTATGCTTTAGAAGCCTTTGGGAAGGTTCTAAAAAATAATAACATTGAAGTTGAAGGTAAACCAAATATTGAATTAATAATGGAATACCAAAAAGAATATCGAAAGATAGAAGTAAGAAATAGAGAAATTGAAAATGAAGTAAATTTTAACTTTATCCAATCAGAAAAATCAGAAGCGTATAAAGAGTGGGAAAACTCTTGGATTGACTGGGTAAAATCAAAGTTAAGATTTAGAAGAAATGAAAATTAGTCAAGCTTCTGGATTTGACAAATATATCATAATGTGCGATAAAGGACAAGGTAAGTTGGTTTCTGATTATCCTTCTTATTTAAAGTTCAAAGAAGTTCAAAACGCATTAGTTAAGATATCTCAAACACCAGGTAAAACATATATTTTTAATGGTGAAGTTCACGAAAAAGGAATGACTTGTTCTCAAGCAGACAGAGTATTGGATAACATATTTAATTGTAAAACCAATATGGAAATGATAAGTCTAATTAGAAAAGTAGCAAGACAAATAGGTTTTCACGAAATGACATTACCGGGGAAAATAAAATGGGGAATGTAAAAGAAGGAAAATACAAAGTTGTTCAGAACTATAATAGTGTAGAAGGTGCTCTTTATGAAAATGAAATAGTTCAAGTTTACGATAACAATACTAAACCTGGACATTTAAGAGCTAAAGATTCTATGGGTCGAGTGTGGTTTATACCAAAAAATTATTTAAAAAAAATATGATGTTTTCTTAAATAACATTATATTTATATGTAGATAACGCTCAAGAGAGGTTATCGGTTAGACTACAATAGTTAACAAAAATAGGAGAAATAAAATGACTAAAGTAATATACAACGCGAACTTCCCTGCAATCGATAGGGAACAATTTCTAACACCCTTTGACAAAATGTTTGACCAAATAGTTGAGACAGCATTTCCAGATGTTGCCAAAACTGTTGGAGTTAAGCCATTTCAAGGGACAGCATATCCAAAAGTAAATGTTTATGAATTCGAAGACAAAGTTGGACTAATAGCAGAAATTCCAGGTTTAGATAAAAAAGACTTGAACATTGAAGTTGAAGATGGAAAACTTACAATTTCAGGTGATAAACACGGAACATTTGATGTTCAAGGTGCAAAAGTTCTTCGTAGAGAATTAAAACAATCATCTTTCAAAAGACAATTTGAATTAGGAGATTTACTTGACGGAGATAAAATTAAAGCAAACTTCAAGGACGGATTATTATCTATTGATATCCCAAAAATTGAACCGAAGAAGCCAAAGAAAAAAGTAGTAAAGATTGGCTAAACTCAAGTTAATTTCAGTTGGTGATGATAGGTATCAAGTTCTTGCAGAAATTCCGATTACTTCTAATATAAACATAGAAGCTCTGAAAAAAAGTTACAACGCCGATACGATACTTCAGAACAATGATATCTATTATCCCAGCAGAAAATTACTTGTAGCCGAAATAGAGGTTACACAGGATTCAAGGGACTAGGGGTGGGCTTTTTTAATTAATCAATACTTATTAGTATGACAGATATTAATAAAAAATTTAGAATGATTATTGAAAATGAGGATTTGTTTAAATCAAATCCAGAAGCAATGTTAAGATTAAAATATTTAGTTGATAATAAAAAATCTTTTAAAAACATTACAAAAGAAGAGATAGAAGCTCTTTACATATATCTAAACAGACACAACATAGCAAATTCATAATATGGAAAACTCAAAATACTTTTACATTTGGATAGGTTTATCCGCACTACTAATCGCAGGAAGTGCAGCTGCATTTTCGGTATATGGATTAGCAAAATTATTTAGTGGAGCATTCATATCAGTTGTGATTATGGCAGGTGCGTTAGAACTTGGTAAACTAGTTACGGCATCTTTTTTATATCGTTATTGGAATATGATTAATTGGTTTCAAAAAGTTTATATGACAATAGCAACTATTGTGTTGGTATTCATTACATCAGCAGGAATATTCGGTTATCTAAGTAACGCTTATCAAGGAGCAACATTAGAGTTTGAAAAACAATCTACTGAATTATTAACGATTGAAGAACGAATAGAACAATTAGATGAAGACAAAGTATTCTTAAAAGAAGAATTAGAAGTTGCTATATCAGAACTACCAGATAACTATATTACTGCTAAAAGAAAACTACGAGAAGAATACAATCCACAAATCACACAAATCAATCAAGAACTATTAGAATTTAAAACAAGACGAGCAGATTTAGAAATACAATTAGTATCAACAGGAGTTGATGTGGGGCCCGCCATATATTTAGCAAGAACTTTTGGAACTGATATAGATACGGTAGTAAAGTTTTTTATTTTTATATTGATATTTGTGTTTGACCCGTTAGCAGTTATGTTGGTAATCGCATACAACCAAGTATTATTACAAAATAAACCAAAAGAAAAAACACAACACGATAATTGGAAAGATATTTATTCACAACCAACATTAATAGAAGATGATGAACGAATGGATATTATTGGTCAAAACGGGAATGACGGATTACATTACGATTTAGAAGAAGATGAAAAACCAGAGAAGATTACTGGTAGAGGTGCTTACAGACCTTAATTTTTTCTATCTACAATTAAAACTTTTTTCTTTCTACAATTTTTTTCTATTAAACTCTCAACACAAGCATACATTTTATAACCATTGTCTTTACAATATTCTTTTAACATATCCCTATATTTAGCTCTTATTTTTATGTCTACAAATTTATCCATACTAATAAGTAGTTTTTTCATAAAAAAATCATACAAAATTCATAAAATAAAGACACTTTTTTAGCTTTAAGATATTTATGGATATATGGCAATCAAGAAAAAATACCTACAAAAACAAGACCTCACAAGTATAGAAACTTTTACAATTGATAATAGAACAGAATCTATTTATTTTAATGTCATTGATTTAGAAGAAACTATACCGGCTGGTAAAACTACATTTCAAATATTAGGTTCTAAATATCTAACCCCAGAAGTAGAATTAAAAATAGAATTGATAGATAGAAATGGTAATCCTATTTATATTGAACCAATTAAATATTTAGGTGACACACCTTCACGACACATTTCAGTAGAAGTCTATAAAAACACACCAAGTGGTTTAGCAACTTTATCAATACTTGGTTCAGTAGAAAGATTAGCTGACGGAACTGAAATCCCTGATGAATGGAAAGGTTTATACAATGTTAAATGGGAACGAAATGTTTTTATTGACCCAACATTAAAAAATACAGAACCAATTTTATTCAGAGGACAAGCAATAGAATTTAGAGATGGAGATAAATATCCATTACCTTCTATTGATGTTGCAGAACAAGTTAGAGGTATTATTGTCCCAAGTGGTTCAGGTGCATCAGAAACAGGTTTTGTAACACAATCTTTATTTACTGGTGGAAAATATTTAGCAAACGCAAGTCAATTCAATGAACCAATGGATATTGAAGATGGTGATTTTGAAACAAACTATGGAGTTCAATACCCAAGTCCAACAGCCCCTTACATACCTTCACCGACAACTTATGCAGTTCAGTCAGATAATTTAACAGATGGAGTTGCTACAGAGTTGGGATTAGAAGATGATATTGTAAAAGATGATGATTTATATGAAGACTTACACGGAACAAAACCACCTATATTCGCACCATTTCCACCAGAAGATGATGATATACCAGTAGAAGCAGATGAAGAAGTTAAACCAGTATCAGTAGAACCTGACTTTGCTGGACTTGGAACATTGGTAGAAAAATCATCAGGTGCAGATTTTAGAAGTGAGTTAGCAGGTGGAATATTTAGAGCAGTTCCAAGTGTAAATTATGATTTAGTCAAAAATGTAAAAGGTCAAGGATTTACAAGTTCATCATTTACCGCATCAGTAGTAGCGGTTCATAGTCCAAATTTAATAGAATTAGACAGACCATTTACTATATCAAACCAAGAAAAATTTCCCGGTAAAAACTTTAAAGTTGCACACAATTCAGATTCTTTTGAAATAGACTTTAAACCAGCAGGTCAAACACAGAATAGTGGTTCTGGTGAAAGCACAATAATATTCAGGTCATTTGCAGAAATTACTGTAAAAAATATGAGAACATTTTCTGGTGATGTTCATAGAATTAAAACTTTTGTAAAAGGTTATGGAGATGCCGCTTCAGGATTTCAATTAGTAGCAGATAGAATTGTAGAAGCTTCAGATGTATTAACAGATAGACTTTCACCAACATTAAGAAATAAAATTGGTGTATTTGAAAGTCAAGCAAGAGTTCATAGAAATTGGACATTAAGACAACATAGTTATGGAAACATTTTGGGAGCTCCATACGCAGTAGGAGATAACGATAGTGGAGTTCAATCAACTGGTAGTTTCCAATTTGGAGACACTACAACACCTTCAATGATGCAAGGTATTCATATATCAGGTAGTAATTGGCAACACTCTCACGCTTTAATATTTGAAACAAATTTATCTGATTTAAGAATGAGACCTAATGTTCAATATGAACTACGATTACGACCAATACTAAAAGTTGGAACAAAAGAAACTTCAGCCGGTGGTAGTCGTATAAACAAATCAAGAGTTAGATTTTTTATTAGTGGTAGTAATATAAATCAAAATTTAAAAGATTTTGAAACATCACTAATTTCAACTGGTTCACACGCAGTTGGAAATATGCATTTATTAGGAGACCCGGTTAGAAATAATAATGGAGTCATAGCTTTAGAATCAGAAGATAATGTTGATGAAAATACCTTATTAGATTATGGAATCGTTAGAATACCATTTACACCAGAATTTAAAAATGATGTAGTGGTAAACAACGATACTAAACTTCAAATAGCAGTTGAAGCCGGTGAATTATTTTTAGGTAGAATTGAG
>Ga0208157_1001077_pt1 | contig 13067 bp, 12 predicted proteins | sample 5_EtaG_FD_184077 | JGI IMG/M metagenome (GOLD analysis project Ga0208157, IMG submission 184077) | Marine viral communities from the Subarctic Pacific Ocean - 5_ETSP_OMZ_AT15132 metaG (SPAdes) (version 2) | ecosystem: Environmental > Aquatic > Marine > Oceanic | place: Pacific Ocean | collected...
TTAGGATTTGTATAATGCCAAAAAGAATAAGTTGGACATATGGTAAAAAAAGATACTATGGTACATTTATTAGAGAAACTAAAACTCATAAATTTGCTAGAACATCTAATGGTAAAATTAAAAAAATTAAAAAATAGGAGAATATATGCCAAAAGGAAAAGGAACATATGGTAAAAAAAGAGGTAGACCTTCTAAAAAAAATAAAATGAAACGTAGAAAGAAAAAGTGAAATGGCTAAGTTTAAAGGAAAATCAGTTAGATTAAACAAACCTTCACGCATTACTAAAGGACAAGCAGGTTATGGAAGAAAAAAGTTCCAAGTATATGTTAAAGATGGAGCAAGAACTAAAAGAGTAACCTTTGGTGATCCTAATATGAGAATTAAAAAAAGTAGTCCTGCTCGTAGAAAGTCTTTTAGAGCAAGGCATAAATGTGCAACACCAGGACCTAAAACAAAAGCAAGATATTGGTCTTGCAAGAAATGGTAGGAGAATAAATGGCGACAGCAGCAATATATTGTACACATAAAGAATTAAAGAGGGTATTTCCTCAACTTGATAGTTTTGATAATAAAAAATCTATTTATGGTTGGATAGAAGTTTCAACTAATAAATATGCTGCTCATAATAGTGGTATAGTAACTCAATTATTTGCAGATGGCGAAGATTTAGGACCTGCTCAGTCAGCACATACTGATTTAAATGTTGAAGGCGAATGGTTTTATAATTCTGCCGAAGATGTACTTTATTATTATTCTGCTAGTAATCCTTCTGATAAACTAATGGAGGCAGGAGAAGAATTTACTGCAATGGTTACTCAATACAGAACTGATGCTAGTAGATACTTAGATAGTATGTTAGACCCTAATATGCCAAGAGAGGCATTTAAAGATAAAAGTGGTAACTTTGATTACTTGATTATAAGAACAACTGCTTTAATAGCATCTAATTTTATGATTAAAAGCCATGATCCAAATAGTGAACTTGCTAATGCTTTAATGGATGAAGCAATGCTTAATATTAAAAATATTAATGAAGGTAAGGCTGCTTTAAGTTTTCAAGTAACTAGAGATTCATCGCAAGGTGTTATAAGAGATGTGTCTTATACTGATGGATCAATTAGACCTGTAGACACAAGAGGTGAATGGACAGGAACTTATGATTTAATAAAAGTTATTATAACTACAGGTGGAAGAATAGGTACTGCAAAATATAGTGTTTATATAAAAGATTCTGATAAACTTAAAAACAATCAAGTAGTTACAGATGAGATTATAAATGGTGATTATCAACAATTAGCAGGTGGTTTACAAATAAGATTTGCTGGTGATGATATGAATCCTGATTCAGGCTCTACTGCAAATGTTTCTGGAACAGCCGATGAATGGGAAATAGAAGTATTTGGTAAATATGAAGAAGTAGATAATGCAAATGGTAAGGCAGTTAAAATGACAAGGGTTAGATAAATATGTCGATAACACCTGAAAATACATTTAAAAAGATTTTAGATAAACTAGAAAGTATAGTAGAATTAGAATTTAAGGGTGCTTTACCTACTTGTGTAGGTTATGAAAAAATGCATGGCACTCAATATTTAAGAATTATACCTCTATCTTCAAGTTTAGTTGATTATACAACAGGCTCTGAAGAAAGAGAGTATAACGTAAGATTTATATTCTATTTTGATGAAAAGATGGTTAAAACAAAAACTCTTGATCATGTGTTGCGATACACATCAAGAATAGAGTCTTTGATTCACGATAATATAATAATGACTTTATCTGATAGTAGTACAGCATTAAATTGTAGAGTACAGAATACTAACTTAAACACAAGTAATGATTTAGGTGTTTATACAGTAGAGATGGAATGGCAATGTAACCATGTTGGAAACTTTGGATAATTAACAAATAATAACTAAATTAATGGCATAAATCTTATGCTAGAAGGAGAGAAAAATGACTGATTTGAGTGCAATGAACTCGAGCACCTTTTCTGGTAGACAGTTTAAGGTTTTTGTCGCAGAAGATGGTGTAGATACTGATACTGGTGGTGCTGATGTAGCTACTGTCGGAGAGTTTAATACAACAGCAGCTAGTTATATGGCTTTAGATACAGAAGGTATTACCTTCCCATCCTTTAGTCCTAACCAAGAATTTGAAATGAGAGCTGGAACTGGAAGGGTTGCAGAATTTGGACAAATGTTTTCAAGTTCAAAAGGTGTAGTAACAGAGTTTACTATATCAGGAAGATTAGACCAACAAGCCTTGATGATTTTTATGGAAAATGTAACAGGAGAGGCAGCTTCATTAGGAACTGACCCTGATGGAATAGTAACTTTAGCTACTGGTTATGCAGGTGGAACAAATATGAAACATGGCGACACAGTTGCAGCAGACCAATTTGAAAAAACATTATCGTTTTATTTTCAAGGACCTACAGCAGCAGACTCATATAAATTACATGGATGTGTTTGTAGTAATTTACAAATAACTGCTGATATGGGAACTGCAAGTGGTAGATATGATTATTCTGCTACATTTAGAACTCAATATAAACCTGGTAAAGGTGCTGTAGCTGTTAATGCAACTATACCTTCAACACAAATGTTTTTATCAAATATGTCTATAAGACATTTAAATATGTTAGATGTTGGTGGTAGTAGTTTTTATAAATACACACCATTCTTTAATAGTATATCATTAACTATAGATGCTCCACCTGTATTTATTGGTGCACAAGGTGATAATGCAGAACCTGAAGTGATTGGTAGAGCTTTACCTGAAATGAATATTACATTTGCTGGTTCTATAAAATACGATGAAGCTAGTGATAACTTAATTGAAGCACATCGTGATCCAAATCAAAACTCTTATATACAATTTGTAGGAACTAATAAAGCATTAACAGGAACTTCAACTATTGTTCCTACTGATGGTAACTTTGCAAGTGATATTGGTTTTGCTGATCATGATGACTTAGAATTTTCATTTTTATTTCACAAAGCTAAATTAATTAGTGCAAGTGTTGGATCTGGTGATGTGGCAACAGTAGACTTTGAAGCTAAAGTTGTTGATGATGGAACAAGAAATATACTAGTAGTCGCAACTGGCGATTCAAGTTCAAGTTAATAGGAGATTAAATGAAATATTATAAAGTAAGAAATAAAATTAAACTTAGAAAAGTCGCAGATTCTGATGTTGATTTAGTTCCTTCTAGTTGGAAGGAAGTAAAAGGTGTTGGAAGAAATTGTGATAAACCTAATGTTAAATTTGATAAATCAAAAAAAATAAATAAAAAAACAAAATAAGGAAATAGACAATGGAATTCAAACTTAAATCTGGAAAGAAAGTTAAGTTAAAAGATGTATCTATAGATGAAAGAGATGAAATGCTTGATGCTGTACAATACGATTATACGAAAGATGGAGAAGTTCTAGGTGTTAAAATGATGCATTCTACAATGACGAAATGGATTCGTATAGGTGTTGATGGTGATACATCTGATGAATTTTTAAAATCTTTAACATTACAAGATAGAATTGAGATTTTTACTAAAATGCAAAGTATCTATCTTGTGGGGGAAGAGAAAGCCTCCAAGTAGAACTGACAGTAATGTCTAATAGCTGTGGAGGCTGTCAATATTGCGAGTTTCCTTATAAGGCTACTCTGCCAATTAGGATAGATGACAATTACCCAGAAAAGGTATTTGAGTCGAAAGAAGATATTTGGGAAGTGATAGATTTATTACTTAAAGAAACCAAAACTTTAAATAAGCAAAAAGGTTCAGAGTTTGATCCTATTGCAAATGTTATATCTCAAATACCATTTTTTGGATGTTATAACCATATTAGAGAGCCTAAACATTTAAAGTTAATAAATAAGTACATATATTGTACTGAAACAGGAACACCTGCACACACAGGTGGATATGGAGATCAACCTGCTACATGGGTTGAATACTTCTTTATAATTAAAAATGCTTTAGCCAAAAAAGAGAAGCAATTGCACGATAAGATGAACAGGAAGGCGAAAACAAATGGCTGATGATGTTATAGTAAAGTTTAGGGTGGATGATCAGGGAGTCCTAGATCATCTAAAAGAATTAAATAAACTTCAAAAAAATCTTACAACTACTACAAAAAAAGCTACTACTAGTAACAAAGAGTCGCAAAAATCTTTTAGTGATTTAAATGCTGAATTATCAATACAAGCACAAACATTAGCTGATGTTGAAAGACAGAAACAAAAAGAAATTAGATCTACCATAATCGGTAAAGATGCAAGAAGAGCAAATACAGTTGAAATTAAAAAAGAAAATAGAGAAAGAAAAGATGAATTAAATGCATTAAAAGCAGCAATAATTGCTAGACACAAACAAAGCGATTCTTTACGAAAAAATGCTTCTTCACATAAATTTTTACAATTTGAAATGAACAAAACCTCTTCTGGTCTTTTTGATATTACAACAAAAAACAGATTAGTTGAAGGCTCATTTGCTACAATGAGATCAAAATTATTACTTACCTCTTTTGCTTTTGGTTTAGTTACAACAGCAGTTACAAGAAATATACAAGCATTTGCGACACAGGAAGAAAGTGTTGCAAGATTAGCAATGACTTTTGGAAGAGCAGCATCTAAAGAATTACAAGAATATGCAAGTGCACTTCAAAAAGTCACAAGATTTGGTGATGAAAGTATAAATGCAGTAATGGCACAATTTGGAGCATATGGTGCAACTATACAACAAACTAAATCGTTAACACAAGCAACTTTAGATCTGGCAGAAGGTACACAAATGGATCTAAACTCTGCTGCTCTTATTATTGCTAAATCTTTTGGAACTTCTACAAATGCATTATCTAGATATGGTATTGAACTTTCATCTAGTATGACTACACAAGAAAAGATTAATGCTATTGTACAACAATCAGAAAAAAGATATGGTGGTTTATCAAAATTATTAGGACAATTGTCAGGTAGTTCAGTAAAACAATTATCTATGGCTACTGGTGACCTTGCAGAAAAATTAGGTGAAGCATTAGCAGATGGGTTGTTACCTATTATTAGAGGTTTGACTAGTTTTGCAGAAGCATTAGATACTAAACATATGAGAATTATGATAAATATGGTTGTAAGCTTAACAGTAGCTTTAGGTATTTTAAAAGGAGCAGGAGCAATTTTAGGTGTTATAAATGCATTTAGAGCAGCTTCAATTGCAGCAGTCGCTTATAATATTAAGTTAATAACAACAACAGGAGCAACAATAGGATTAACTACTGCTACTAGAGTATTTTTTAAAGCCTTAGTTGTTAATACAGGTGGTCTATATGCTTTAGTTATTGTTTTAGGTGCAGCAACATTAGCAATTTTAGAATTGTTTGGAGCTTTTGGAAAAAGTAATAAAGAGCAAGATGAACTTAATAAACTACTTGATGAGTCTAATGATAAATTTAAAAAGTTTAACACAGGTAATGCTAATCAACAATTAGATGAGTTTTATAACAAATTAGTAGAAGGTAACGATTTGCTTAGAATTTTAAATGATTCTTTCCAAGTTAATCTTGTAGATGCATTTAATTTTGAACCTTTAGAAAGTGAAGTAAAAGATTTTGTAGACAGTTTACAAACACAAATAGACACGTTAGAATCTGGAACTGGTACTCTTTCAATACCATTTAGTATAGATGAAATTAAGGCAAAAAAGGATATAGAACAAACTCTTAAAGATGGTTTTGCTTTTTTGTCAACACTACCACCTCCAGGTCAAATATTTGGAGATGTTTTTAAACAAATATTAACAGAACAAGATAAAAAAGATTTACAATCTAGACTTGATGATATAAATCAAGATATAGATCAATTACAAAATCAAATTAGTAATGCTGCTGCTTCTCCTGATGTTTTAGGTGCTGCATTTCAAAGAAACTTTCAAGAGATTACAGGAGTTTCTGACCAGTTTTTTAGAAAATTTGTTCAAAATTCTGGAATACAAAAAGCAGTTGAAGATGGTTTAATTAAAAATAATAGAGATTTAGTAACAGTATTACAAGCATCAGTAAATGGTAAAATAGTACTAAATAATGAAACCATAAAAGAATTGTTGCTTAAAAATGAATTATTAGATGTACAAAAACTACTTAAACAACAAGAACAAGAGTCTTTAGATTTACTAAATTCTGTTATAAGTGCAGGAAGCCAAGAATTACAGCAAAAAATAGATAGAATAAACTTAGAAATAGCAGAAGCTCAGGCTGTAGAAAAGAAAGATGCAGTTCTTATAGCAGGTATAAAAGCTAAACAAGATGCTTTAGCAGCACTTGAGGAACAACAAAAAAGTGAAGCTGCAAATGAAAAAATGAGATTTGTAGTACTAAGTAAGGTTGCTACAGATAAAATGAAAATATACTCACAACTTGCTAATGGATTTGCTAGTTTAAATCAAGCATCTAAAGGTAGTGCTCTTGTAACTGCAAGATTACAGCAAATAGCAGCAGTTATAGATGCAGTATCGGCAGCAAGTAGTGCAGCAGCAGAAGCACCACTTGGAATGAAAACTATTGCAGCAGCAGCACAATATGCTATGGGTATGGCAAGAGTTGTATCTATTGAGCAACAATTATCTAAAATGAATAGTGTCAGCACAAAAGGTCAAGGTACTTATGGATCATATGAGTATGGTGGTTATGTTGGTGGGAACAGACATTCACAAGGTGGAACTTTAATAGAAGCAGAACGTGGTGAGTTTGTAATGAGCAGAAGAGCAGTAAATGCTATAGGGTTAGAAACTTTAAACAATATGAATCAATCAGGTGGTGGATCTGGAAGTGTTACAGTAAATGTTAGTGGAAATGTTTTAACACAAGATTATGTTGAAGGTGAACTTGCAGAATCAATTAAAGAAGCTGTCCGAAGAGGTAGCGATTTTGGAATTGGATAATGCTAACACTATCTAATAAATTAAAACAAGCTATAGGGGGTGGTGTAAGAACCTCATTATATCCAATAGTTAAAATATATCCTGGTATTGGTATAGACTCAACTGTAGATGATGATGCTGAATCTTTAAATATCTCTATAAAAGAAACAAATATAAGTGGTGAAGCTTATAAACCATTACTTTTAAATGTTCCTACTATAAAATCTTCTGCTGATATTGTTAATAGCAAATACACTATCTCTAGTGTTTCAATATCTATATCTAATTCATTATACAAAGGTTTGGTGTTTAGTGATGATATTCAATCTATATTAAATTCAAGAACAGAAATTTATTATTGTGCTAATGGTATTACTGATTTAGAAGATTGTCTGTTAATATACACAGGAACTATAAGAAGGTTTACACAATCTAAAAATTCAGTAAATTTAACATTAGAAGATTTAACAGAAGAAAAATTAGAAACAAAAATACCTGCAACATTAATAGAAGATGTAAATTCTTATAGTGAAGATAAATTAGGGCAACCTTATCCTATGGTGTATGGGTATGTAGATAAAAGTCCAACAGTAATAAATACATTTAATGATATAGAGATAGACAAACCATCTGAAACTATATTTGGTTTATGGAATAAAATTAATTCAGTAAATTATCAAAATTCATATATAACTGGAAGTAACCATCCACTTTTAAGAGATCAGGGAAATGGTGTGGGATGGTTAACATCAAATGCATCACTTTCTGTATTTAATGATGGATATTTACCTGTTATGGAAAAATTAGGACATCAATTTGGTTCAAGACAAAACACAAATCCTACTGAAACAAAAGTTTATGAATTTGAAAATGCTACATTTAACAGTCCAGCTAAAATTAATTTAAATGAAAATGTTTTTTTATATGAAGAATATGCTGAAGATTCAGAAACTGATGAAATTTATGGTAAAGGCGATTTAGGTGTTCCAACAAGAATTTATAGACCAATAGAAGAATTATCATTTTATGCAAAAAACAATCCTGGTTCTGGTTACGAAAGTGGAAGTTTTTCTATTAATTATCCAAGATCATGTAATAAGTTTTTTGGATATACTGGAAATTCTTTATCTGATGTAGTTTCAAGAGATATAACAATTTTTGAAGGTAATAATAATGGTCCACTTGTTTTAGATAATGATGAAACCAATTTAGATAGTTTGTATGATGATAATTGGGAGAATGGTGACAAAACTTGGTGGAAACCTACAGCTATAAATTCAAATACTGCCAGTAATGATGAGCATTGGTCAAATGAGGATTCTAATTGGTCAGGATCAGGATATGAAAGTAAATTTCCTGTTGATTACATCCAAAACAATGATGGTAATAGTGGTTTACATATAAATTCTCAAGTTAATTATAAATTTGACTCTGGTGCATTTGCTAGATTAAAGTTAAATCAAAATGTTGGTTCATATCCTTGTGTAACAAAAATATTGTATAATATGCACTACCATACACCAAGTAATGAGGTTAATGAGTCATATAATTTGGGTGGTGTTATTTTTTATCAAATTTTATATTATCATCCTATTTGTTTTTGGGTTGAACGTCAATTATTAAACGACAGTATAGAAGATAACAGAAATTTTGGTGATATGGATGAAAGTACAAACAATTGGCATAAATATTACGATACAGAAGATTGGGTTACAGAGTGTCAAGTTCCTAATGAGGAACATTCTTTTCATGAAGATTCTAGCGAACATAGATATACTACATACGATTTATTAGCAGGTAATGATTATGATAATATTATTTTAGGCTTTAATGACACATCTTCTTATGATAGTATTAATATTGGGATGCCCAATGTTGCAGGTAATTCTTTTAATGTTATCAATGAACATGGATCAGCAATGGCTTCTTTAAGAAATGTTTATGTTTTACAGGACTGTTTAATCACAGATATTTATAATCAAAATTTTTTTGCTTCTGTTGTAGGTAGAAAAGATGGTTCTGATAATGTTTATTCAAAACCGCAGTTTATATTAAGTGACATATTAACAAATGAACTTTCATTAGCCCCATTGTTAGAATTGCCATCAGTAGATATTGATGATGATTGGATTAGTAGCTTTACTTTAAATCAACAAAAAGAAGCAAAAGGTATAATAGAAAATTTATTTAAATCTTCTGTGTATATACCATCTTTTAATAGTAGAGGTGAATTTAAATTTATAAACACAGAGCAAAAATCTTGGGATGAAAATAATGATATATTAATTAACAATGATGATATACTAAATTATTCTTATACTTTAACAAAATTAGATGATATTAAAAATCAAATTAATGTTAAATATAAAAAAGATTATGGTTCAGATGAATTTGCAAAACAAACTGGCTATCAAATAGAAAATAATGATGGTAATTTTTATGATATGTCATCTTTACCAATAAACCCTACAAATCAGTATAGCACAAATTATTATGGTATTTCTGAAGAAGATTGTAAATTAGAATTTGAAAGTGAGTATATCAGAGATAAAGAAACTGCAAGAAAATTACAAAGAAAATTACTTATGTGGTATTGCAATCAGCACCTCATTATAAAATTAGACTTATCAATAAAATATATTTATTTAGAAGTAGGTGACACAATTAGATTTGATAAACTTATTGGAAATAATTTGGCTTTTGGAAATGACTATACAACAGAATATGTTAAAAATGGACAATTAATATTCCCAACTTTTTTTATTAAAAATATTAATAAATCTAATAACAAAATAAGCATAGAAGCTGTACAATTACATCGTTGTGATTTTGGTCTTGAAGATAATGATTTAGGGCTTTTTGATATACCCAATCCTTACGACAATAATATTTATGAGCCAGAAATAGAACAAGATTTTATATTTGATGTAGAGTGGGATGGAGGTATAAATAATGTTGGTAGACAACCTATAAATGCTATAGTTAACTCAAATTTAATGGGTGATATTGGTGTAGAAACAGCTATATTTCAAGGTTTATGGTTAAGATCTTCTAATTATGAATTTCAATGGAAAGAATTTGATTGGCAAGATGAATACAAAACTTTCCCTCAAGGCACTTGGGATATTAATGTATATGGTGTTTATGCTGATACTGGCATAATTAACAGAGATGATATTAATAGTGACACTGGTTTTGGTGGTTTTTCAAGATTTACTCATAGAATTTCTAATCACTTAGAATTAATTGAAGAATTTAATAGTGACCTTGAAGTTAAAATGACAGCAGAATTTTTAATTAACAATGGAGAAGAATCAGGAATTAAATATGTCGATTTTATTTATCATCCAACAGTAACTCCTGGCGATGTAACTGGGGATCAAATAGTAAATATATTAGATGTAGTAAATCTTGTTCAATATATATTAGGACAAACAGAATTTAATAATGATCAACTTCTTGCAGCAGATTTAAATGAAGATAGTATAGTTAATATTTTAGACGTAGTAAATTTAGTACAAATAATATTAGGATTAGATTAATGGGTGTAAGAGAATTAAATAAAATAAAAAGAGTTTCAGATGGAAAAGCAAATATAATATGTAATAATGGTGAATGCTCTATTAATACTAATGTTGGAATTATGGGTATACAAATACATTTTAAAGGTAAAGCAGAAATAGCACCTAATTTACCAGAAGGCTGGTTTTTACAAGGTAATAAAAATACTATATTAATTTTTACTTTTAACAATATACCTTTAGAATCAAGTTTAATATTTACATATAAAGGATCTTTTAAAATTAGTAAAATTATTGTTTCTGATAAAGACGCTAAACAATTAAATTGTATTATAGAAGAAACTAACCCAAAATGGAAAGAACAATTATGGGATTTAGATTCTGAAAGCAACAATTGGGATTCTTTTGAAGATAAAAATAAAACAGGAATTATTAATAAAACTAAATACGAATTACCTGATTATGATTTACCTAAAATTGAAACAAAAAAAATTAGAAAAAAAATAAAAAAAATTATACAAACTAACAGAACTTCTGGGTACTCTGGTGGATCTGGTGGAGGAGGATATTAATGGGAAAGCAAGTTAAAACACCAAGATTTTATGTAGATATGCCTACATTTTTACACGCCACAGGACAATTAGGTTGGGATAGTGATAATGGTGGTGCAGAATTGTTATATATGAATTGTGCTAATGCAAATTTTGCAGAAATAGAACAAAGTTTAATGTTTCAAATAGGCAACAGAACAGACAATACACCTAAAACATCTTTTCCTGTAAATTTTTGTGCATTGTTAAATCATAATTTAGCATCAGATTCTAATCCTTTTGAATTATTAACTTATAAAGGTGTGTCAGAAAATGATGGTAACAACGAGGATATATCCACGCCAAATACAAATGTTTTAAATTTTAATTCTAACCCACCTCAATATAATGGAACAAGTATATGGACTTTTGCTGAAACTAACGAATATTGGAGAGGTTTTGCTGTTGTTTATGATGAGTTTAGTGAGTATAACCACCAATTAGGCTCTTTAGTAGTAGGAAAGTATTTTGATTGCCCTAATTCACCTGACCTTAATCTTACAATGTCAAGACGATTTGATGGTATTAAGAAACAAAAAACAATAGGTGGTAAAACATTAGCCAACCTCTATTATGATGGACCAACAGAATGGACTATGAACCACCCTAATGATGGAGTTTATAAATATCCACCATTTGAATTGGATTATGCACAAGATGATTTTTTTAGTGAAATAGGTTTTGATGCAAGAGCTAAAAGTGGTTTAGGTAGAAAAGGATTAAGAAGTTGGAAACTTACATTTTCTTATATATCAGAAAGCGATATGTGGATGGAAAATGAAGTATCTAATACACTTATAAGTGATGGTGAAACTAATCCTGCACTTAACGACCCTAACCCTATGTTATCAGATAATAGCTTTAACTTTGTATGGAATTGTACATTAGGTGGTACTTTGCCATTTATATTTCAACCTGATAATACTAACAACAATCCTGATCAATTTTCTATATGTACATTTAGAGAGAATACTTTAGATGTAACTCAAGTTGCAAGTAATGTATATACATTAAATATCACTATTGATGAGGTTGCTTAGCATTAGGTAGTGCTATACCCATTTCTATAGATGCCCATCTTTTTATGGCTTCAATAAGTTCTGTAAACTCTGGTTTAGATAATTGTCTTGTGCTGCTGATCTGGTATTTTTCTTTGATAACTTTATGCATTTCATCTTCTTCATAACCTAAATCTTTAGATAATATCCTAATTATAACTCTATAATAGGCATTTTGTTGTGGAGAACGTACTTTTTCGACACTTTTAATTTCAAGATGAATATGTCCTTCAATCTCTTTTAAATAGTCCTTAAAAGCAAATAAATCATCAAGTGTTAATTTACCTTTTTCTACCTTACCTGCAAACTTCATATAACTTTCTAAATATAGTTTCTGCAACATTTACAGTTATTGCATTACCACATTGTTTATATCTTTGAGTATCTGATTGTCCTTCTGTCCAATTATCTGGAAACCCTTGTAATCTTTCACACTCTATTGGTGTTAATCTTCTAATTCCATTTACTTCATACAAACCAGTTTTTGCTCCCCATCCACCACCTTGTGCTTTTAAAGTACAAGATACACCATTAGTAGAAAATACTCTACCACCATCACCATCACATACTTTACCTACCTGATCGGGTTTATTTAGTTTTACCCATTTTGGATCTTTGTAATCTCTTGCTGCTAAAGTAGGCGATAAATCTCTCCAACCAAAACCTCTTGGATCAGAGTTAGTAAACTTTACTTCTCCATTCTTACTAACCTCTCTTGCATTTTGTCTGATAGGAAATACTTTGGGTCTACTTCCTCCTGGAGAATATCTACCAACGAAATAGATCCGCTCCCTATTTTGTGGGACTCCGAAGAACTTACTATTAAGCAGTTGGCACTCAACGGAATAACCAAGGTCGGAGAGAAAGCTATAGATTGTACTAAATGCTGTGTAATTTCCTGCACTATATAAGCCTTTAACATTTTCGAGTACAAAATGTTTGATGGGCTTTTCAATCTCAATGTAATATTTGAGAATCCGT
>Ga0208157_1001079_pt1 | contig 13013 bp, 16 predicted proteins | sample 5_EtaG_FD_184077 | JGI IMG/M metagenome (GOLD analysis project Ga0208157, IMG submission 184077) | Marine viral communities from the Subarctic Pacific Ocean - 5_ETSP_OMZ_AT15132 metaG (SPAdes) (version 2) | ecosystem: Environmental > Aquatic > Marine > Oceanic | place: Pacific Ocean | collected...
CTGCAATTGCCCCTTTTTAATCGCCTGATTAAATAGTTTGGTACGCATGTGCTGAAGCCGCGCCAGCATATTTTCGCGGTCAGACTTCCAATCTTCATCAACGAGAAGCTTTACTTCTGCCCAATCACGCCAAGCAGTATTGATGCTGACCTGTTCACGTTCAACGTGCTCATAAACAAGCGCCCTAGCCGACAACCCCTCTAACTGCCGACGATATAAACGCCGCACACGATCCTCTTTTGCATTATTGGAGCGGCGTTCTTCTTGAGTCATGTTTGATACGACCTTTTCCAAGATCTTAACTGGTAGAAAGGCTTCTAGCCCCTATAGAAGGGGGCAGGGGTCAAAAATCTGTGTAATGTGGCATTTATGAGCCAAAAAACCGCACCAATAGAGCTTCGCTGGGCTCAAGGCCAAGTATTTTCGTGCGAAAAACGCTTCAGAGTTTTAGTAGCAGGCCGTCGCTTCGGCAAATCGTACTTATCTTGCGTTGAATTGGTACGTGGAGCGATCAATCGACCTGGGGAGACATTTTTTTATTGTGCGCCAACGTATCGGATGGCAAAAGATATTGCTTGGCGAGCATTAAAGAAGCTTGTGCCGCAAGTCTGGATCAAGAGTAAAAACGAAACCGACCTACGACTTGAGTTGATTAATGGATCAACGATTGAGCTGAAGGGAACAGAGAACGCAATGGCATTGAGGGGCCGCAGCTTGTCTGGGGTGGTATTAGATGAGGCTGCTTTTATGAGTTCGGACGTATGGTTTGAAGTTATTCGACCTGCTTTGGCGGACAAGGAGGGTTGGGCACTATTTATTTCAACGCCGGACGGGACAGCTAGTTGGTTTTATGACTTGTGGTGTTATGTGCCAGAAGATGCAACAGGATTATGGGAGAGATGGAGTTATACGACGATTGACGGCGGAAATGTTAGTAAGCATGAAGTTGAGGCAGCCCGCGCCCAGCTTGATACGAGAACATTCCGCCAAGAATTTGAGGCTAGTTTTGAGAATCTTACGGGTCTTGTTGCCGTCAGCTTTGGTGATGAGAACATCTCTACAGACGCCAGGGATATAAGCATCCAGCCATTGCTCCTTGGGGTTGACTTTAACGTTGATCCAATGAGTGGTATTTGCGCGGTCAAAGATGGTGAGACTTTGTATGTTTTCGACGAGATTATGTTGACTGGCGGTGCAACAACCTGGGATTTTGCCGAGGAAGTTACGCGTAGATACGGTGTGGATCGAAGAATTATTGCGTGTCCAGACCCTACAGGCGGCGCACGAAAAACTAGCGGAGTAGGTGTAACAGACCATGCAATTTTGCGCCGTAGTGGATTTACGGTCCAAACACCAAGAGCGCCATGGAAAATTAGGGATAAAATTACGGCTGTAAATACAGCATTAATGGATGCATCTGGGACGCGAAGGACGGTAGTGCATCCAAGGTGTAAACACCTAATTAAATCGTTGCGAACACTGACGTATGCGCCTGGGACAGGACTTCCAAATAAGAATTTAGGAGTTGACCACGCCTTTGATGCGTTCGGTTATTTAGTTTTACAACAGTTTAATTTGGCAAAGCCGGAGACGATGGGGACTACCTCTTATCGGTTGTATTGAGGTTGTTATTGGACGTGTTGCCAAGACCGTCCAACGATTGCTTTATATGCAGTTGATTGCGCTACATCAAAGGCAAGGGCACAGTCAAACGAGCTGGCTCCACCAGCCGCAAACTCACGCATTTCACGCACCGTAGCTTCTGTGAGTTTTGAATTTTGCTGGTCTTCGCCCTTGCGATAAAGAACTTGCTTTCTTTGTGCGATCTCTTCAGGGCCTTGGGTGGTCACAAACTTGTATTCACAAGCGGTGCATTTCCTGTAGCGACGAATTTCTTCTGGTTTTTTCTTGTTAATGGAGATGACACGGCTATTGCTCCCGCACTCTGGGCAGTTCAAGGTTGGTTTTGACTGGCACGAAAGGCTAGGATAAGGCAAAGACGATCCCTGTCATGCCCCAAGGTCCCGGAACTTACGGCACAAAAAAAGGCCGTCCACCCGCCAAGAAGAAAAAGGGCGTAAAAAAGGGCGCTAAAAAAATGCGTTGCACCTGTGGCGACTAGAAACGAGCCCACCAATAAGGCGCTTTATAGCCGTGTCAAAGCGGCTGCAAAGCGTAAGTTCGCTGTATATCCCAGCGCCTATGCCAATGCCTGGCTGGTGCGGGAGTATAAGAAGCGTGGCGGCACCTACCGAAAAGTGAGTGATGGCGGAACGAAAAAAGCCAAAAAAACCAAGTAAAACCAGCAAGGCTAAGGGTGGGCTTAGTCGTTGGTTTGATGAGAAATGGGTCGATGTAAAGACCGGAAAGCCTTGTGGCCGCTCCAAAGGCGAAGACAGAGCTTATCCAGCATGTCGCCCATCAAAACGTGTATCTGGTAAGACACCTAAGACAACAGGAGAGATGTCATCTTCTGAAAAAGCACGATTTAAACGTGAAAAGACCGGTTCAAAAAAAATAAGTTATCAGCACAAACGCCGTAAACCCAAAGGCAAGAAGTAGGGCGTTTCATTGCCCATGGCGACTAAGACAGAGTAGAATCACGGCATAGACCTTTTTATGCGTAATCATGGCTTTTGTACGGGGCGAAGAGGGTTCCGTCTCTTTTGAAAAAGATGGTGGTTCTGTTGCTGTCGTTGCTGGCACTCGCAGCTGGACACTAAACATCACCAAGGACACTCTGGACACAACCGACCAGGGCAAAACTTCCCGTACTTTTGTGGGCAGTTTGGTTTCAGGTTCAGGGACCGTTGAACTGATATACGACGATGCTGCTTCAGGCGCAGCTGCTGATCTGATTGATGAAGCGTTGATTGGCACAGATCAAGCAAACGCAAAATTTGAGTTGTTTGCCAACACAGCGGGTAACAAGAGTTTTGTTTTTAGCGGAATTATTACGAGCATGGATGTGTCAGCCACAACTGGTGACTTGCAGGTAATTACCTGTAACTTCATCACTTCCGGCGCTATCACCAGCTCTATCTAGCCTTAAGACAATGGCAGAACGCAAAAAGCGTAAGCGTGGCCCCAACCTTAGTGTTGGGCGTGGCGAAAAACTGCCTGCCAGCAAGGGTGCTGGTTTAACTGCCAAAGGTCGTGCGAAATACAACCGGGAAACCGGTTCTAAGTTGAAGCCACCAGTCACAGGTAAGCCAAAAACAAAAGAGGAGGCTGCCCGCAAACGTTCTTTCTGTGCCCGAAGTCGTAGTTGGACTGGTGAACGGGGTAAAGCAGCTCGTCGTCGCTGGGGTTGCTAATCACTCATTTTTAAAGTGTCATGACCTACTCAGTCCCCGGCTCCGTCAGAACCCATCTAGTCAGCTCTTCCTATTTAGGATCAGTTGACAGTCCATTTGTTCGCACCCGAGCGGTGATCGATCAAATGAAAGGCTGGGAAATTATGAAAGCCGTGGTCTCCGGCACTGAGTATTTACGTGATAACAGCGAAGCATTCCTGCCATTAGAGCCTCGCGAAGACTATTCTGCCTACCTAGCGCGTGTAAATCGTGCCGTCTTCACGCCTTACACCCAACGTTTGATTCGAGCGGCAGCGGGCTTGATTCTGCGTAAACCAATCAATATTGTTGGCGATCCATATTGGACAGAAGTTTTCAACAAAGATGTTGATGGCTGCGGTTCAGATCTGGATGAATATGCACGTCGTCTGGTGATCTGTGCGTTGACCTATGGCCATTGCCATACGTTGGTTGACTTTCCCGCTCCAACAGAAGCCCGAAGCCTTGCAGAAGAACGTGCATTAAACCGTCGTCCATATTGGATTGAGGTTGACCCAACCAAAGTGTATGGCTGGCGTTTAGACCGCGAATCAAATTACGGCAACCTGACGCAAGTGCGTATTGGCGAAAAAGCTGTTGTTGCTGACGGTGAATTTGGAGAGAAGGTCTATGACCAAATCCGTGTCATTGAGCCAGGTCGTTATCGCGTCTATCGGCAGGAAGAGCAAAAAAAAGCGATGCAAGGGAACTTCCCATATCCCTCTTCGTTTGACCAATCAGACGCTACGGCGGAGTTTGAGCTTATTGAATCTGGGCCGTATTCACTTGATCAAGTCCCCTTGGTCACGATCTACGCGAACAAGACGGACACGATGACAAGTCGTCCACCATTACTGGACATTGCTCATCTAAATCTTGCCCATTTCCAGCGCCAAGCTGACTTGATTCATAGCCTGCATATCGCATCACAACCGATGTTGGTGCTTGAGGGCTGGGATGATCAGACCAAAGATATGGCGATTAGTGTCAACTATGCGATGGCGACGCAGCCGGGAAACAAGGTTTATTACGTGGAGCCTGCCGCTAGTGCTTTTGAAGCGCAATCTGCGGAGATCCAAGAGTTACAGCAGCAAATGGCGACGCTGGGCATTAGCACGCTTAGCCAGCAAAAGTTTGTAGCTGAATCAGCTGACGCACGACGCCTAGACCGTATCGACACAAACTCAATGTTGTCGATGGTTTCTATGGACTTGGAGTCAGGTTTGCAGAAGTCTTACAACTTGGCTGCTAATTACTTGGGTATTGAGCCACCTGAAGTGAAGATCAGCCGTGACTTTGACCTTCAGCGTCTCATCGGTCAAGACATTACGGCAATGGCTCAGCTATTCCAAGACAACATTATTGATCGCGAGGAGTTCCGCGAGATGCTGGTTCAAGGTGAAATCCTGCCTACTTCAGCGGAAACACAAGATCAGTCAGCAGAGGTAGAGTAGGGGCATAACAGCTCTTATTTTCATGGGACTTCGTTTTGAAGAGATCAATCCTCCCAAAAAAGAGGAATGTCCAATGCCTGCTGCAAAGAAAGAAACTAAAAAAGCTAAAAGCAGTAAAGTAGAAGAGTAAATCTACTTTTCACAATGGAAGAACAAGTCATCCAGGAGACGCCCGTGGTGTCACCTGAACAGCCTGTGGCTGCGACTGAAACTCCTGCTGTAGACGTTTCCGCCTACGAGCAACAAATTCAGGCATTAAAAGTACGTGCCAGCGAAGCCGAGGATAAATTCCAAGGCATCAAGGGCAAGCTTGATGATGTCTACAAGAAGCAAGACGATCAACGCAGAAAAACGCTTGAAGACCAAGGTCAATGGAAGGACCTTTGGGAAGAGGCCAACAAAACTGCTCAAGACAAGCAGCAACAAATTGCTGACCTAGAGCGTCAATTGCAAGAGCTTCGGGTTTCAAACGAAACTGCAGCGATGCAAACGTCTGCGTTGTCTGCAATTAGTCAGGCTGGAGCTATCAATGCTCAACAGATGCTGCAATTAGTGCAGAACGGTCTTAAGAAGTCTGAAGATGGCAGCGTCAAAGTTCTTGACGGTGGCGTTGAACAAGACCTAGGTGTTTACTTAGCCAAGCTAAAAAACCCTGGTTCTGGCTTTGAACATCACTTCAAGCCAAGCACTCAAGCTGGCATGGGAGCTAAGCCATCAACAGGGACTGCAGGTACTACGGGCATGGCTAATCCCTATGCAGACGCGACAGCGAACTTAACTCAACGTATGATGTTGGAAGAAACTAACCCTGATCTTGCAGCTGTGCTCAAGAGAGAGGCTGGTAAATAGTCCCTGTGGGACACCATCTCAAGTCTGTGACTTGATCCACCGCAAACATTATCCCTGAATAAGAAATGGCCGCACCATTTCAGAATTATTCCGGCGGTGTCCTACTCGCGGACATCGTAAAAAGGAATAATCTCAGCACCTATGTGTCTGAGGCCATCAAAGAGCGCAGCTTGTTTATCAAGTCTGGCGCTGTCATCCGTAACGCACTTCTCGATTCACGTGAAGGCGGTACTCGCATCCAAGTCCCCGAGTTCAATCCTGTATCTCCAACTGAAGAGATCCTGGACGGAACAGCAACATGGGGCACCAGCTCTGGCGGTTATCTGACTCCTCAAAAGATCGGAACCGGAACCCAGATTGCAACCATCTGCCATCGCGGTTTCGCGTATGCCGTAGATGACGTTGCAGTATTGGCTGCTGGTGAAGATCCAATGCTTCACATCCGCAACCAGCTTGCAGATGCAATCAACAAGCTGAACAGCGCACGTCTGTTCTCACAGCTTGCTGGCTTGTTTGGCACGGCACTTTCTGCCAACGCACTGGATAAAGGTAAAGGTGCTGCTTCTGGCGGCGCTGAAGCCAACTTCCTGACTGCTGCAACAGTGGCAGAAGCCCGCTCCAAGCTCGGAGAGCGTGGTGAAGAGTTGGACACTCTGATTGTTCACCCTTCCGTTGCCTACTACCTGTATCAGGTAGGAATGCTGACCTTCTCTACTTCAGCACTTGCCGCTTCTGGCGCAGTGACCTGGGGTGGTGGTGGCGTTGGTATTGGCGCTCGTGAAGTTGGTGAATTTGCAGGGATGCGCGTAGTCGTTGACTCACAAGTCAACACTGTTGCTCCTGGCACTTCTGGCCACCAGAAAGAGTTCTACTGCTATCTGGTTAAGTCAGGCACCATTCTTGAAGGTGTGCAGCAAGATCTTCGGATTGAAGCTGATCGCAACGTCCTCTCGAAGCAAGACGTGCTTTCTGTGGATTATCACAGCACCTATCACGTGATGGGAACTAAGTGGTCTGACGCTGGTGACAACCCCACCAACGCTCATCTGGCTACCGCTAACAAGTGGGCCGCCACTTATGACATCGACTTGATCCCTATGGTTCAGTTGACTGTCAACACTCCGCTGGATACCAGCACCATCTGATCTTGATCAGAGCAAAGGCCCTACCATTAGGTGGGGCCACCTTATTATTGCCTTATGGCTGCCACCATTAACGCCACACTCAAAAGCGCAACAGCCAACAGCTATGTGACGTTGGCAGAAGCAGACGCGTATTTTGAGACCGTTCCAAGTTCAACGCAGTGGGATAACAAGCAAGACGACAAGAAAAATCGTGCCTTGATTTCAGCAACACGCTGGATCGACTCGTTGAATTTTTATGGTGATCGTTGCGATACAAGCCAAGCATTGAGCTGGCCACGCAATAATTACCACGTTGATCGCGTTGAATTAACTTGCAGTGTTATCCCTGCAGACGTTAAGTACGCTGTTTACGAACTGGCGCGTGCATTAGCGAATGACACGGACTCGATTACAGGGACTACCGGCGATACGGGGTTATACGAAGCCGTCAAGCTCGGGGAACTCGAAGTTAAGTACAACACTTCTAGCCAAGCTACCGGAACTGTTAATAACGTATTCGACGTTTACCCTTGGCTGCAGTCTTATCTTGGTGCTTATTGCCTTGGAGGCTCTGGCTCTTATCAAGTTCGTACTGTGAGGGGTTGAGATGCCAGGAGCACTAGACAGTTTATTTAAGAACGTTGCCAAATCAGTTGTCGCTGATCTGGGCAAATCTCTTGACACGACAGTCATTTACACGCGTAAGGCATCGCCAACGTATAACACCAGCACTGGTGCGTTAACGACGACTGATTCGTCTTACTCCTTCGACGCACCAATTGAATTTGTGCAGTCAAACGAAGAAGAGGGTCGCGAGGAACGTCTAGCCAAGTTGTATTTGACACCGGATTTGATTGGCGACAATCAGCCAACTTTTGAAGACGAATTGACCTTGACATACGCTGGCGCAACCAGAGTCAGTCAAATTACAGATATTCGTACTTTTAAAGGCGGCCAAACGTATATGTTCGTTCTTTTGGTGCGGTTCTGATGGGAAAGCTTGCTGACAAAATTGATGCCAAAATCAATGCTGATCTTGATCAAGCGTTTAGAGAGTTTGTCAGGCTTGCTGTAAATGACTTGCCTGAAGTAAGCCCTGTCTACACCGGCTTTTTTGCGTCCAGCTGGAAAGCGTCAAAAAGTCGTCCTCGTCCGACTCATGATGTGGAAAACTATGAGCCTTGGGCAACAATTAAACAGTTGAAAAGCAAAGTAAAAAGCTACCCTGGCAGGATTGACCCAAGATTTGATCTTCCCTCGTTTACGAGTGATGACACCATTTATATCGGCAATACAGCTCGTTATGCACGTTATGCACTGGAGCGGCCGAGCCAAATAGTTTCGTACTTAGCGGGTCTTAAGGCAGTGGCTCAAACGGTGTTTGCTGCAAAAGATGGCGTTACTCTAAGAATTGCGGGTAGCGGAACTGCTCGCGGTTCTAAGTATCAAAGGGTCTTATGACATTAGTCGCTCCTAGAGCTGCTTTTGAGAAAGCAGTTACTGATGCCGTTGCAGCAGTTGATGACACCGTAAAAATGGTGTACGACAACGTAGGTTTTACGACGCCCGGAAAGACCCAAAAGTATGTGCTGATGTCGGTCTCGTATAGCCAAAGCACGATACAGACGCATGGAGCATCATCAGATTTTTACATTGGCGTTGTTCAGTGCAACATTTATGTACCTAAAAACGTTGGCACGGCAGTGCTTGCAACTATCGGAGAAGCAATTATTGATGGGCTGACTTCTGTAAACGCTACCGGCTATACAGATACTTTCAACTGCAATCCGCGTTCTCTTGAAGTTTCCGGTCCAACACCGTTAGAGATTGAAGACCGTGCTCACTTTATTGGATTAGTGTCTTGTCAGTTTAGTGCTGTAGCATAGGACAGTAATGAAAACCAGATCTTCTTCCATGCGAGCATCAGAGCTTTTAAGGAGCAAGTTTGGCGTTAGCCAACTGTATAAATATGAAGTCAAGCAAGACGAAGAGGTTTTGTTGGAAATTTTCTGGCATCCACTGACCATCAGCGAGCGTGAGTCGATTCAGAAAAAAACTGGTGGTGATGACGCAAATGAGTTTGCTCTTAGCTTGATGCTTGAGAAGGCTTTGGACGCTGATGGCAAACGTCTTTTCCAGGATGGAGAAAAGGCTGTTTTAAAAAACGCTGTTGACGCCTCAATTTTGCAAGAGATTCAGCTAGCAATGCTGACCTCCGGCACAGAAAATAAGGTGGAGGACGCGAAGGCAGACCTCAAAAGCGCATCCTGACTGGCTGTTTTTGTTCTACCTAGCCAAAGAGCTAGGTATGACGGTTTCTCAACTCTGTGATCAGCTCACTCAAGAGGAACTGGTCAGTTGGGCTGCGTTTTTTGAATTACAAGCAGAAAAAAGTGAAAAAGCGCAAAGTCAAAGCCAGTTAGCTCGTAAAGCGCAGGTTATGGGGTGACGCTAAGATTGGAGATAACTCTGGTGCGGCGCTGCAGTGCAAGATATTTCACTTGCCATAAAGGTAGATAAACGGCAGGTCAAAGACCTTAAGACCCTGATGGGTCAGGTTGAAAAACAAGTTGGAAATTTAAACAAGGTAAAAGTTACCCTAGACACTACTCGGGCTCAAAAAAATGTTGAGGCCCTTTCTGAATCGCTTAGACAAGCAGAAATAATTTCAAACAGATTTTTTGGGAAAGGTGCCAGGTCCGGCATTGGTGCATTTGCTAGAGACATAGCCGGTATTCGCAGTGAAATTTCAAACGTAAGAAATGGTTTTGATACTGCAAAAGACGGTGCAACCAGGACGACAAAGGCGGTTCAACTCTTAACCGCACAATTTAAAATGCTTTCTGCCGAGGGCAGGGCTTTCGCAAAAGGCGGTGCAGATCTTTTTCAAGCTAAAGGGTTTGACGAGGCTTCGTTAAAAAACAGATTAAAACCATTAGAAGACCTGCCAAACAGTCTTGCTGGGACAGGAGAGGCGCTAAAAGAAATTAGATTTCTTTTAAATTTTGCCACGGAAAATAGTAAGGAATTTAAAACATTAATTGAAGCTGAGAACAACGCACTTGCTAAACAGAAGAAAATTCGCGAATCAATGGCGTTTGTCACAGAAGTGCAGCGTCGAACGACAGCGCCAATGCCTGCCGATCCATTTGGAGCAAAAGTTCCGTTACTGCCTGCCGCAGGCCAAAGTTCAGGAACTTTTGAGATAGTCGAGCGTAATCGAGAGATCGCTCGGATACGTCAGGGAAGTTTAGGCGTAGAGCGTGAAATTTCTAAAGAACGCGGCAAGCAGGCCAGGGCTGCAAGTCAGACAGCTTCGAGCGATAAAACTCAAAAGAAACAGCGAGGGTCAAAGTTAAATGACATGTTGCTTGGGGCTGGTTTCCCACTGCTTTTCGGTGGAGGGGCAGGAGCCGTCGGAGGTTCAATTCTTGGTGGTGCGATCGGCGGGACGATGGGGGCATCGTTTGGAGGTCAAATCTTCGGTAGTGCTATTGGGCAAACTCTTGAAAACTCACTGCGTTTAGCAGTTGATATTGGCAACGCAGTTGAAACATTGAACCTAGACAGCCTGGAGGAGTCAGGCATACGTGTTAACGCTGAGCTTGAAACACAAGTTCAGTTGTTGCGTGAGGCAGGAGAATTTAGAAAAGCGCAAGAATTGGTTCAAGAAAAAGTTGCTGAGCAGACTGGAGCGCAAGGCGCAGCAATGCAAGATGTTGCTAATGCATTTAACTTGCTTGGAGCTGCTGCTAAAGAATTTTTATCTGTTTCTGCAGCATTTTTAGGAATGCTTACCGCTCCGATCGCTGCGTTGTTAGCCGGAATTATAAAAGTTGTAAATGAAATAATAAAACAGGCAAACATACTTTTTTCGCTTATTGGTGGAGCATTAAAGAAAATTGCGTTAAACGAAGAGGCGCTAAAAGGAGTAGGCGAGCAACTTAAGAACGTTAATGGGCAGTTTGATGAAAGCATCTTCAAAGCAGGAGAGTTAGCCCGAAAGCTTGAAAGAGAAAGAGACTTGTTGGCAGAAGTTGTAGTTCTTGAATCCAGAAAAGTAGATGGTCAAAGGCTAGAAGACAAAATTGGAAACAATATAGTAGACGGACATATCAAACAAACAAAACTTTTAGCCCGGCAAAAAGAAGAAATTAAAAAAATTAACCTACAGAAAAATGAGCAGAACGTTGCAGAAATTGAATCAGCTCTTCTTGCTAAAGAATTTACTCATGAGCTTCAGAGGCATCAGGTAGCTACAACCGTAAATCTTAAAAATCGCAAATTGATCACATCTGCTTTAGAAAAAGCGGACAAAAACCAGCAAAAAATTAACGAAACGCTTCAAGAACAAATTGACAAACAACTTGATCAAATTGCTTTTGAAAAAGAATACGCGGAGCTTATCCATTCTGGCTCTCTTCCTGCGGCTGCTAAAAGAGCTTTAGGACTAAAGCAGCACTTAAAAGAACTGGATCGTCAGTTCGAGAAAGAAGTTGCAATTCTTGATGCCAAGATTGCACAGCTAAAGGCAGATACGGTGCAAAATAATATGACAAAAGAGCAACTTGAGTTGCTAGATGAATTGCTTGAAAAACGAGAAAAGTTGGACAAGAAACAAAAAGATGCTCAAGACGCTGCTAAAAAGGCTCAAGGGCCTAAGACGGACATAAAAAGGCTAGAAGAAGAGATGGTAAGTATACAAGGCAAAATAAACGAATTAATTGATCCTGTTAATCAAGTAATTGCTGCTGCTGGAGCGATAGGAGATGCCTTTAGCGAATCATTCAAAGGTGTTATTAGCGGCAGCATGACTGCTCAAGAAGCGTTGGCAAATCTATTCCAACGAACAGCAGACCACTTCTTAGATATGACGGCCCAGATTATTGCGGCTGCAATCAAGATGCAGGCTGTCAAGTTTGTTACACAGATAATTGGGTCGATAGCTAGTGCTGGCGTTAGTGCTGGAGCCAGCCCCGGCGCTGTTGACCCTGGCAAAGTCATTCAGGACGGAGGCACATTTAACCTTCCTGGCGAAATAATTCAACAAGGTGGGCCAGCCCCCGGTTCTTCAATTTTTAATCCTGCTGTAGCGGCAGAAGGTGCTTATTGGTCTGGTGGATTTAAAGCGTTTAACCAAGGTGGAATGGTTAGTCAACCAACTCTTGGTCTTGTTGGTGAAGGTGGAGAACCGGAATACATCATTCCTCAGTCCAAAATGCGTGAAAGCATGGCTCGTTATTCGCGTGGGTCACGCGGCAGTGGTGTGATTCCTTCTGATGGTGGATCGTCTGCATCAGGCGATGGTGGCGTTGCAGTTGCCGCACCAATCGACGTTCGCTACACCGTGGAACGAATCAACAGCGTTGATTATGTAACCGCCGATCAATTCCAGTCTGGGATGCAAAGTGCAGCGGCACAAGGCGCACAACGCGGTGAACAGAACACGCTAAAACGATTACAGATGAGCGGTAGCACTCGCCGGAGGTTAGGAATATGAGCCAGTACGCATTTGGCCATGCCACTCGAATTAAAGGCCGTAGCCCATCGACAGGCAAACTAGAGACGTTTTACTTCTTTCAAAACTTCTACATCAACCAAGAAGCCACGCATGATGGCAATCAATACCGGTTTGTTCCGTTTGGCTTCTCAGGCGTAACCGTTAATCGCACGGGCGACGGATTAGAAGCAACTCTTGTATTCCCCAACAACGGTTTGTCTCGCGGTTTTGCTGATCAAGCCATTGACCAGAACTGGGTCATGGAGGTTGACGTGTTGATTTTGGATGCCGACAACCCAGCAGGCACCCATCAAATGCTGCATTCGTTTACAGGCCAAGCTGTTGGCGGGCAGTGGGACAACGTATCGCTAAACCTAAAACTCAGTTCTGTGCTGGATGCTGTTGGAACGGACGTGCCAAGGCGTTCGCTGACGCAGAGGTTGGTTGGCAACCTGCCTATTAGTAACAATGTCCGACTGCAGTGATTTAATTGGGATGCCGTATCGGCTAGGAGCTGATGGCAGCGATGGCCACATTGACTGCATTCACTTGTGTTACGAGGTTTGGGGGCGAGTTGGGGTTAAAGGGCCACCGTTCAAGCAATCTTGGTACGAGGCGAGCAAGTGGGAAGTATGCAGGGATCTTTTGCAATGGGGTTTGCGGGTGGAAAAGCCTGCGTATGATGGGGACATTCTGTTGCTGCCAGATAAATCTTGGACATTCGCAGTGATTTGGCAGGAGGGAGTTCTGC
>Ga0208157_1001081_pt1 | contig 12980 bp, 3 predicted proteins | sample 5_EtaG_FD_184077 | JGI IMG/M metagenome (GOLD analysis project Ga0208157, IMG submission 184077) | Marine viral communities from the Subarctic Pacific Ocean - 5_ETSP_OMZ_AT15132 metaG (SPAdes) (version 2) | ecosystem: Environmental > Aquatic > Marine > Oceanic | place: Pacific Ocean | collected...
TGATATAATTACCACTCATGTTACAGATGGTAATAATAAACAACAAGTAGATTTTACAGTATCGCTTACAAGACCAAAGAAAACAAGTAAAGCAACTGAGCCATGTTTAGTTTTGACCTATGATGGTAAACTAACAGGTAATGGGGTGGTATCTTGTGGTGAAATATTTGATGTTACAATAGGTAAGAAACCTAAATTACAAAATGTAAAAAGATGCTACATTGGAACTACATATGATATTGGTTCTAATATTGATACTGAGTTAGCAAACATAGTAAAAAATGCAGGATTGGAATATGATGAAACAAAGAGTACTTCTGTATTTACCACTAACATAGTAAATAGTAATGGAACAAATACAGTTGTCTGTTTAGAAAGTGTAGTTGGTTTAGATGATGGAGATGTAATATACACTCAAGAAGGACATTTAATAGGTAAAATATTATCAATAAATAACCAAACAATAACCTTTGCTTCCGGTGGAAAATACTATTCTCCTCCTCGATATTCTGCTATTATAAAATACAATAAGAAAACATTCGTTACTAATTTAACATTTAATGATACAGATTTGTATGGAGCAATTAATTCCTTGACTAATAAGAAAGGATTAGACTATAAAATAAAAGGTAAGAAAATAATCTTTAGAGATTCTGACGATAAAACAGGATTGAAGATAAAACAGATTAAGTTTGAGAATCTAGCAGGAATAGAACCAATACAAAATAATACTTCTCTTTTTGACAAAGTACATAGGGTAATTGTTAATGGTGCAGACGGTGTAACTTCAGGCCCACAAGTCAACCCCAATGTAAAAAACATGAAGTCTGAAACATTTAACGATACTACAATTAAAACAAGGGAAGAAGCCATAATAGAAGCGAGTAAAAAACTAAGACTTCTCAGTGGAGAAGCAAGAAAGATAACACTACAAATTAACAAAGAAGGATTTGAGTTGTTAGAAGCGGGTGATATAGTAGTATTAGACTTCCCAACCTACAATATACCATATGGAGAATATGTAATAATGGAAATAGAAAACGTACTAGGTATGATACTTACAATGACTGTTGGAACATACAGTAAAGGCATAGCAGAAAGATTATCAGAAATTACTGAAAAAAATAGAACTGATACATCCCACTTGTTAACAGTAGACTCTATTGGTGCAACTGGTGGCAGTTCAATATTCGATAACTTGAAGTTAAGAGTTTCTTCCATAGAGTATAAGGTAGTGGGGGAGACGCTGAATGCTAACATGGGTTTCGATGATGTGTTTGGTTTCAGTGAAACAGTTGGGTTTGAAACAACCTCTACTGGAATAAGCGCGATAAAGAAGGAATACAAGAATAGATTTTACGATTAAGGAGATATAATATGATACCAGTAAACGGATTATTAGATGTAGCAGACTACATTGTAGCACAATATACTAAAGTGAAAATAGGAACAGGTGGTTCTCCTACTTCTTTTTCTGATTTAAAATTAGACTCTTTTGTAGCAGAGAAGACAGTCGTTCCTTCTGTTAATAGAGCAAGTGGAACTATGTCTTGGGTTGCTGAGTTTACTGGTTCTGAAATAGGTAATGAAGGTGTAGCAGAACTAGGAATATTCAAGGCTTCAGACGATACACTATTGAGCCGAGTCACCTTCACAAATACAGGAGTGTTGGCTTCGGCGGATACTTTGACCTTTACTATTGAAATGGAGATGACTTGATGAGTGGTAGAACAAACCCTAATTTCATTAGTAAAATGAACACTAATCCTAATGCTAGAATAATAGATGGTACTGATAATATACACAGTGGAATTATTAATGCTCTTAACGTTGCTAGTGGTGGTAATAGAGTAGTTAGAGGATTTAATTTTAATCTAGGAGGCTCAGGTACTTACACTTCTTATACTTTAAATGGGACTGATAATTTCTTTCTTAGAGATGGAATACTCACTCAAATGCAAAGTGGAACTGTTAGTCAAACTGTAAATATGCAGAGTTCTAGTGATAATACATATGCGGTACTAGTTATTTCAGCAGTTAAAGACGGTAATGGAATTATTACAGGTAATCAATTAGCAATAAGAGACAACACTAATGCGAATATGGTTGCTCCCTTGAATGCAGATGATATTCCTATTGCGGTAATAGAAATCGCAGGAGGTAGTGCGCCGAATGCTGTTACTAGAAGAGTTCAGTTCTTAGGATATGAACAAACAAATCAAGGGCTTAGTATAATAGATAACAATACTGAAACTCTTAGAATTAATAAAGAAGGAACTATTACTAAAACAGTATCAGGTACAGAGACAACAATAACTATCCCTTCTACAACAGGAACATTAGCACTAACCTCACAGATACCAACTGCCGCTTCTACTAGATTTAATGTTGATGCGGCAGGTGATTCAAATGTATTTACAGATGCAGACCATACTAAACTGAATGCGATTGAGGCTAATGCAAACAACTACTCTCTTCCTACTGCCGCCGCTAATACTCTTGGTGGAATAAAAGTAGGAAGTAATCTAAGTATTGATGGTAGTGGTGTTTTATCTGCTACTAATACTAACACACAATTAGCAACAAGCACAGTTCAAGGAATTGTAGGTGCTATGTTTAGTGGTAACACTGAAACAGGAATAGATGCAGTATATCAAAGCAGTGATGGGACTATTGATTTGACATTAACTACAACAGATGTTGATGTAAGTGTAAGCAATTTAGAAACTAGACTTGCTCAGATAAACACTGCTACCACTATTGGTAATGGTGTTGCGTTAACAACAGGAGGAGATTTAACAGTTACAGGAAACTTGACAGTAAGTGGTGAAACAACCACTCTTAATGTTGCTAATTTGGCCGTAGAAGATAACACAGTAATTCTAAATAAGAATCAAACAGGTAACTCTACAACTAATGCAGGTATAGAAGTCGAAAGAGGAAACTATGCTAATGTACAACTAAAATGGAATGAAACATCTGACAGATGGACTTTCACTAATGATGGTAGTAATTACTTTAACATACCTGTCACATCTGAATTGGCTAATCCATACACTCATCCTAGTTATTCTACAAGTAATATAAATACTAGTGGAGCAGAAATAGTAGATAGTATTACTACAAACAACACAGGACATATTACAGCAATGGGAACTAGAACTTTATCTCTAGCAGATTTAGGATATACTGGTTCTACTGATGCTAATACATATGTACATCCTAATCACAGTGGAGATGTAACATCTAGTGCAGACGGGGCTACTACAATAGGAGCAAATAAAGTCACTACTGCTAAAATAAATAACAGTGCAGTAACGACAGCAAAGATTGCTGATAATGCAATTACTAACGTTAAAGTAGATTCTAATGCGGCTATTGCTCAGAGTAAAATTGATGGTTTAGTATCTGCTCTTAGTGGTAAAGAACCCTCTCTTACAATTAGTGATGGTCTTGATAGAACTGGTGCTACCTTAAAGTTAGATATAGATGGATTGTCTAATGAAAATGGCATTGACAGAACTGCTGATTTCGTTGCTTTCCATGATAATACTGTTGGATTGAAAAAGGTAAACCTAGCAAATATATTTAGTAAACTAACTGCTAGTGATATTCCTAGTTTAAGTGGAGCATATAGAGCAGTTGGGACAAAAATAGTAAATGCAGATATAGATAATGGTGCTAACATTAGTGCAGATAAGATTGCATCAGGGACTACTAATAAAGTATTCACAGGCACGCTAGAATCAAAACTTTCAGGTATTGAAGCAGGGGCGGAAGTGAATGTTAATGCAGATTGGAACTCAGGTAGTGGAGATTCACAAATATTAAACAAACCAACAATACCAAGTGGTAATCAGATAATTGATTGGACTGCTAATGGAGCAGGTACTATTCATGCTTCTAATTATACAAACACAACATACACAGTAGGAGATGGTGGATTATCACAAAAGAACTTTACAACTGCTCTTTATGATAAGTTAGTCGGTGTAGCCGCTAATGCTAATAACTTCTCTTTAACAACAGGAGCAGTTACTAATACTCATTTAGCAGGTAGTATTGCTAACTCTAAGTTAGATGATATAGCACAAAGTAAAGTTACTGGATTAACAACTGCTCTTAACTCAAAGGTAGAGAACTTAAGCGACTTGAGTATTACTGCTTCTGCGGCTGAACTAAACATACTAGATGGTGTTAGTGGTGTAAGTTCTACTGAGATAGGACACTTAGATGGTGTTACTTCTTCCATACAAACCCAACTTAACTCTAAATTAAGTTCACTTGCATTAGCCGGATTAACAGATGTTAGTTCTTTTGATACAAGCATAAGCAGTGGTGCTTCAGGAAGTGGAATACCAAGTACACTAGCGGTTAAAACTTATGTTGATGGAAAGGCTACTGTTGACACTACTTATTCTATAACAACTGAAGACGGCTTAGATGCAGATGGTAATAATGATTCTGCGGTTAAAACTATTAGACTAAAGGATAACACTAGTGGTTCAGGTAGTGTATTTCATTTAGCAATGGGAACAGGGCTTGCAATACAAAGAAGTACTGAAAGTAATACTCTCACTATTTTTAACACACATACTAACACTAGTACAGTTAGTAAAGCAACAATTACTCCTGTTCTTGCTAGTTATAATGGAACAGAAACTCTGAACATAGGAGATACAGATAATGATACTACTGTAAATATTCGTGGTAATTTGAATGTTTTAGGAACTACTACTACTGTAAATCAAACTGAAGTTAATGTACAGAATGCATTTGTGTTTGAAGGTGCTGTTGATAATGATTTTGAAACCACTTTATCTATTGCAGAACCAACTGCTGATAGAACAATAACTCTTCCTGACATAACAGGTACTCTAATTACATCAGCAGATACTGGAACTATCTCTAACGGGATGATAGCATCAACTGCTATAACTAGTGCAAAGATTGGTACTAATGCAGTCTTAACAAGTAAGATTAATGCAAGTGCTGTAACCACTGCTAAGTTAGCAAGTAATGCAGTTACTAATGCTAAACTTGCTGATGATGCAGTGCAAACAGATAGCATTGCTGATGGAGCAGTTACAGTTAGTAAGATAACAGGGCTTACTAATTTAGGTAGTGGAATAGTAATAAGTTCAGCAGAGAGAACTAAACTATCAGGTATTGAACCGTCAGCAGATGTAACAGATGCAACTAATGTTACGGCGGCAGGGGCTGTAATGGATGGAGACTTTACAAGTAACGGATTCATGAAAAGAACAGGAGCAGGAAGTTACACTGTTGACAACAGTAATTATCTAACTTCACTATCTGTTACTGGGCTTTCAGATATTAACGCATTTGATTTAGACTTAAGCAGTGTTAGTGCATCACACGATAGTTTAGCATCTGCTAAAGCAATTAAAGCATATGTTGATACTAGCGTTAGTGGGGCAGGTTCATTTAGTTCTTTCAATATTAAAGACGGCGTTGGAACTACTGTCAATGTTACAGATGGTAAGTTTGTTCAGTTTACACAAGGAACAGGTATTACTGCAACATGGACTGATACTAACAGTGGAGCATCAACTGACCCATTTGACCTTACATTAGTTAATACTGGTGTTCTTTCTAATGTAGCAGGTACAGGTATTGGGGTTAGTGGTGCAACTGGCAATGTAACTATCACTAATACAGACTTAGGTTCTGCACAAAATATATTCAAAACAATAGCAGTTAGTGGACAAGATAACATTGTTGCAGATTCAAATACTGATACATTAACACTAGTCGGTGGTGCTAATGTAAATATAACTACAACAGCAGGTTCAGATACAATTACCATTACTTCTACTGATACAGATACTCATCTAACCCAAGAAGAAGTTGAAGATTACGTTGGTGGGTTAATTACAGCAGGTAGTAATATAACTGTACAATATACAGATAATGCAGGTAGTGCAGGTTCACTAAACATTGCAGGAACAGCAAACGATGATGTATCAATTGATAATCTAAAATCTAAACTAAACTCTGATTTTGGTGGAGATTTTACACTAGGTAGTCAGGCTGATGATACACTAACAGTAAGTGGTTCTCTTACAGTAAGTGGTTCTCTTACAGTTGGTGCAGATTTAATTGTTAGTGGAGATACTATAACAATGAACACTTCTACTTTAACAGTAGAAGACCCTTTAATTGCTTTAGGAAGTAATAATGCCGCAGATACAGTTGACTTAGGTTTCTATGGTAAATATGTTGATGGTAGTACTATCAAATATACAGGGTTGTTTAGAGATACATCAGATAGCAACAAGTGGAAGTTATTTACTGATACAGGTAATACTCATGCCGCACCTACTACTACAATTAATACAACAAGTGGTTTTACTTTAGGTACATTAGTTGCTTCTACATTCGAGGGAGGATTAGTTGGTAACGCTACAACTGCAAGCACTTTAGAAACTGCTAGAACAATAGCAGGAGTTTCGTTCAACGGTTCAGCCGACATTGATATACCAATAAACAACTTAACAGGAACATTAACTGCGGCAAATGGTGGTACTGGGTTAACATCCATTTCTACATTATTAAACAGTAATGTATCATTAGCAGTTGCAGACTTATCTGATATCGCTTCACTTGATACTGATATAAGTTCAGTTAGTGGTAGTGATGATACCCTTGCTTCTGCTAAGGCTATCAAAACTTATGTTGATGCTCAGTTTGCAGGAGCAGGTTCAGGTGATATGACTGGTGTTGATATTACAGCAGGAGATGCAATAACAGTATCTCAAAGCAATACAACAGCAGGAAATTACACTGCTACAATAAGCGTATCAGGATTAGGTGTTGCACAGTTAGCAGGAAGTGCATTACAATTAAGTTCTGAATCATTCAATAATAATGATACAAGTCTTATGACTTCTGCCGCTATTGAAGATAAGATTCTGTCTTATGGATATGGTGTAGGAACAGGTGATGGAGATATTACTAGTGTAATCGCCGGAGTAGGTTTGAGTGGAGGAGCGACTACTGGTGACGCTACACTTAACCTTGACTTTTCTGAACTAACAGATATGACAGGAGACATAGCAGGAACTACTGAGTTTATCATACAAGATGGAACTACTGAATCTAGAAAGGCGGCTTCAGAGATTAAACTGTCTTACTTCAATAATGATTCTAATTGGAATAACTATGTTCATCCAACGGGAGCAGGAAACAACCATATTCCAACAGGAGGTTCAGCAGGACAATTCCTAAAGTACAGTTCTTCGGGTACTGCTTCTTGGGCTACACCATCTTACACAACAGAAGAACAAATAGAAGATTTCGTTGCGGCAATGATTACTGCGGGAACAAATATAACTAGTACATATGATGATACTGCGGGAACACTAACACTATCTTCAACTGATACTAATACTCAACTATCTGATGCTCAGGTAATTGCTAAGACTTTAACAGGTTTAAGCACAGCAACAGGTGGAGCAGTTGAATCAGGTGATTCTATATTAGTGGCGTTTGGTAAGTTAGAAAAGAGAGTAGCATTAAACGATGTTAAAACAACTAACTCTGACACTACTTACAGTGAAGCAACAAGTACAGACTTAGGTCTAGTTAAGATTGGCTACACTGAATCGGGTAAGAATTACCCAGTTGAACTATCATCAGGTCAGATGTTTGTTAACGTCCCTTGGACTGATACTAACACCAATCTAAACCTATTAAACGATGGTACTTTATCTGCTAATAGTGCTACTTCTGCGGCTAGTCAACAGTCAATTAAAACATATGTTGATACTTCAGTTGCTAATTTAGTTGCTTCTGCTCCTGAAGCATTGGATACTCTAAATGAATTAGCAGTTGCCTTACAGTCTAACGATTCAGATATTACTGGTATCACTACTGCGTTAGGTAACAGACTCAGAATTGATGTTAACAATCAAGGTTTGTCTTCTACACAACAAGGATATGCATTAGATAACTTAGGTATTACTGCATCATTAACAGAATTAAACATACTTGATGGTGGATTATCTGCTTCTGATATACCAAACCTCCTTGCTAGTAAGATATTCTGATATACCAAACCTCCTTGCTAGTAAGATAACCGATGGAGTGTTTGCTAGTGCAAGAATACCTACATTAAACCAAAATACAACAGGAACTGCGGCAGGACTTTCATCAACATTAGCAATATCAAGTGGAGGAACAGGAGCAACTTCTGCACCAATGATTGGAGTAGTTACTGCGGCTAATGCGGGTGCGGCAAGAACAGTATTAGGATTAGGAACAGCATCCACATTATCAGGTACAGGTGCAGTTGCTAACGGTAATGCAGGGTTAGTAACAGGAGATGTTGTCTTTGATTACATAGCGGCTCAAAGTTTTGCTACATCAGGAGCGTCTAACTTTGTTGTTGGAGATATAACAGGACAGACTGAATTATCAAGTGGTCTTGCTTCAACAGATGAATTAGTATTGAGTGATGATGGGACTCTGAAGAGAATGGATGTTTCTGTTCTTCAAGATTATATGCAAAACTCATTAACATTCACAACAGATACTCAAAGAACCGCAGGAGCATTATTGGACTTAAACGGTAATGCGTTAGATGTTGACTTATCTGAATTGACTGATATGACAGAATCTTGGGTAGCATCAGAAGATGAGTTCGTAGTATTAGATAACGGTGTACAAAAAAGAAAACTATCTTCAGAACTATTTGGTTCGAACGCATTCAATTCAACATCATATCTAACAGCACACCCTAACATTAATGCGGCTACTTCAGTAGATAATAGTGGTAGAACATACATACAAGATATTACTCTTGATAGTAATGGACATATTACTGGAATTGTTTCTGCTACTGAAACTGTTACTGACAGTGGTAATACTACTTACGGTATTTCTGCTGTTGATGGTGATAACACTGATGAAGAAAAGATTCGATTAACTGGTAGTGATTCTAGCACTGATGACGTAGTGCTTGAAGCAGGTAATGGATTAAGTGTTGCACGTAACGGAGATAAGATTACCTTTACGAATACAGTAACTGATAGTGGTAATACTAATTACAGTATAGGTATTCCTGATTCTACAACTGCACTAAGATTAACTGGTACTGATTCTACTACTGATGATATAGAGTTTGTAGGTTCAGGTACTGTATCTGTTACAAGAACTGATGATAGTACGTTTACAATTACAGGAACTGATACTAACGTAAATACCACTTACGGTATTTCTACTCTTGGAGGAGCATCAGGTACAACTGGTCAAACAAGGATTCGATTAACTGATAGTTCAGGTGGTACTGATGATGTAGTACTTGCGGCAGGTAATGGATTAAGTATAGCAAATAATAATGATGTTATTACACTTACAAATACTAATACTGGTCTTTCTAATGCTACTTTATTAGATAAATTAAATACTCTTGAATCTGCAACTGGTGATGATGATGAAACAATAAATATCGGTGCAGACGCAGGAGATACAATTAATTTCAGAGGTAATGCTACTATTGCAGGTAATTCTACTATTTCAGGTAATTCTACTATTGCAGGTAATGCTACTATTGCAGGTAATCTAACTGTTAGTGGAACTACAACCACAATTAATACTGCTACTGTTGAAGTAGAAGATAACATTTTACAACTAAATACTACACAAGGTTCTCCCGATACTGCTACTGCGGCTACAAGTGGTATATCCATTTACAGAGGTGTTGATAGTAATAACACTCCTATAACACAAGCATCTTTCATCTTTGACGAATCAGACGATACTTGGGATTTAACAGATAATCTTACTGTTGCGGGAACATTAACTGCTACAAGTCCAGTATTTACAACTCCTAATTTGGGAACACCTTCTGCAATTAATCTAACTAACGCTTCAAGTCCTCCAACTTGGAATCAATCAACAAGCGGTAATGCGGCTACTGCTACTAACCTTGCCGGAACTACTACTGCCGCTTTCGTATATGCAGGGCCAACAACAGGTAGTGCCGCCGCACCTGCATTTAGAGCATTAGCAAAAACAGATATACCAACATTAGACCAAGATACAACAGGTAATGCGGCTACTGCAACTACGGCTACATCTGCTACATCTGCTACAACAGCAACTCATGTAGCAGGAGGGGCATTAGGTTCTATACCATATCAATCCGCTTCTGCTACTACTGCTTTACTAGCAGGTAACACTACTACAACAAAGAAGTTCCTTACACAAACAGGAGATGATACTGATTCTGCCGCACCTTCTTGGGGAACATTAGCGACAGGTGATATTCCTAGCCTAGCGGCAGGTAAAATTACAAGTGGTACTTTTGCAGATGGTAGAATTAGTTTGTCTTCTGTTGCTCAACATCTTATTACAGGAGCAAGTCAAACTAAATATCTAAAGATGACTACTAATGGTTCTAGTGTAGCATCTCTTACTGCTAGAAGTGCTAGTGAAATGTTGGATGACTTAGGATTATCAGCCGCAGGTAAGGTTGCTGTTGCAGTAGGAAGTCCAAGTAATAGCACAAGTGGTTTGATTAAAATATCAGCAGATGGAAGCGGTACTTTAACTTCTAGTTTGGATACAAACACATATCTGACATCTGTTTCTACTAGCGATATTGATAACGATGCAGTAACATATGCTAAGATGCAAAATGTTTCTGCTACAAATAGAGTATTAGGAAGAATTACAGCAGGTGAGGGTGTTGTTGAAGAATTAACAGCCGCAAATCTTCGGACAATAATAGGAATTGGTGCGGGAACAGCAACAATAGAAAATGGGGCAACAGCAGACCAAACTGCGACTGAGATACTAAGCCTCTTAGAAGATAATATAGATAGTATTCATTATAAGGATGGAAGTGTTGATAATGTCCATTTAGCAAACTCATCTATTACAGTTTCTGATAGCGAAAATCCAGCAAACACAAGCCCTGTGGCTTTAGGTGGTACTTTGACGTTTGCAGGTACAGCCAATGAAGTAACAGTATTAGAAAGTGCAGGAACAATAACAGTTGGATTGCCTGATGATGTGACTATTGCAGGTAATCTAACTGTTACAGGCGATACTATTTATCACAACGAAACTATTAGAATTACCGAAGATAACAAAATATCATTCTTCGCAACTGATACGAGTGCTAGTGGTGATGAGGGAGAAGTAATACTGCGAGCGCAAGACCCTACTAACGCTGATGTAACTATTGATTTACCCTCATCATCAGGTGTTTTAGCATTAGTAGATACGGCAAAACCTGTTAATCATGTTTATGCAGGGCCATCAAGTGGTACTACTGCTGTCGTTCCTACATTTAGGGCATTAGCATCAACAGATATACCAAATCTTGACATGGGTAAAATTACTAGTGGAATACTTGGGACTGCTAACGGCGGTACTGGTTCTAATTCTGCTCCTATGGTTGGTGTAATCACTGCGGCAGACCAAGCGGCGGCAAGAACTGCATTAGGCTTAGGAACATTGGCTACTCTTAATACCGTGAACTCAGCAACAATTACTAACAATTCAATTGCGGAAGTAGACCTTAAAGTAACAAATAGTGCGACTGCAAGTGAAGATAATTATATTTTGAGTTATGACCATGCTACCACAGGTTTCACTTGGGTTGCTCCTACTGCGGGTGGTATCGGTTTAACTGATTTATCTGTTGGCTCAGAGGCAAGTGCTTCAGGTGATGGAGGAATAGCATACGATAATACAACTGGTGTATTAACTTACACTCCTCCACTTAACATAGCAGGAAATGCTGAAACTGTTACTGTTACTGATAACAATACAAGCACTGTATTTCCAGTAGTTTTCCATGATGAGTCAAACTCTCTATTAGATGATACTGGTAATTTCACATACAAACCCGATACAGGAGAACTTCGTGCAAACTTCCTAACAGCAACATTCGATGCTAATATAAGTGGTAGTGGTAGGGTTTCGGCAACCTCTGTTGCTAGTACTACGATATCTGCCGCTACTTCTCTAACTACACCACTTCTTACTAATAATAATGCGTTGTCAATCACAACTAGTGCTAATAATGGTAATATCACAATAAGTCCTAATGGTAATGGAAATGTTACAGTTGGTACTGATAGTGGTTCAGGTCTAGTGAACATTAGTTCTCCAATATATAAAACAGGTTTACATTCTACTTTAACTGAAACTGCACATACTTCTACTGCAAGCGACCCCGTATCTCAAAACTCAAACTCGTATTCGTATGCTCAGAAAAGAGGTATAACTAAAGTACAAGGTAGAGTAGAACCGTTGTCTAGTACTTTATCAAACGGTTCAAATGTGGCTATTACAGTTTTACCTCTTGGAGCAGTACATGGTAGTAATTGCTCGTATAGGGGAATTAGAGGAACTATACATATTGACGCAGGAATAACAGGCTCAGGTAATTTTGTGTTGACTCAAGACTTTATTGCTAATGATAGAGATGGAAGTGGAACTTACGCATTTGTTTCTTCAAACGCTGTATTCGAAGGAAGGAATGACTTCCCTTTTAAGATTTCTTTTGCTGAAATGACTAGTGATGATATGCAATTAAAAATAGAAAACAATACTGGTGGAAATATAGGTACTACTTTAACAATTTGGTGGGATTTAACGATGTTCCCTCAAGTATGATAATAAGGTAAGATAGTCTAGGAAGGTTAGAACATAATGGACAGTGAAGTTATGGTGATGAAATATGACAGATAGTAATTTTATAATAAAGAAAGGATTAGATGTATTTGATGGAGATGTTTCTCTTAGAGGTTCTAACAAAGAATTAAGATTTTATGAAGGTTCTAACTATGTAGGGTTTGAAGCCCCTGCTCTTACTGCTGATAAGATATGGGTTTTACCTAACGCTGATGGTTCAACTGGTCAAGCATTAAAGACTGATGGTAGTGGTAATCTCGGTTGGGTTACTGCGGGTGATGCTACATTAGCAGGTACTCAAACATTTA
>Ga0208157_1001090_pt1 | contig 12920 bp, 16 predicted proteins | sample 5_EtaG_FD_184077 | JGI IMG/M metagenome (GOLD analysis project Ga0208157, IMG submission 184077) | Marine viral communities from the Subarctic Pacific Ocean - 5_ETSP_OMZ_AT15132 metaG (SPAdes) (version 2) | ecosystem: Environmental > Aquatic > Marine > Oceanic | place: Pacific Ocean | collected...
ACCCTCAAAGTGAGTAATAAAAGAAACAAGGGTGACATTAGTTTATTAAGTATATAATAATAACTAGCTTTTGTCACTATTTACTACACTGTTTCGGTACGGTGTGAATTGCTATACACCATAGCCTGCAGTATACTACAAGTTTTGATGTTTATGTTAATCACATATACCGCAAGCGATATTGAGCTCTGTTACTTGACCTGTCACCAGCAAGAAGATCATGTACCCTATCCCGATGAAGGACATTGCTCCCAAGGTAAACGCCCATGAGAGCAACACGTAGTGAGTAAACTTTCTCATGATGCTAAGTCTACTCTTTCGATTACTACATCTCTAACAGTACTTGGCATGTCAGTTGACTGAGACCAATACTTTCTTTTAATCCAGCAAGGCATTAGCTTTAGTTTAGGTAACATTACTTTTAACACTTCGTCGTGGTTGTAGGTAATCTGTTGACCTTTGTTATTGATAAAGGTTATGATTTGATTTCTACCGAACCAGCTATCTCTAACTACGAAATTGTTTCTGTGAATTGGTGGGAAGATATCTGCTAATTCTTTTTTAGATAACTTCGCGATTGCATTGTTTAATTTAGATTTATTCATAAGATATTAATTTATTTATTTAGTTATTTATTTATTTACTTACATACTTATTATCCATTAGCACACGTATTACGTTTGTAAAAGGTAAAAAGTTTGTACAAAAATTTACAAAAACAGGGGTGGTGGGGTAAAATAATGTAACTTTTATTTACGGTTAACAAGGTAAAAACGGTAGTATAATACAAACATTCTATATGCGACACTAGCTAAAATAGTATACTTAATAACCATCTATTGTCACGTAATAATAATGTATGGCACAAAAACTAAGTAAAAGCGCAAAAACCGCTAAAGCGGTAAGAGATAAAAAATATGCAATGACTCCTAATAGAAGGAAGAAGAAAGCAGAAAACCAAAGATTACGTAAAGCTGCAAAGAAAAAGGGAGCAAATCTTAAAGGTAAAGATTACGATCATAAGACTAAACGATTTACATCAGTAAAGAAAAACAGAGGCAACAGGGGTAGAGGCACAAAAAAAGAATAGTATGAAAATAGATGGCAAACAAATAGATGGCTCATTAACTAATAAGGATAAGTTATTAGGCTCAGCCTTCACAAATACAGTAAACGGAATAGATCAATTCGTTACTAGAAACTTCACGCTACAATCAATAAAAGATTTTGTATCGGGATCTGTAGCTACTGAAGCAATAGCTTTAAAAACAAATGGGGGTATTATTAGGGAAGGAATTAATAACGAGCTAGCTATAGATTTAGGAGCATCGGCAATAACTGGACAACTTGCTAATGCAGATTTAGCCAATTCTAGTATAACAATAAATAGTACTGCCGTTTCTTTGGGTGGCTCTATAACTTTAAATACTGATAATGTAGCCGAAGGATCCAGTAATCAATACTTTACTAACGCAAGATCAAGATCTTCAATATCTGTAACAGGAGGTGGAGCAAGCTATAATAGCTCTACAGGCGTTATTACGCTACCTACACAATTTACATTAGCAACAGGTAATGTGACCAATGCCAGTGTGAGTGGGCAAACTTTAACTTTAACTAGGCAAAGTGTTTCAGATATAACCTTTACACCAACAGCTAACGACTTTACCGATGCGGACCATACAAAGTTAAATGGGATTGAAGCTTCAGCGGATGTAACGGACACGGCAAATGTAGTAGCAGCATTAACAGCTGGAACTAATATAGCCATCGCAGTGAACGGAACAATAAGCGCAACCGATACAAATACTCAGCTAAGCACGGAACAGGTACAAGATATAGTGGGCGCTATGTTTACAAGTAACACAGAAACTAGAATAGCGGCAACGTATGAAGATGGAGATGGCACAATAGATTTAGTTGTTGATGATATGACTGCTAATACACAAAATACAACTACATTATCTTTTGTAGATAGCAGCAATGATATACTTTTAAGAAATACAACAGGCGGTGCAACTTCTGGAACTCAAGATATAAAATTTGTAGCGGGTAGTAATGTAACTCTTGCCCATACAGATGCTAATAATATAACTATATCCTCACAAGCTTTTGGTACTGTATTTACAGTAAACAGTGAAGCTAATATGATATCAGCAACAAGCACAGGTGGTGATATTGTAATTAGAACAGATGTTAGTAAAACATTTATACATAACGGTGGATCTGCCGGTTCAGCAGCAGATTTTAGTGAATTGCAATTTTCGGGTATTAATAACCTTGCGCTAACAGCAGGAGATGGCGTAGACCTTTCAAGAACAACAGTTACTAATACAAATAATGATTTAACTATAACAAATAGTTTAGCTACAACAACAGAAAGAGGGGGTGTTAAAATAGGTTACACTACAGACGCCTCTGCTAGAAATTATGCAATACAGTTAGATTCAGAAAAAGCGTATGTGAATGTTCCATGGACTGACACTGATACAAACACGTTTAGAACGGTACAAGCAGATGGTTCAGCAATCGGCGCTACAGAAACATTAAATTTAATTGGTGGCACAAATGTAACATTATCTGAGAGTAATGGTGCTATAACAATTGCTGCAACTGATACTGACACAAATACGTTTAGAACTGTCACAGCTGGCGGCAATACTTTAGGCAGTTCAGAAACGCTTGCTTTTACAGCAGGTGGAAATGTTTCTATTACAGAAAACGCTGGAGCAGTAACTATAGCATCTACAGATACCAATACACAAAGATCAGACGAAGATATAAGAGATGTAGTTGTTTCAATGCTAACGGCTGGAAATAATGTAGCTCTAAGCGAAGACGACGCTGCTAATACATTAACCATTACATCTACAGATACAGATAATAATACTTTTAGAACAGTGACTGTAGACACCGATGGAAATGGAACTGCCGATAATACATTGGGTGGATCAGAAACCTTAATGATTAAAAAAGGTACAAATATAACTTTAACAGAAAGCTCGGGTGTTGTCACAATATCATCTGCAAACACACAGCTTAGCCAAGAAAATGTAGAAGATTTTGTAGGTGGAATGCTTGATGGTACTGAAACATTTATAACTGTTGGTTATGACGATACTAATGGTAATCTTGATTTTGTAGTTCCAGTAAAAGATGAAGACAATATGGCTTCTAATGCTGCGGATCATTTAGCAACACAACAAAGCATTAAAGCTTATGTTGATAATAGTGTGATACCCGCATTAACAACGGAACAAGTTCAAGATATAGTTGGGGGAATGTTAGGTGGTACTGAAACAGGAATTACAGTAACATACCAAGATAGTACTAATGATATAGATTTCGTAGTAGATACTCAAACTGATAATAACTTTACAACTGCTTTAAAAAATAAGTTAGATGGTATAGAAGCTAGTGCTGATGTAACAGACACTACAAATGTAACCTCAGCTGGTGCACTTATGGATTCAGAAGTAACTAATTTATCACAAGTTAAAGGATTTGATTCTTCAGACTACGCTACAGCAGCCCAGGGTACTAAAGCTGATAGTGCTCAACAACCACCATCAGAAGGTGCTTTTGCAAATGGCGATAAAACTAAGTTAGATGGTATTGAAGCATCCGCAACCGCAGATCAAACAGCGGCAGAAATAAGAACGTTAGTTGAATCGGCTAGTGACTCTAATGTATTCACCGATGCAGATCACACTAAGTTGAACGGTATCGAAGCAAGTGCAACGGCAGATCAATCAAACGCTGAGATACGTGCAGCTGTAGAAGCAGCATCAGACTCAAACGTATTTACAGATGCGGATCATACTAAACTAAACGCAATAGAGTCTAGCGCGACTGCGGATCAAACAGCATCTGAGATTAGAACATTAGTAGAAAGCGCTTCTGATTCAAATGTGTTCACGGACGCGGATCATACTAAATTAAATGGTATTGAAACAAGTGCGACCGCTGATCAAACAATAACAGCCGGAAACGGATTAAGTGGAGGTGGAACCGGTAATGTAACGCTTACTAATTCACTTTTTTCTGATGGCAAATTTTTTACAGTATCGGCTAATGCGGCTGGTGGTACATTATCACTTGCGCAAGGCTTAGCGGCTAGCTGGAACGACAGCGGCGGGAATGGAGAAGTTGATATTTTCTTTAGAGACGGAGGTACCAACCACGGCACTAATACGTTATACTTTAATTCTTATAATGGCACTGACACAAAACAAGTAATTAAATTAGGAGGCGCATCTGCCGCTACAAGCACATACTTGAGCGTGTCAGGTAGATTATTACTTTTAAAAGATAAATTAGAAATAGCCGGTACAGCTGTAACCACCACCGCAGCTGAATTGAATAAGTTAGATGGTTTAACAGCAAGCACGTCAGAATTAAATGTTTTAGATGGCCCAACAGCAGGAACGGTATCTGCGTCAAAAGCTGTAGTTGTAGATTCAAATAAAGATATAACAGGATTTAGAAATGTAACTCTTACAGGCACATTAGATGCTACTAGCATAACAACAGACGGATTAACAAATGAAGGAGATATAACAATATCTAATGCTGTGCCTATATTAACATTAAATGATTCAACATCTAGCAGCACATCTACTTCATATACTCCAACTATACTATTTAATGCAGATGATGTTACAAAAGCTACAATAGGTAAGTTATCCGGTAGCACAAATTATTTTACAGCTGCAAAAAACCATGACGGTCCAGTTAATATAATAACAAGCGATATACATTCAGGGCACACTCATAACCCAGAATATGTATTCGGGTATGAACCAACTAATAATGTGTATACATGGGGATTGCAACTCAAGGGTAATTCTAGTACATCAAATAGTCTGTATGTAGACCCTGATGCAAATAATAATAGCAGTAGTATATATTTTGGCGGTTATACAAACGCATTAAATGTAAGTAGAATATCACATAATCAAGGTCTTGGTACTGTACTTTTTGATGTGCCTGATACTGGAACAAGTAGCTTATCTGTTAAGTTTAGACAATATAACATAGGCGGATATATGCAAAATATGATTGATTTTGAAGATGACGGGGATATTAAAAATATAAACGGATCTTATGGTACGATTATTTCAGATAGAAGAGCAAAAGAAAATATAGTTGATGCAACGCCTAAACTAGATGATATATTATCATTGGAGGTTAAAAACTTTAATCTTATAGGCAGCAACCAAAAACATATAGGGTTAATTGCTCAAGATGTAGAAAACGTGTTTCCTTCATGGGTAAACACTAGGGACAATAGGATATATAAAACACATGACGAGAACGGAGTTTTACTAGAAGAACAAGGTGAATTAGTTTCTGGGTTTGAAGATGGGAAATCTTTAAAAGTAGGTATGGAGTTTGCAGTGCTTGTAAAAACCATACAAGAATTGAATGCAAAAATAGTAGCATTAGAAGCAAGAGTGCAAACATTAGAAAATAATTAAACCGCGTAATTATATAAAATATAAAACCAAAACCAATGACATTTTATTACAAAACCTATTCCTGGGCGAATAATAGTAGCGAGGGAATATCCGAAGAAACCAGACAAACATGGGAATTTTTCGCAGACAAAAAAAACTGGAGAATTGTACAATTACCAAATGGATTTTACCAAACAGAGTGCAAAACATTAGACGCACATGGTAAGCCAACCGATGATTGGCATGATGTAACCAGAAGAGAAACCCTTGAGTCAGCAGAAGCTGCAATCGATGGTAGTATCGAACATTACAACAAAAGATTAGAGTTCGCAAAAGGACCTAAAGTTGTAAAAACCTTTGAATAACCACTTATAAAAATTTAATTTAATGGAATATAATAACCCAAGTGAGATAGTTAAAGATCTGTCTTTCGGGACAGAAGCAAAAGAAAAAATAATGACTGGTGTAGATAAATTAACTAATGCAGTTAAATCTACATTAGGTGCATCAGGAAAATGCGTCATATATGAAGACGCAATGGGACGACCGGTGATTACAAAAGACGGTGTAACGGTTGCAGAATCAGTAGTCTTACTGGATCCGGTCGAAAATATAGGTGCTACTTTAATTAAAGAAGCAGCTAAAAATACAGTGAAAGAAGCAGGTGACGGTACTACTACAGCTACCGTACTTGCTCATTCATTGTTGCATTTAGCAAATGAAAAAAAATATGCACAAAGTGTAAGACCTATAAAAGAGGGTATAACATCAGGACTAAAAAAAGTAAATGAATATCTTGACAAAAAAGCTATTGCAGTTAAAAAAGACATGCTACAAAGCGTGGCAGAAATTAGCTGTAATAACGATAAAGATCTCGGAAAAGTTATATCGCAAGCTTACTCAAAAGTAGGAAAGGATGGTGTCGTCCTTATGGAAGAGTCTGAGACCCATGACACATACGTTAAATTCGTAGAGGGCACCAGGTTGGACTGCGGACTCAAATCGCCACATTTTATAACAGATAAGGATAAAGGAAAAGCTGAACTAGATAATCCGTACGTACTGATAGTTACTTCGCCTATTTCTAATATTCGTAAAATACAAAACGTATTGGAGTTTGTTATTAAAAAGAAAAGAAGTTTGTTGATCGTTGCGGGCGTAGAACAACAACCTCTAGCCGCGTTGCTTGCTAACAAGGTAAAAGGTAACATAAAAGTAAATGTTGTAGATCCACCTGGATTCGGTCCAACAAGACAAGATACAATTGAAGACCTTGCGATACTTACCGGGGCTAAAATTATTAATGAAGAATTAGGAGATGATTTAGATTTAATACAACCCGATATTTTAGGTGAAGCTGTTAAAGCTGTAACCGACCATCAATATACAATATTGCAAACAATTGATCAAGGCACTATAACAAAAGAGCGTATTAAATCAATTGAAAATAAAATAAAAGAAGAAAAAAATCCTTTTGTTAAGAAAAAATTAAAACAAAGACTTGCAATGTTAAATGGTCAAGTAGCAATGATTAAGGTTGGCGCGGATTCAAAAGTTGAAATGAAAGAAAAGAAAGATAGGGTTGAAGATGCAATATACGCTACAAAAGCAGCGTTACAGGAAGGAATAGTTGCTGGTGGAGGTGTTGCTTTGTTAGATGCATCATTTGCAATAGTACCAGAAAATGATGGTGAAGTAATTTTGTTAGAAGCTATAAAAGCACCATATGCAACTATATTGAATAATGCCGCATTAGAATATAAAGAGTATAATAAAACAGGTATAGGAATAGATGTTGTAAGTAATACTAAAGTTGATATGATCAAAGAAGGTATTATAGATCCTGTGCTTGTAACTAAAACGGCATTAAAAAATGCAGTTAGTGTTGTAAATACAATATTTTCTGCTGACTGTGTAATTAGTAATGTAAGAGTACAAAATGCAAGCAATTAATTACTACGTCGTCGTTGAAAAAATAAAAGAAGCCCCGAAAAAAGTAGGTGGCTTAGAACTTACAGAAGATCAAAATCAAGATGTAAGATATTTAAAAGGAAAAGTTGTGTCAGCCGGTGATTTAGCAACAGCTATAAAACCAAATGATATAATTTACTATGACAGACACGCGGGTCATGGTATTGAGTGGAAAGACAAGCTATACTATGTTATTAAGTTAGCAGATATAGTTATTGTTGAGTAAACAATTGAAATTTAATTTAGTCGTGATGAATTTATTGTTTAACCCTTAAAAATTATCAAAAATGGCAAAAATCCAAGACAAATTTTTAATGTTTATTGACGGCGGAGATGACGCTGCAATGTACCCAGTATCTAGTTTATTAGGTATGACGGTTGCTGCAGACGGACAGCTGTTATTAAAATTTAAGTCTTCTATTGGCAAAAATGATGGTGGTGACAGTGTTGCATTAACAATAACTGCTGATACTGAAAAAGCAGTTATGCAGGCAATTGCTAACGCATGTGCAGATGCTTACTCTGACGCTACTATAGTTGTATGTGATGATGTTAATAGTGTATTCTTACACTCTAGCATTTTATCATGCGCTATTACATTAGACACATAGTAGATGAAAATTAGTGCGCAAGATTTGCGACAACTACAATTACTTAAGTATTACAGGCTCATTCGTAAGTGGGCCTGTAAAACTTACAAGTTAAAAGACGCGGACTTAGAACTTTTAATCTATTTAGATTGCAAAGAAAGATTTACGCGTAATGATTTTATAGATGGCTCTTATACATACAGCTGGGATAAAAACAGATGGGAACGATTACGTTCAGAAGGCTGGATTGAAGTATGGAGACATCGCAACAGAACAACTATAAAATACAGTATATACAAAACCTCATTTAAATGTAGTCAACTTATATCTCGTATATACAGAATAATGCTCGGTCAAGAAGACTTACCTACAAGCGAGCGTAACATATTTTATAGTAATGAATCATATACTGATAAAGTTTATAATAAAGCTATTGACGATATGGTTAAAGACATAGATCGATAATGGGCTACAAAATGAAAACTACTTTACCCAAACTATTAGGTATAAATTCTGAGTTATCAACTTATGACGTACCAGTATTTGAGAAAAATTTAGAAAAAGGCCATTGGGGATCAGCGAATATGGATAGAACAATTCATATAAATAAAAATATATCTAAAGAAGATAAGAAAGCGGCTGTAGAACATGAAATGGAACATATTAAGCAATTCAGAAGTGGTGAAGCTACATATGACAATAAAAATATTTATTATAGAAAAACACCGTTTTCACCTATAAAAAAAATATCAAGAAATTCAATTAAAGAAGGAGCACATAATTTACCGTGGGAAGCTTCTATTTATAAAAAAACTAAAAAATATGCCACATAAAAAAGGACATGATCCTCAAATTAAAAAAGCGCCTAGTAAACTTACTGGCTTGGTTAGAAATATAAAAAATAGCCCTCAACCGCCTTATCCATTTATTAGACAAATTGGAGCAACGGCTGCATTTCTTGCGCCAGTACCATTTGGTAAAAGTAAGATGGTAAAAAATATGGCAAGTTTTGTAAAACAAGCTAAAAAAGCACCACCAATTTCAAAAAATCCTTTTACAGGAACTACTAAACAATATATACAACGTAGTGTTGATCAAAGATTAAAGAATGTAATATCTGGAAATTTAAAAAGTGGTGTTCAACAAATGAAGGAATACAGGGTTGGTGGTAAACTATACGGTCATTTTGATAAAGCCGGCAAGCTAACTAATAAATATGTACCTGTTGTTGGCAAGCCTGGCAAAAAAGTAAGTGTACCAAAATCATCAAAAACTAAGCAAGTGTCATATGTTAATCCTAGAATAAGTATGACTAAAGCACAAAGAGATAAAGCAGGATATTAATTATGGCAAGTAAAAACGCACCATCAAGAAAAAAATCTTTAGGTTACTATAAAAAAGTAAATAAAAAAGGTGGCACTGGTAAAAAAGCTGGTGGGGGAATGACTGCTAAAGGTGTTGCTAAATATAAAAGAGATAATCCAGGCAGTAAATTAAAAACTGCAGTTACAACACCGCCTTCTAAACTAAAACCAGGTAGTAAAGCGGCTAAAAGAAGAAAATCATTTTGCGCTAGATCTAAAGGATGGAAATCTGAAAGAGGTAGAGCAGCAAGAAGAAAATGGAATTGTTAATATTATGAAATCAAGAGGACTTGGCGATGATATCGCAAAATTTACAAAAGTAACTGGAATAAAACACGTAGTAGACTCCGTATCAAAAGGTTTAAATATACCTTGCGGATGTGAAGGAAGACAAAAAGCTATGAATGCTTTATTTCCATATAAATATAAAAAATAATGGCTAATTATAAATCAGGCATGAAAATGCAAATGGGTAGTAAACAAAAAAATACACCCACAAATTTTAGTGAAAAAGATGCAATGTTAATGCATGAACCGGGCCATGTAGGTACAGATCCAGGAAGTAGCTTAGGAAATGATGTAGGAACTCAGTATGATGAATTATATGATAAGTATTCTTCAAAAGCAGGTAATGCGCCAATAAATCAAAAGATTATTATGAATTCTGGAGAAAGTGGTGGTGGATATCAAGCTCTTGGTGGTGTTGTTAAAAGCCTTATTAAACCTAAAAAAGGTGAAGAAGGATATGCAAGACAACAAGAAAGAAAAGAATCAAGAAAACTTGGAAGAATAGAAAGAGGTTTTGGAAAAGAAAGTCAAGAATATAAAGATCAACAGCAAGTAGTTGAAAGTAAATCAAAAGTAAAAGGCACTCAAACAAAAGTTGGAGAAAAACTAAGAAATATTTTTAAGAAAAAAGAGGATAAATAAGAAAAAAATTTTTAAATAAATAATAAAAAAATGGCAAAATTTGACCCAAAAAAAGCCGATCTAAATAAAGACGGTAAATTATCAGACTACGAAAGTAACGTAGGACAAAAAAGAGCGGCTGCAATGAAAATGGACCACTCACCTAAAAAAATGGACCACGCAATGAAAATGAATAAATCCCCAATGTACAACTACAAAAACGGTTATGCAATGAAAATGGGTAGTAAAGAAATAAATTCACCATCTGCATTTAATATGAAAGATATGGCGAATATTCAAGCTTCTCCAATGATGAATCACATTTCTGGGCATGATCCTAAAGATAAAAATTCAAAAAGTACAATTTTTTCAGTTGACCCAAATAAAGGAGCTAAATTACAAACAGAAGTAACTACTACTACAAACCCTATTCAATCAAGTAAATCTGTACAGAAAAAAAGTACTAATAATTTATCTAATTATCAAAAAGGTTTAAAAAATTTAGGCCCAAATTTTAAACCTACCCAAGCACAAACTGATGCTGCAAATAAAAAAGTTGCAGAATTAAGAAAAAAAGATTCTGATGCTGGAAAATTTAATTCTTCAATAAAACAAGCATCAAATCCAGGATCTAGCTCAACAACAAAAAAATCTACAAAAATAAATCCTGTTACATCTAAACAAATTAATAAAGAATCTAAACAAAAAGTTAGTAAAGCAATAGGTGATGAAAATTTTAGAAGATATGAGGTAGAAATGCAGGCTAAAAGAGATTCAACTTCACGTGCTGAAAAATTCATCAATTCAAAACTAACGAGTTTGGGAAGAGACCCTAAAACGGATAAAAAAATCTATACACATGCGGGAATAGGCGGTAATCGGGCTGCTAATAAAACTAGATTCAAAGGTGGTGTTAAGTTTGTAAAAGGTACTTATAATAAATCAACTAAAGACTACCAATATTCAAGAAAAGGCGGGTATTTAATAAAATAATAAATGAGTAAATTATTAGCAAAACTTTTTGGTAATGCTGGTGGTGGAATTATTTCTAAGCTAGCGGGCGTTGCCGATAAGTTTATACAAACAAAAGAAGAAAAAGCGTCGTTTGAAAAAGAAATGACTCAAATATTTATACAAGCTGAAGCAGAAATGCAAAAGAATGTTACAGATAGGTGGAAAGCGGATTTAGAGCATGGCAATTGGCTCACACGCTCCGTTAGGCCACTTGTTTTAGTATTTTTAATAGTAACTACAGTTATAATGGTTTTTGTTGACTCTGGATCAATTAATTTTAATGTTGAACAAAAATGGACAGATCTTTTGCAACTTGTTTTAATTACAGTAATTGGTGCCTATTTTGGCGGAAGGAGTGTTGAAAAATTAAGAAAAAAATAAATTACAATGCCTAGAATAAAAGATATAATAACTGATATTTCTTTATCGGCTAATGATAAATTATTAGGTACTGATGTTTCAGGAGTAACAAGAAACTATACTTTATCAGATATAGCTAGTTTTGGTAATTTGGGCGCAACAGGTTTTCAATCTGTAACGCATTCAAGTAATTCTCATGCTATAGATTTAAGTACAACTGCTAATAATTATACTGTAACCGCACAAAATGCTACAAATTCAATAACATTTGAAAATCTTAGTGAAAATGTTGTTGGAAAAACAGGTACAATAGTAATAACTAATCCTTCAAGCGTTGGCTCTTTAGCTTGGTCAGCTTTTGCCACCAGCGTTTATACTCCAGGGGGAGGAGCAATAAGTTTTGATACTACTGCAGATAAAATAGCTGTTTTAAATTATTTTGTAGCAACTGTAAATATAGTATTAGTAAATTATGTAGGTAATTTCGGCGCTTATCCTCAACCTTAAATTTTAGTTAAATGAGATGGCTTTGGAACAGAATAGATTTTTGGAATACCGCTACATCAAGAACAACTAGCAGAGGCACATCAAAGTCTACGAGTACATCCAAAAGTACGGTTACGACTTTTAATACAACCACAGCAACTGTAACTACATTTAATACTAGTACTTCTACTAATACAGTATTTAACACGTCAACATCAACTACAACTACATTTAATACATCACAAAGTACAAATACTGCTTTTAATACTAGCACTAATACAGTAACTACATTTAATACTAGCACTAACACAACAACCGTTTTTAACACTAGCACAAGTACTGTAACTACATTTTCTACCTCAAAAGCTACCACTACTACATTTAATACAAGTACAAATACAACTACAGAATATAACACTTCCACAAGTACGGTATTTAACACAAGTACTTCAACTACAACTACGTTCAATACAAGTACCGCTACAAATACTATATTCAATACAAGTACTGCTACAACCACAACTTTCAATACAAGTACATCAACAGTTACAACATTTGCAACAACTAGATCTACAACTACTACTTTTAGTACAACTAGAAGTACAGTAACCACATATAATACCACGAGATCAACGACAACTGAATATAATACCACAAGAGCAACTACTACATTATATAATACGACTAAAGCAACTACAACTGTATATTCTACAAATAGAGCTACAAGTACAGCGTACAATACATCTACTAATACAACTACCGCTTTT
>Ga0208157_1001094_pt1 | contig 12904 bp, 4 predicted proteins | sample 5_EtaG_FD_184077 | JGI IMG/M metagenome (GOLD analysis project Ga0208157, IMG submission 184077) | Marine viral communities from the Subarctic Pacific Ocean - 5_ETSP_OMZ_AT15132 metaG (SPAdes) (version 2) | ecosystem: Environmental > Aquatic > Marine > Oceanic | place: Pacific Ocean | collected...
TATTGGCCTATTATTATAATGACTAGGTTGATAATAGTTATTATACCATCCACCATAATACCTATTAGGGTATGATATAACATTATAATAAACATTAGGTTTGATCATGTTGATAGGTAATCTTAAAGTATCACCTTGCTCTGTTACAGCTAACACGTGGGTTATTTGTATTTTAGGTTTTTTGTTGTACGTTCCGCAACTACTTACAGTAGCAGCTAGAACAAAAAGGGCAATTTTCCATAATTTCATTTTTTTGTTTTTATTATATTACTCTATACTTTGTTTGTCTATGTTCTTTATAGGCTTTTAAACATTTGTTTCTATTATCTTCTTTTGAGACATAAGATATATGCACCCAATTAGGTTGTGTATCAGTACCAAACTCCCATATCATTTGATCAAAATCTAGGTTTTCTTTAATCCAATTATACATTTCAGCATTAGACTTTACACCATACACATCATCAATATCTATTGCTTGTCCTTTACAGTGTTGACTAGATGCAGCCCCACCTATTGCCTCGTTTAAAGCAACTGAACGAAAAAACGAATTAACTTTAATTGGTCCACCAACCCATTCTCTAAGAGGTTCAAAAACTTTTTCTGCCAAAAGCTTCATACATTCTAATTCTTTTTGATTTGGCGTATTATCTATAGCTTTTCTTTTAGCTGTGCTAGAGTGAATAGCTTCAGCATATGTTATATTATTACTTATGTTTTCCATATTATTCCAAATATTTAGCTTTTAATTGATTTAACTTATAAATTGCAGTTATTTTTTTATCTTCTCTTTCTTTTCTTATTAAACTATCTTTTATAGGTTTAGGTAATTTATATATAATACTTCTTCTAAATCTCTCGTGTTCTTTTTCTAATTCTTTATTAGTCTTTCTAGTTACCTTACCTTTTTCTATACCTTCTACTTTTCTTTTTTCTTTAGCTGTTGTTTTTATTAATTCGTGTTCTTCAATTTTAGCTCCTACATCCCATGTTTTCCACCCTAACCCTAAGGCTATTCTCTGATAAGCATTGTTTCTTTCGTCTAACGCTTCCGTAATAGAATTAACTTCGTTAAAAACTCTGTCTAAAGGTAAATTAAATAAACCAGAAGCAACCTCACCTACAACTTGGTACTGTGGACTTAACTGAAACTTACCATCAATAGTAACACTAAAACCTCTTTCTGCTATTATATCTTTTTCAAAGTCTTCCAGATTTAAAGCATTATTTATTTTTCTTAATTTAGAGCTTATTGGAGGAGATATACTAGATAAGGCTATTAATAAATCTGCATTGTTCCTAGATTTTTCTAATATACTCATGTCCTGACGATCAACATATTCCATGATAACGTTTTTAGTTGTAGATACAACCGCTCCAGCTAAACCAGATCCTCTTAATAAAGTGTCTAACATATTGTTAACCACCCTTGTTGTTTTGTTATCTACTTTTCTATCTTGTTTTGCTAACCACTCGTCTCTTTCTTTGTCTGTTTTAAAATCAGGTTCTTCTTCATCATCAAACCCAGGTAGTAAAGCAAACATAGCATTTTGTAATGTAGAGAAAATTAAGTTTTGTATAAACCCGTAGTATAATATTTTAGAAAAATTAGTTTTAAAATCTCCTCTTCCATTTATAATATCTTGACCAGCTTTTTTCATTAACCTAGTATACTGCATAGGTGTGTTTTGAAACGCTAATATTAATCTACCCATTGTACCAGCTTGCTGCATAGATATTAACATAGGATCTGCTGACTGTTGTGTTTCATCTGATATAGCTGAGAAATCATCAAATGCTTTTTTCTCTGCATCTTCTACTGTGTAACCTTCTTTTTTATATGTATTAATTCTATTTCTATAGAACGATGCACCACCTGTAGATATTGCTATACTATCTGCTATTTGTGTAGGTGTAAAACCTATTTTTAATAAATAAGACAACACACCTTCCATACCACCTTTTTTAGAGGCTTGTGCTATTTCTGCTTCATTAATATCTCCTTCTAAACCAGATCTTCTAGCTTTTAATTTAGGTGAGTTAAAAAGATAAACTACATCTTTCCAATATTGAGGTTGATTAGCAAATGCTAGAGCTGCCTTAGCTGGATTATTATCTGACCAGTTAACAAAGTTACCAGCGGATAACATCTGTAGCAACGCGGATCTTCTGTTAAAGAACATGATAGCACCAACAGATCTGTTAGTCCAATCGTTCCATGCTGTAACTATTCTATCAGCCCCTGCTTTTCTATTACTACCCGTTTTCATTCGGTATATAATATTTTCTAAAGCTTCTCTTACTCTAAAACCATAGATAGCTTCTACTTTATTTAAGTTTTTAGGACTAAATATAATATCAACGTTACGCGAAAAATCTTTTAAATACTCTTCTCTTTTAACATCTTTAGTTAACTTAGATAAATCTCCTACTATAGTAGTTCCATCCCAAAATTCAGAAGGTGGAAGGTAAACGTCTTGCTTGGTAATTAGTTTAACTCCTTCTGCATAAGCCACTAAATCAGTATCTGCTTCTACTAGTTTTACAATTTGTTCTTGATCTCGTTTAGACAAACCAGGTATTGCGGTTCCATCTTTACTCCATAAATAAATTCTTACAGCTGCGTCATGTGTATACTTAGTACCACCAATTTTTTTATTTAATTTTTTTCTAACTTTAGGGCTAGTTTGTTGTAAAACTTTATAAGCGCTTTTAACTCTGTTTTTAGATAAGTTCATAGCATTAACACCGGCCATATAAGGTTTTATTAATGCTTTATCAAAAAACTCTTGATCAGCTTCACCTTGCTTACCTTTACCAGCAAACGTGTACATTGTTAAACCTCTAAAATCATCTGCTGAAGGTGGAATAAAAAATGAAAATCTTTTTTGATTTTTACCCATTCGTCTAGCTACAATATCTGAGTATGTTGCTTCAGATGGAACGCCCATGTTTCTTTCGATCATGTCGTTAAAATCTTTGTCTATTTTTTCACTGAACTTAACTCTTGCTTGTTGTACTTTTGATTTAATGTCTAATACATCAAACACATTTCTGACAGCTTCTACGTTTTTAAAAGCATCATCAGCAAAATAAAAATCATTATAACCATCAGCATACTTACCTATCATCCACTCAGCTTTAGCTTCTGCTGTACCATTTTCTAATCCAGTTATATTTGCTAAAGGTATATTTAAACCTATTTCATCTAAAAACTTTTTAATATTTATAGCTGCAGACTGTGGTCTAGCGGTTAATACAAATATATCTTGGCTACCAAACTTTTTTTGACGTTTCAAAGCAAGATCTGCTAGTGGACCTTTTCTACCTTCTTTAACTTCATTAAACTCACTGAAATCAAACTCAGCACCTAACTCAGTTAACCCAGATGCTTCTAATGCAAATTCACCTGCTGTAAGAGAACCTGTTGTTCCATCAGGCATTGTATATAACACGTTGCTATTTGATTGCGCAAGCGTATCATCAAAATCAAATACACTAATACCTTTTCTTGACTCTTTATATTCAACACTATTTCTAGCGTCTGCCATAGCTTTATCAGCTGTGTTGTTTTTATCTATAGCTACAGGTGCTTCAGGTTTAAAAGTTTCATTAACTTTATTTTGTATTTTAACTAATCTTTTAGCTTCTTGTTTTACCTCTGCTTGAGTTCTTTTTCCGCTAAACAAATCTCTCATTAATTGTTTCTGATCTACTAGCTTAACATCTTCAGTGCCAAAAAATATTTGAGATAAAGTCTGACCTGTGGGAATGTACATTTGAAAACCGAGATCAAGATTTGATTCGCTCATTCTTATAGCAGCTAAAGTACCATCGGGTAGTTTTAATTCACCTTTTTTGTAAAGATCTATACCTGTTTTAAGTAAATTGTAAGGCATAGATTTACTATACTTATCGTTAAGTTTGTTATCTGAATCGTCTGATAACCAACCTTGCATAGCTAAAGCTTTTACAATAGGAAAAACTTCATCTACTTCCTGATCAATTGCAGCTTGAATTAACAACGTTCCTATTTGGTTTTGAGGAGTTGAATGCTCTTCTGTACCTTTAACATTTCTCAGTGGTTTACCTTGAAAATCTACTTCAACTAAATAAACAGGAAATAATGTTCTAAATGGAGATTGTTGAGAGTTAGTTGCTTCAGCTCTAATCTCATCAAACACCCATGCATTTTTTTTATTAGTTTCTAAATAAGATTCAACTGCTTTAGCAAAATCATATAGCACTTGTATTTTATCTTTTTGTTTAGCTACATAACTTTTTTTATTGTTTTCAATTTCATTTACATAAGCGTTTGTTAACTTTTTATTAGAAGTCATTGACTCTCTGTTAACATTAGCTTGTTTACTTTTAGTAGTAGGAATATTTTTATTATAAAGCGGTGCAACACCAAACGCAGATCTATCCATTCCAAACACAGTAGCCTGTTTAAAAAAGTTTCTAAATTCAGGATGTGTTTTTAAGAAATCATTTATTACTCTTGTCATACCTTCTAAAAACATTTCTCCTTCAAACGCAGCAACTTCATCGGATAAATATCTGTCTCTATCTATTATAGTTTTTTCTGTACCGTCACTTAATTTTGTTTGTGGTATGTCTCTAGTTAAAAACTCCCCTTCTCGTGTAGCTTTTTTATTACCACTTTCTTTAGCTAGTACTCTTAGTTTTTGCATTGCTGCTAGAATATACTCAGAAGCAGTTTTATCACTATACTGTATTTTACTTCTACCAGCTCTTGTACTTGCTGTGATTTGCTCTGGAGTTCTAACAGATTTAATTTCACCTTTCTTAATAAGTGATTGTATCTTTTGATCTACAACAGTGTTAGCTACAATAGCTCCTTTTAAGTTTGCAAGACCTATAAGTAATCTACCAAAATCAGTTCTTGCTTTACCTTTAGGTGGAACATTAAATTCACCTTTTGCGGTTATACCTAAGTCATTCTGTAACTTTTTAATAGTCTCATTAGATATAGTTCCTCTAAACTCAGGTTTTAATCTTCTTACTTGTGTTTGACTAGTACTACCTTTAGATCTTCCCTTAGGATTTGTTATAGCATCTTTTTTAGTTTCTTTATTTAAAGCTCGAGGATCAGTATAGTTTTCATAAAAATAATTTTGTACACTAGGCGCAATACCTAACGCTCTTCCTTGCACATCTTTGTCAACTTTAGTTTCTTGACCTTGTTCTGTAGTTACAGCTGTCGGTGTGCTTATATTAAATTCAGGAAATAAAGAAATTAATTTTTTAGCATCTTGAACATTTACATAATCACTTTGTATTCTTTCAGCTTCAGAACTTACTTTTCTACCATCAACTATTTTGTTTTGCCCATAAGTAAGGTCAGCACCTTTTTTAAGTTTACTAGGATTTATACCATAAATTTCACCTGCCACCTTAGAACCATATTGATCTGATATGCTTCTAAAATCTGTAGTATAAGATCTAGACTCAGGGTTTATTACAATTTCATTTTTATTAACTTCTACAAGGTTATCAATGTTTGCTGGTACTCCTGGTAGTTTTCTAGGATCTACTAAAGATTTACCTTTGCCCTCTGATTTTTTTCTTTCTTCTAAGCTTACAGCATCTTCTGCCGTTTCTTTAGCAACTAATCTAGTTTGTTCTTGAGCTTGGCTCTGACGAACTAAACCTTTTTTTCTTTCTATTTCTTCACCTATTTTAGCCCTACCCTCTCTACCGACAGTTGAATATATCCAGTTAGTAAACGATCTATTATCTTCTGGTTTATAAGTTCTTATTACTCTATCAAAAGCATCAACAGCAAAACCCTCTGCTTGCTCTGTAGCTATATCACCTTTGTTGATATTAAAGCCCATTGCTGCTAAAGAAGTGTTAAGGTATTGTCTATAAAAATCAGTGTCTAATAAAAAACTAGCTCGTTGATCAGCTGATAATTCTTTATATTCTATAGCTAAATCATTTATATTGTTAGTAGATTCTTTTAAATTACTTCCGTCAAATTTTTCAACCGCTGCTGCTGTAGAACTAGAAATTTTACCTTTTCTAAACGCAGAGTTGTTAGCGGCTAAATAATTTAAAGCTTTTTCAGGTGTATTTAAATTAGCTGGGTTTGTACTATTAAATATTCTAGTAAGAAAACTATCTTCTGTTTCTATTTGAACAAAGTCTTCGTAAGCATATAATTGCTCTTGTAAGAATTTAGTATATTCATCTTGCCATTTTAATTTATTATCACCTTCTTTGTCACCGTAAATTTGATTCATCAACTTTACAGTTTGATCATGTATATTTACTAAAGCTTTATTACTACTTGTTGATGCAGCTACGAATAAGTTGTCAAAATATTTCTTTTTTGATTCAGGAGATTTCATTTGAGCATCGTCAATAATATGATTAATCTCGTGTAGCACAACTGTACCAGCTCTTACAACACCATTTTCAAGATCAGCATTCATAGCGTCTTCATTTTGTGTTATAATAGTTTTACCAAACACAAGACCAAAAGCTTTTCCTTGTTTTAGCTTATTAAAAGCTTCCATAAAATCCTGACTACCTGGTTTTAAACCGACAGCCTCTAATCTAGCCTCAAGCTCTTCGTCAGTTTTATAACCTACAACATTAACTGATTTTAAATCTTTACCTAATAATATATCAGCTTGTCTATCTATATTTAATTGAGTACTAAATCCTCTACCTTTTTGCAAAGCCATTTGAGTACCAAAATGTTCATAAAGTTTATCTTTAGCTTTAGTTGTTAAACCTCCAGGCATATAACCTTTACCCTCTACTTGTTCAACAATATAAGGGTTTGATTTAGCATTTTCAATATTTTGTAAACGCATATCTTCTCTTACTGCGTTTATTATTTTAACTAGTTTATCTTGAGTAGAGGCAGCTTTATAATCTATATCGTCTTTTAGTTTATTATCATAAACAATATAAATATTACCTAATGCTTCTTTTGCTACATCGTAGTTAGAAGCTTTACTAGCTTTTTCTTTTATATTATTTATTTCATTATCTAAAGCGCTTAAAGTATTGTTTAAGTTTTTTAATTGACCTTCGTTTAACGTGTCTTTATAAGTTTGCAACGCAGAGTCTTGTTCTGCTTTTGTACCACCTTCAATACCTAAACTTCTTAAATAATCTTGTTTAACGAGTTGAGCACCTATTAATCTTTTTAAATCAGAGTCTCCATTTTTATTTTCTTTACTTATATTTAAAAGATCTACAGAGTTTGAGTCAACCGCTAAACCCATTGCTTTTAATTCTTCTTGATATTGAAGCAAAAGAATTTTTTTCATATCCTGATCTGTCTTAGAATCTGAAAGGTTTTGAATAGACCTAGATAAATCTGTTAAAGCAAAACTGCTTTTATTTATAGCTTTTTCGTATTTTTTAGTTAGACCGTATGTGTTCATACCAGCGTAAGTTATACCAGTAGACTGAGATAAACCTGCTGTAACTACCGTTGCCCAAAACGTATCATTAGCACCTTTAAAAAATTTGTCTCTATCTATACCTCTTCCTAGTATACCAGCCTCAGTAACAAATTGTTGACTACCAAATATAAGCTCTTCTTCTACAACTTCTAACCCTGTTCTAGTAACTAAAGGCCTACCTATAAATTCATAAAATTTATTAGGATTACTTGTGAATAAATTTTTAGCAATTGAAGCTTTATCAACTTGAGTAAAGTTTTTAACTAACGCTATACTGTTTGAAGCTGTACCTATGTATTTAGTAAAAACACCTTCTATTACTCCGTTAGCAACAGACGCGCTTAGTATTTGATTATCAGTCAATTTACCCATAGCTAAAGTAGTATTTATATCTTTCATAGCTATATCGTAATCATACTCGCTTATTTTACCAGCTTCAAACGCTTTTTTATATTTAGCCTCCATTGATACAGCTTCTTCATATGCATCAACCTGCACATTTAAATCTCTAAAAGTTTGAGTACCAGAGCTTAAACCAAAGGTTACACCAATAGCATTACCTATAGCCGCGCTGGTTAAACCTAAAGCAGATCCTGTTCCTGCGGTAGCTATAGCTATAGTTATATTAGCTGACTGTTGGCCTAAAGTTCTAGTTACATACTCTAAGCTAAGCTCTGGGCCAACCATTTCTTTATAATAATTGTTCTTATCGTTTAGTTGTTTTTGTTTTCTAATAGCATATTCAGAGTTAAACAATGTGGGTATAGTTAAAAACAAAGAAGAAAAAGCATCGTTGGTATCTTTGACGACAAGATTTAATAAACCGTATTCTTTATTGGCTTCGTTTATTATGTAATTATTTTTAGTATAATCTGCTTGTTGAGAATAAAAAGCATCGTAATTATTTAAAATTTTATCTTTAGATCTTTTAGCATCAAAACCTAAATTATGAAACGCACTTTGTAAACTTGTAAGTTCGTTAATTAAATTATTTACTCTTTTGTTTTCAACATTTCCTAGATCTTTTGTGCTGTCTACTTTAAACAACGGCCCTGATGGTGTTTCAGTAAATTCTACACTAACGCTTGGTGGTAGTTTTTTAATTGTATTTACAATTTCTTTTTGTAATGTTTCAAATTTTGGATTATAAAAATCTTCCCAAGCTTTTACAGCGTTTTTATTATCTTCTTCAAATTTTCTTGTTCTTAAAACAACATCAGTGCCTTTAATTGATCCAGCTATTTTTAATAATTCTTTTGTATCACTACCTGTAAGACCACCTAGTTTTGTTACATCTATTAATTTTCTAGAATCTAATTCACCTTTGTTATAATGGTTTGCTAAATCTAATAAATAATCTTGATCTATATCTGAAAGAGAATCTTGTAGTAAAGTTTTAGATCCTTTTTTAGCTTCTTCTAAAGCAAAGTTACTTATACCTTTAGTAACGGCTTCTTTCATATTGTCAATAAATCCTTTTTCTATTAATCTATTTTTTAAATCTTCAGGTAAACCGTCTAAAGCAGTTAGTTGTTTTATTATTTCATTAGGTGAAATGTTTTGTCTACGCCCCATACCTGGAGTTGTACTTGGTATGTATTCACCTTTTTGATTTTGCGTTTGTTTTATATAATTTTCTACAATAGTTTGATCTTCAGCGCTAAACCCTAATGATTGCATAACGTCTAAAGCGTCTTTAGAAAAATCTTTTTTGTAATATTTTATTTTAGTGTAAGGTTTTACTTCTATAATCTTAGATTCTTCTTCTATATAAGCCCTTTGTAAAGAAGCCATAGTTTTTATCGCATCAGTAGAGGTTGTAAGCATATTGTTGAATTCTACTTCTGTAATATTATCTCTTAAAAAATCGTCAACCTTATCTATATCCATAGTTCCAACAGGTTTACCGTCTTTTAAAAAAGTATATGTAGTTGGCGTAACGTTAGCCCCTGGCGCTGTGCTACCAACGGATGATTCGTTTCTAACTATTTGGTAGGGTGTATTATTTTTTAATAAAGCATTAACCGCATTAACACTACCGGTTTCTTTTATATTACCAGCTAATTTATTCATGTTAAGCTGTATAATTTCTAAATCTTTTGAAAGTTTTTTAGTTTGATTTATTTCTTTTATAACCTCTATAGCTTGTTTTTTTTGACCACTAAATATAGGCTTTAAATCAATTTCTTTAAACTCTCCGTTAGCTAATTGTACTTTTATAGCATTACCTATAGTACCATCAACCGCTTGTATATAAGGAAAGTCTCTAGACAAAGCGGCTTTAATTGCGTCTTCACCTTGATTAATAACAGTTTTCCAATTAGCAAAATCTATATTATCTGGATTTTCGTTATAAGCTTTAATTTTGTTAATTAATTCTTTTTCAGCTTTTTTAAAATTATTTCTTTTTAACTCTTGGCTTCTTTGCTGACCTCTTATAGATTTACTTTTATCAACAACAAAATTTTCATTTGATTTTTTGTATTCCGATCGTAAATTTGCCAATCGTGATTCCGGCGATAAGGATGCTGTGTCCTCTCCCGCAGCCGCATCCTGAGCATTGGGGTCTTGCTTTACTTCTACATTGTATAAAGCTTTATATTTTTCGGTACTCAACCCAGCTTCTTTTGCTAAGGCTTCGAACTGTTCTAGGGTGAGTTCTCTACCGTCTACTATATATATTTCCATATATTATTATTTTATTAAATTCCTCTTTGTAATTGCATTTTAACCTCGTCAATTGTAAGTGTTTGATCTGTTGGATTACCATCACTTCCATAAATAACATATTCTCCTGAAACCGCGTCATAACCTATTTTGTTACCTTTTGGAACTTGAACTGGAGAAGAAAGAATTGATGCTGGGTTTGCGTTTGGAGCGTTTAATTGATTTAAAATGTTTTGATATACATTTACGTTATCACTACCAGTTTTATTTGAATCAGACTCAACTTTATAGTTTTTTCTTGTATATATTTCTTCATTTACTTTATACTCTTTTCCGTCAGCTTTTGTTATATTATTTTCGGCTAAATAGTTTTTAAGTTTTTCATCTATTTTTAAAGGCACTAAGCTTTCACCTTTGTTACCGGTAGCTTGATTAAACGTTTCATATATTTTTTGTTTAACACCTTGGTTTACAAAACTTTTAACATCAGCTTCTGGTGCATTTATAAAAAAATCTTGTATATTTTTATAGTCTCCTCCATTCCAATTTTTTACATTACTTATGTCATATCTTAAAGCAAAATTAGTTGCTCTAACCTCAGGTCTTTTGTTTTCTAATAATGCTGACGCTTCTGCGTTTACTGTTTTCATAAAAGTACCATTAGGATCTTCTAACGATTGCATATCAAAAAATTCATAAGTACTTATACCAATTTTTTTATTTGCTAAACTTTCAGTAATTTGATATGTTTTAGGTGGGCTTTCTACATCATCACTATTAGTCCTTACTAATGACTCTGGTTTTAAAGTGCCTTCGGAGTCTAAAAAATTAGAATCTTTTAGTATTTTTGTTGGATTTATTTCAGCTAGCGGCTCAATTACAAAGTCAAATCCATCTTCACCACCATAAGCATTTAAGTTTATTTTTCTTTCAAAAATATAACTTTTTCCATCAGCACTTTCTTTTATATTACCTTCTTGTATACCCGTATTTATAACATCTTTAAAAGAACTATTTTTACCGTTCATTGTTTTAATATATGAACCATTTTTAGGTACAGTAATAACACTATGTAGTTCATTATCATCTCCATCCACGTTTAACGTTTTTGTAGCTGTAGCACCTTTACCATATATGCTTGTAACATTTTTACCTGAAAGATAATCCATAGTCATAGTGTTTAAAATAAATTCTCCATTTCTTAAATCACCCACAACAACCATATTTTTTCTTTTATCTTTATCTGACCACGCGTCTATATCACCTGTAAGACCAGCTATTTGTTCTAGACTTTTATTGTTATACATGTTAAAATCACTGATTATACCAAGCTGTTCTTCTTTTTGTTCTTGCGTTAAATCACCGAATCTAATATCTATTTGAGCTTGAGTGGCGGCTTTACCTCTTTTAATAACTTCTTTAGACCACTGATCAAAAACACTTTTATCTTGTATTTGTTTTTCACCTGCAGCTATTTGAGTATCAATTACTTTTTGATTTTCAACCATAATGGTTGTTTCGTAATCACTTCTTATTTGGTTAAGCTTTTTTGTTTCTTTTTGTTGAGCTGCAAATGCCGGTCCTACGGATGCAAACATTCTTCCAAGTTGCATACCTAAATCTTTAGCCACATTAGTTTGTAACTGCGGTGAAACCGTGTAATCTGCTCCTGGTATTTTGTATCCCATAATTTATATTTTAATTAGTCCAGTTTTACCCTTATTAGCACCAGAAGTAATTTTACCAATATCTACCCCTCCAGTTATACCTGCCGTTGCTAATCCACCTGCTATACTACCTATACCTGTAAATATTCCAGACGTAGCTGCGTCTCTTTGAGATCTATAAGCAGCTTCTCTTTGCGCAGCACCTGTTTCTTTAGATATTTGATAAGAAATATCAGAGTTTTGTCTATCTTCTCTAGCTTGAAATTCAAATATTTTTCCTTGAGCATCAGCCTGTTGTACTCTTTGACCTTCTGTTATAGCAATACCTTGTAATCTTTGTTGTTCTGTTACTTGGGCTTGTATTAAGTTTTGTTCACCCTGTGCTCTTAATCTTTCGTTTTGAGCTTCTTGTTGTTCTATACTTGCACTTACACCTTTCTTGCTAGATAGTGCGGCTTGAGCTAAAGCAGTGGCACCACCGGCACTTGCACCCGTAGCGCGTAACATATCTAAGGTATTAGCTAAAGATATATCTGCTTCTTCAGCCTGTATTTCAGCGGCTTGAGTAGCAACACCTAAACTTTCAAAAGGATTACTCATCATACCTGATAAATCTTCTGCCATACTAGACAAATCAGTTACACCTGAATAAGGATTAATAATAGTTTGTCTTGCGTTTTTTAATTCTTCTACTTTTATTGCAGCTGCATTTTTTGCGTCTCTAGCATTACGCATAGCTTTATGCGCTTGTCCACTTTGGACTGCTCCACCTATTGCTGTTGCCCCTACCGCAACGGCTGCTGTTACTACCGCCATATACTTTAATTTTAAATTATAACTTTTATCATTTCGTGTGATGGTGTATTATCTATACTCCATCCTATTTTTTCATGTATTTTTAATAAGCTATTACTTCTACTTATCGACATGATGTATTTACTACCAGCATCTTTAACCATTTGTTCTGCTGTAAGTATTAACATTTCTATAGCTTGTTTGCGTATTTTTTTATCTGCATTAGGATTTGATATGATCCAGTCAAGCCATACTAGTTTTGAATTACTCCAGTATAAAAATCCAGCTACTATATTTTCACCTTTATTTTCTACCATTATTCCACCT
>Ga0208157_1001101_pt1 | contig 12803 bp, 9 predicted proteins | sample 5_EtaG_FD_184077 | JGI IMG/M metagenome (GOLD analysis project Ga0208157, IMG submission 184077) | Marine viral communities from the Subarctic Pacific Ocean - 5_ETSP_OMZ_AT15132 metaG (SPAdes) (version 2) | ecosystem: Environmental > Aquatic > Marine > Oceanic | place: Pacific Ocean | collected...
GTGGCTACTGCTGCTTGTACGAATGTTGCTCCGCATCTTTCAAGTAAATCTAGATATTCTTTCATCGTAATAACGCCTTCCAAGTATTTGGTCCAACTACGCCGTCAACATATAGTAGCCGACGCTTCTGGAACTCCACAACAGCCTTTCGAGTAAGTCTGCCATAATCAGAATCTATTTTATACCGATACAATCCCTTAGCAGCTAACAACTGTTGCACTACTTTAACCGCTGCTCCTTTAGATCCTTTCTTCAAAGGATGAGCAGTAACCAAGGCTTCTATCTCAGCAAACGCAGCAGCAATACCTTTAACATCCTGCTTTGCTGTTTTCTTAGCTTTCGTTCCTTTTAATGCTGGTGCATCAAACCATTTGACTTTGCCGTTTACGACTTTGCAAGGCTGATGATGCCACCACTCACCAGGCACATAAGCAACCATGCCATAAGATTTTGCTATGGCGTTCACTTGAGAAGTGCTGATACCTCGACCAGTAATTCTAAAATCAACGGCATAACCCCAGTTATCAAACGCTGGTTGTTGCATGTGATATGACCCTTGGAAACCTGAAGATGTTTTGCGATCAGGGTTGGCAGCTAGGTTGAAACCTGCTTTGCCGCTTTTGTATCCGTCGTAGAAGTATTTTTGTTGTGCGTAGGTTCGCACACCTGATACGACTTTAACTTTGTTGCGGATACGGCTGTCTCTAAAGAACGCTTCTAGTCTGCGTTTGAACTCTGGGTGTAGTAGTTCAATGTTAACGTGTTTACTGGTCGTCGGTATCATCTAATTGTTCTGTTAGCTTTCTAATTTGTACTGCTTGTATGCAAATCTTTAGTTGTAGTGGGTATTGTTTTTCTAGTTCTTGGAGTATCTCTACTGGGCTTAGTTCCATTTACTTACTCACCTGCATCCGCATCAATCTCTGCATTCTCATATTCTGTTACTAATTTACCGTTAGTATCAGTCAAACTAGAGTCAATTATTGCTTGATCTTTACGTTCACCTATAACCATCCAATTACAAACTGCCCCATCTGGTCCACTAATTGTCAATGTCTTTCCTGAAAGTGACCAAGTGACAGCGTTACCTGAGCTACCTACCATTGACCAAACATTTGTGTTAAGTGCTTCCCACGTTCCATCAGTCATATTTGAAACGGTGTCTAAATCAACAGTTGCAGAACTTCCGCTGATTGTGACTGTGCCACGATAGATGTTGTCACATGTTGGACCTTCAATAAATGAATGTCTTAGTCGCCAGTCGCCACCTTTAGTTGGGTGCGGAATGTCAAATGAGCCTGATGTTTTTGAAATAGAACCCAATATAGATGTGTTACCTCTAAGTTGTATTAGGTTAAATCTGTCAGAACCGCCTCTTGGTCCAATATAAAAGTCACCGTCATCTGGTCCACTAAACCAGAGTCTGGTGTTGTCTGATCCTGTTCCAGTATTGTCAGCAAGAATGTTGTATCCCTCTTGGAATTGTATTTGGAAGTTTCCTGAACTTGCTGTTGTGCTATCGAACCTGAGAACTGCTGCTCCATGAAACTTAAAATCATCAAGTGATTCATCCCATTGAACATAGCTTCCACTTGTTGCTCCATAAAAAATGACATCATGTCCAGTGTCATCCACTCCTACAGTTAAAGTCCCATCAAGTTGAGTATTAGCGTCAACATCTACATTCCCATCAATGTTAACAGTGCTACTAAACGTAGTCGCTTTAGCAACCGTAATAGCCTCAGAACTATCAGTAGTCGTAAACGTAATATACGCATTATCAGCTTCCTCAATAATCAAAGCAGAAGCCTGGTTATCAGGAATCTTAATAGAGTTCTCACCAGCATTCGCAAATTGCAACGCACCATCAGCGCCACCAGACAACACTAAATCGCCAGCAATATCAGCAGAGCTAGACAAATCAAGTGTAGCTGCATCCAACTCACCAGTTAGCGTAACATTACGGAAACTAGCAATATCCTTATTAGCGTCAACAACAACAGATTTAGAAGCAGACACTGTTCCAGCAGTAACGCCAGCAACAGTATTAAGCTCCGCTGTCGTTGCAGTAACCCCATCAAGTTTGTTTAACTCAGCAGCAGTCGAAGTCACCGCAGTAGAACCAAGAATCAAATCTCCTTCAGGAATTGTAACATCACCAACAAACGTAGGAGTCGTATCCCAAGCAGAAGTACCAGTACCAGTACCAATCAACACAGCACCAGAAGCAGGCGTAGTATCACCAGTACCCAACTTCTCCTCAATCTGCAACACAGCACCATTCACATTATTATGAACAGTCGCATGGTTAGGCGAATTAAGATTATCAGAATCCGCTATATTATCAGGAAGCTCATCAGGATCACGGTCTAACGCACCCGGAAATCTAGTTGCCATCATTCACCTCTTATGGAGTTAAGTCAATCGTAAAAATACCGCCAGCAGCAAACGTAATCGTAAACGTTCCGTTACTCGACGAGAAATCAGAACCAAAATCAATATATGCAATAAGCGGATCATCAGTTAAAGAATCATCATAAATCACAGCGCCTCTAGCACTTGTAATTGTTGCAGATGACCATGATGTGTCAGCAGCATCAAACTTGATTGTGCCACCCGTCTGCGTCAAAGACAAACTACTTAACGTGTTACCACCAGCAGTATACCCTGACCCAGAAACCTCATTAGAAACGTCACCCTTAAAATCATGCGCCCCAAAATCAGGAGTATATGACGACGTAACCAACATAATCTTAATCGTGTCACTGTCCAGGTCTAACGCAAGAGTGTTCTTCAAAGCGTTAAGAAAAGTTATTCCATAAAGACCACTAGCCATCAGCGTTCTCCTCATCAGTTACAACGCTGGCTTGTATCGTCTCAGCAGCTATAACTACATCTACTTGTTCATCTTCCATGATGTCCAATAATAATCTAATCAAATAAAGAAAGATAGAGGGTAGGCTAACCTCCCAGTACAGTCAGCCTACCCTGCTATCTAATTAGGAACTATTAGTTAGTTCCTATTGAGGATGATGTTTCAATCCTTCGGATACATTCCTCACGGAATCTTCCGTATCCTACAAGGTGATACCAACCAACTGTGTTGAATCGACGCAAGCTGTCGGTTACAGGACCGAACACAATGCTTGGGTCCGCACCGAAACCGGCTGCCCGGCTGTGTGCTTTCGCAAGAGCTTGTCTACCAACTATTACAGTTTTGTATTCATCAACGTTAGAAGCACCAGCGTCAGCGGTTAGCGTGATTCTTGGTGTTTCAATGAAATCAACTCCACCGAATGTACCAATGCTACCGTTTCGGACACCTGCTCCGTCTTGACGGATTTGGTGTTGGATAACGTCAGTTACTGCTGTAGCTGCACGAAGATCGAAAGAAACGTCAGGGTGGATAAATCCAACGTAAACGTTGCCGTCAAATGCAGGTGCAGAAGCAGACCGTAGGTTAGCAACAGCTTTACGGATAAGAGCAGCGGTGATAACGTCGCCTGCTGCTAGTTCTCCTGTAGCGGTTGCATCGCCACCGAATAGTACGTTGCTGCCTTCAGTTACTACATCGTGAACAATCTTATCAAGGCTGTCACCCATGTTGTAACCGATAATGTTAGCAGCGTCAGCATCTATGTTTAAGAAGCTGGTTCCTCGTGCTTTAGCGGTGGTTTGTATTGTATTACCGTACTCAGCAAGTGTTACTGTAACTTGTGCGTCACCCATTGTTGATGGTGTGAGGTCAGAAGTTTCAGAAATTGCTGAAGTAGCTTGTGATAAATCGCTGTACTTTGTGAACTTAACGCTTGCTCCTGCGTGCGATTGGTTTGTGGTTTTCACATCGCAAACCATCTCAAAGAGAGGTTGTGATCGCAACGCAAAGTAAGCGAGCTGTTCAAATGCTGCGTTACCAGCGGAGTTCAGCGAACTCATTTGTGTTATTGCCATTAGGCTATTCTCCAATTAAATTTTGGAGCCTACCTTACGTCATTGCGTTAAAAGTACCGCCATTGGCTTCCCACAACTGTCGCAGTTCATCAGCATTTTTAGTTTCTCTAATTAAACTCTCGAATTGAGGATCTGCCACAGGACCAGCATCATCACTAGCTTCAGCGATTCTACGCTCCGCTTCGACTTGTTCCATGAACTGTGCCTGTTGCTCCAAATTAGCTGTATTGACCTGGCTTACCACATTTGATAAACCTGCGCTTTGAGCCTCAGCCTGTATAGCTTCAACACTTAGCTCGCCTTCGTAGCCTTTCATAAAGTACTCAGTCATCTTGTTAGATGGATCTAAGCCTGCATCACGAAACACTTCTTTGCGTTGCATCTGTTGAACCTGAGCTTCAAGCTCATCAGCTCTCTTAGCTTTCGCTTCGAGTTCTCTACGCCAATTAGGTTTGGATTCGGTACTTGAAACTTCTTCTGTTTCAGTAGACTCTGTTTCCATTATGTCACTCACCTTCTCATACACGCTAACAACGGTGGAATGCTAGCGGAGTTTAATTTGTTGTGAACGGCTCACCCTCTTAATGGGGCAGATCACATAACTAAATATAGGCAAAATGAGAGTTTGAGTCTATACCCTACTAATTTTGTGCTGATCCAAGACCAGAAGCGCCCATTCCGGTTACCAAACCACCAGTTCTTTGCTGAGTCGCTGCTTGCCTACGTTGCCTTAACCTACGCACTTGAGCTGTAGATTCTGAGTCTAAACCAAACGACGCTGCTGCTAACTCTGTTGAAGTCACAGCATTCTGTTCACCAAATACTTGCTGTGTCAAACCTGCTTGTTGCCCTAAACGCTGTGATATTTCACGCTGTTGCACGTTCTGCCCGGCTAGTTGTCGAGCGACACCACTACCTATTCCCTGGCCTGTGGCTTGTATTGCTGCTGCTGATAAGCCAGCGGATTCCATTTGTAAGCGTTGTTCTATTACGTTTACGCCTCTGTCAGGGTCTAGAAAGTATGCTATGAGTTCTCCGTCGTTTTCTACTCCTATGCCGTACATTTCACGCAATTGGTTTTTGAGTTCTGGGTTGACGTTGGATACGGCTGTTGTTGCCATTGAGACTCGTTGTGTCATTTCGGCAGGGGACACGTCGTTGCCTATGAAGTCTGCGAAGTCGTCAGGGTTGTCGTAGAAGCCTTCTGGTAGTCCTGCTGCTGACATTGTTTGACGGTAGTCTCGTTCTAGTCGTATGTATTCTGCTGGGCTGATAGCTGGCAGTCCTTGTTGCCTACGAGTTTCCATGCCCTTAAAACGTTCTTGGAATTGTTCTGTTTCTTTGAGTTGAATCATTACGCTGTCTGTTGATGAGCCTTCCATTAAGAAACGGTAAGCGTCTGCTGCTAATCCTTCTAAGCCATAGGTGGCTAATGTGTCTCTAATGATTGTTAGTGCATCTCTGTCGTCTTGGGTTTCTTGCGCTTCCATAACAGCATCATCTGTTAGCACTGTATCTTCTTCAAACGCTTCAGTAAAAGCTCTTACATCTCCCATGCCCATTACGCTACCTCCCCAAACGTTTGACCAATAGAGAACGCCAACGCCCTCGCCTGGTCCTTAGCATCATCAGTCTGTTGCCACTCAGGAAGCGCACGAACAAAATTTTTGACTTCAGAAAGATTCATCGCTCTAGCATCTGTACCCCCATCAGGGATGTACTCAATAACATCAGAAAACTCGTTATATAAATCAACATTCCTGCCAAGCATACTTTCTATTTGTTGTTTATATGGAGCAAAATACTGACCTGGTGTTAAACCCATTTCTCGAATAACTTTATCTAACGTTGGGAATCTAGATACCGCTATTTGCTTTAAGTTTTGCTCGTATGCTTCAACAGTTGATTCTCCGGTGTAAAGCAATTCAGCCCATTGCTCTATTGAACCCTCGCCTTGTTCTGGTAAAGGAGCATAGTAACTCCTCGCTAGTTGGCGCAGATTATCTTTTTGTGCTGCAAAACCTGACAGTTCACTTACAGTATTTTGCATTTGTAACTGACTAAAGATTATTTCTCTAATAGCTTCTGTATCTTCACTATCACCATTTTTTGCTAGTGTCTGCGCTAACGTAAACGCATCTTGTTCGCTTAAGTCAAATCCTAGGAATTGTGCTTCTTTGGTTAGTGCGTCTGTTGTTGGCTCTAGGAACTCTTGTCGTTCTGGGTCGCTCATTTCGCCCCACATGACATCGTATGTTCGTCGGGCTACGTCGGTTGTTTGCCACCATTCTGTTTTTTGTAGGAGTCCTTTGACTCTAGTCATGCTGGTTATGCCGTTGTTGACGATGTAGTCCATTAACTTTATTTCTGTTTCTCTTGACTCGTCGTCGTAGCTAACAATAGTTCCGTCTGCTGTTACACCAAGCAACATGTTTAGCGCTTGATCTCTGAAGAAGTAGCTTGCTCCTCCGAATTGTTCTTGGAGTAGTGAGTATATTTCATCTCGGTCTGCTTCTCGTTCAGCCATCATTCGAGCAGCATTAGAAGGATTGCCTCCACCGGGACCGCCTGGTTGCTCACCTGTTGATTCTTCTTGTTGTTCTTGAGATGGAACTTGACCGCCTATAAACCCTGCAAAGCCAGCAAAAGCATCATCACCTTTAGCGAGTTCTTCTTCAACAATCGCTGCTCCACCTTGGTCAACAAACGCAGGCGTAGCTTCAACGCTTTCACCACGCCTTGCTGCTGCAAGAGCATCTAAATCAGTAGTGCCTCGACCAACTCGTTCCTCAACAGGCACTTCAATAATTTCTGAAACCTGACCTTTGTAAATGTTACTTCCTGATGCAAGAACACTAGTTTCGTTATTATTTCTAACATTTTCAACAAGTTCCGGTGGCGCTAATTCGCCAATAGTATATTTAAGAGCTTCTTGGATTTTTTGATCTGAAAGCGGTGTCCCAAGATTAACATTTCCACCAGAAACTGCGTTAGCTCCATTTTCAAATAGTTCTAATTCTTCATCAAATTCTTCATAACCTGCAACTAAAGTATCTCCAGCACTAACTGTTTTGGCTTCAGAACCAGGCATATTTTGCGAAGTGTTAGAAGCAAATGCGTTAAAACCAGCAGAAAATGAATCAAAATCGTCTACGTCACCTGCTAATTCTTGTACCGCAGGACCAATATTAAAAATAGTTTCTTCAGCAGTCCAACCTTCTTTTTCGCCTATGCTATCTAAAATTCCTAAAATTATTTTAGGATCATCAACATCAGGAGAAATTAACATATTCCCACCAGAACGAGAACTAGCATAAGTTTGAAAGGCATCTGTTTTAAACATCCTTAACAAACCTTTTTCAAATTCCTCTTTAGCTTTTTGCTTTGCATTTGCGCCATCTCTGTAATAAGAACCAGCACTTAACATTAAAAGACGAACATCTCTTTCATCTTCTCTATCTGTCCCAATTAATCTGTCTAGACTCATCGACGACCTCCAATACCAGCAGCCTGCATAATCAACGAAGCAGCATTAGCATGATCCATAGCACCAGCCTCAACCGGAGCAGCACCCCTAGCAAACTGTTCAGCTTGCGCACCAACAGAAATACTAGAAATACCAGAAGCCTGCATACCATGAATCTTAGAAACAAACGATTTCATCTCATCATTCGTCATCTTACGACCAAGCACAGACGCAGACGCATCATTCAACGCTGCCTGCAACCCAGCCGGGTCCATATAATTCACAACTCTTTTAGGAGCATTCTCAGCATCTATCTCAGCTACACGATCTTGGAATGCTTTTGCGAGTTCAGCAGGTGTCATTTCACCAACATCTCCTCGTCGAAGAATGTCTAAAAAGTATGTGTTGTCGTAAGCTACTGCTTCTTCAGCTAATCCAATAACTCCCTCAACAACAGTTTGAAAATTAGGTATATTTAACGAACCGTCATCGTTAAAAATTTGTTCGTAATCTCCTCCGTATGAGCCAGGTATATTAAGAAAAATTTCGTATGCAATAGCTTTTTGCTCTTGCTCTCCTAACGCCCCAATAGCTTGACGTATAGTATCTGACATGATCGGAGATTGTCGCATTTCAACTTCTGCACCACGACCTCGACGTTCTGGACCAACAGTTAAAGCTCCAGGTCTTTCAACAGGAGGTCTTTCTACTTCTACAGTTTCATACCCTATAATGCCTCTAACAGCACCATACGCAGCCGAACTTGCCTGAGCAGCAGTAACACCGTATTGATCTTCAAATTTTTGTCCGTAATTCTCTGCCATTTATACCTTCATTAAAGAAACAAAACTGTTTTTGGGTATCATGTCGTTTTCAAAATATCTGTCGTACACAACCGAAAATTCTGGTCGTTTAGATAACTCTTCTTTTTCTCTTTGCCAAAACAATAATAGGTCAGCGTTAGTGTTAGATTCTAGGTCTAAGCTTCCATTCTCTTCAGCGTGTCTACGAACTAGTTCTTGTTCGATAAAGCCACGCAGTTCAAAGTAATCAATTAAATGCCTGGCCGATGGTCTGGTTGTAGTTAAGTCAGAGAACTTATCGTCACTTAATGCAACGACAAAGCCTTCGATGACTCTAGCCATTTTGCCTTCATCTCTACCTGAATCCCAAGCTTCACCCCATAACGGATGTTCTTGCCGTATTAAATCTATTTGTTCTTGTTTAAATCGTTGCAGATCAGACATTGCTGTACTGTTTAAACTGTACGGCAAACCTAAAGCTTGTCGATCATCTTGTATAGTGCGAATAAAGTCACTTAACTCTGTGTATTTAGTCCAGCCTTCGCTAACGTCAACGCCTTCAATAAGCGCTTTCGGTGATTTAAGTTCACGACGTTTCAAACCCGGAGTTAACGGACTTACATCCATTGTGGTTTGGCGACGATACGCTGCTTGATTAAACAAGTACTCCTCGTCTTTACCGCCAAGACTTAACGTCACCCACGCACCTATTTCAGGATGTGACTGCACAAGGTCTTGATACTTTATGTACGCTTCTTCTGACACAGCAGACGCAGCAACACCATCGTTCAATTTAGTCATTCGACTAGTTAAGTACACGAACTCTTCTCCGTGTTCTTCTAAGAACAACGCTGTTCCTTCGTCGTAACCGTGTTGTCGTTGCAATTCTTTAATTTGTTCCATTAAATCTGCGTAAGGTGAAAGCATTGTTGTTGATGTAGGTGAGAACAAGCCAGCAGCAGATCGGAACATAAAGAACTGCTCTGCACGTTCTTCAGATTCTTTAACTCTTTGCAACACCCATTGTTCGTTACCTAAAAGGCTTGAAATGCCACCAGGCGTTGATTGCTCATACTCTGTTAATACTTGTTTGAAGAAGTATGTTACTTGCCGTTTCTTGGCTGGTGTGTCCATGTAAATGTTGCGTAGGTTTTGAGCGTATGCTGGAGCGAAACTTGCAAATGTTTGTTCAAAGAAACCGCCTTCAGGATGCCCAAATGGGAACATAAACTTAAACGTGTCTTCTAATGAAGGATCTTCTAACACGGCTTGCCTAATAGGTATTGACGCTAACGGTCCAACACCCGGAGTTGTTGATTGAAGCATTGACGCTAAACCTTCTTTGCTGAACCTAATATCGTTATCTATTAACGTTTGAGATAACGGACCAGGTGTTAATACGCTTGCAAGGTTTTTGACTGGTTGCGGTAACCTAAACACAATATAGCTTTGCGTAGCGAACTCACGTTTTTCTTCGTCAGTTAAATCACGACCTAATTCTTCTCGACGTTCAGCTATCTTTGCTTCATCGTATTGGTACACTTCTTCCATACCTAAGTATTTGGCGTTCCACGGTGTCTGATACATGTTGACCATTTTGCCTACAAAGTAAGGATTTTCTGTAGCGAGTTTGCTCCATCTACCTAACACTTCTTGCCAAGCGTTAAAGAATGGGAATATGTTTGCTGTGATTTCAGCGAATCTTGTTTCTTCAGCTAAATCATATAACAGATCTCTGGTTTCTTTGAGAGCTGATTTTCTAGCTTGGTCTTCTATCTTCGTTAAGCTTTTTTGCGAAATGTTTACCATGCCGTCAGCGTCTGTGTATAAGGCTAGTCTGCGGTTTACTTCTCGTTCATATTTTGTTCTGTAGTATGGGTTTCTTGATAGTTGATCGGCTGGTGTTTCACCTAGTATTTTAAACATGTTTTCAACGAACTCTCCCATAGCTCCGGTGAATGCTCCTCTGCCGTAGTCTATGGTTCGCATGTTTGGTGACGTTGATTTACCAAAGTTTGTTATGCCTGTTTCGTCACGAAATTCTTGAACAATAAATCTTAAATCACTTGTAGGAGCGTACAAGCCTTGGTCTACTTGTTCTTTGAAACGTTTGCGTAGGAGTGTTTCTACTTCGTTCCAAGTGACATTACCGCCTGCTGCTGCCTTCGCACGCAAATCGTCAAAGCCAACACCAGAAGGCAATATCTCATTAAATTCATCAATAATGTCTCTAGCTTTTTGTGTAAAGTTAACAACGTCAGGTTCAGTATGGTATTTAATTGCGTCAGTTAAACCAAGCCTTGCTCTCAAATCACTATTTTCACGCAACAACTTAGCTAAACCTTCAACATCGTCAGACCAGGCAAGTTTGTAAAATTCAGGATGCCTGTCACTGATCTTTGTGGCACGCCCAAGCAAAGCATCCCAGCCTTTAACGTATTGCGCTTTTGTAGTGCTTGCAGAAGTTATATCCCAGAGTTCCCAGTCAGCGTCAACAAATCGAAGGATCTCACGCTTTTGTGCTTGAGTAACGCCTTGCATTAATGAAGATGTGCTTCTAGTTGATGAAACAGACGCAGAAATAATTTCACGGAAATCAGCAGTATCACCGTATCCGTTACGCAATGTCGCACCGTATACGCTCATGTTAGCCATGCCAGCTTTGTCCATTAAAACATGCGCTCGTTCTAAATTGTCAGTAATGTCATCAATGTTTTCAATACTTACCCCTTCAGGTGTAATGACATCAATGGCTTCTCGCATACCGTCGGCTCTTGCAAGCATTGTTTCTGCTTGTTGTCGAAGACCTGCGTCACCGTTTTCTAACGCTTCAGATAATAATTTTCTAGCTTCTACTTGCAGTCCTTCTGCGACTGTTAACCCGGCTTGCCGTCTTGCTACGTTTCGTACTCGTTGGTATCGTCTAGCTCCGTAAATAGTTGACCAAGCTATTGCTGGCGTAAAGCCAAACAATGCTGAACCTATTGCTAGCCTCGCTAAACCTGCTTTAGTCATTAATTGTTGTGTTGGTTTAGGCAGGAACTTGTTAACTTTAGTTTGATTTAAATTTATTTCATTAACTCTTGAATCAATTAAATCGTCTATCGTTACGCCTTTAGATTCGTAATACCTTAAAGCATCGCCCAAATTTTTAACATCAGCGTTTTGCTCAACGGCTTTATCAAATATTTTAGGAACAAAATCATCAAGTCCCATCTCAACGCCACGAGTCGCATACACATTACGCATATCACCAAAGCCACCAATAAGATTACGCAACTCGTTCATCACACCCAAATCAGCAGCACGACGCAACGTTTCATCCAACTGCACACGACCAGGCCATTTAGGAGTCAACAACACGAAAGGTCGCCAAATTTGCATAGTTGACGTAGCTAACGAACTACCAGATGTTCCGACAAGCCTAGCCCCATCTTTAGTTTTCTGTAACGTTCGTGTCCTACGATTACCAAACTTATTAAACGTTCTATTTATTTCAGTATTGACAAGATCCCAACGTGGCATAACGCCTGACTGACGCATCTGCTGAGGAGTCATACCTGTCATAATTGTATGAATAGTTTTTGTTTCAGGGTCTTGCACTCTATACGTTGTTTGTTTATTTGTCGCTGATATTGTTCGACGGCCAGGTCGGTCAGTGTCCATGCCTTTCCTAGCTTGACTAGCTTCGTTAATTGTTCTACCGCTTTGTAAACTATCCCCTATTGTCAGTTTCTCATCAATTTGTTTCTCAATTTGCTTTCTGGCTTCTATCATGTTGTCAGCTAAACCAGATTTCATACCTTTGCTTGTTTCACTAATAAGTTCATCTGCTTTCCGAGACAAATTATCAACAGCATCATCAAACAATTGTTTAAACTGAACTGGGTCACCACCCCTAGCAGTTATCCTGGCCCACTCACCAAGCAACTGGTCAATTTCGGTTCTAGTAATAATTCGTTGGTTTCTAGCTTTGCCTGCTACTTTGCCCGGTATTTTAACTCTTGACGCTGCTTGAAGCATTCTTTCAAATTGTGTAAACGCTTGAGTGTCTTGAAAATCTATTAACGCTTGAGGGTTACGTTCTGAGAAGAATCGTAGTTTGCGGAAACCTAAAGGATTGACAACGCTTCTAACGTAGTATTCTTCGTATCCTCCGTTAATGTCTTTTCTATCTCCGAAACGTTTCTCTAATCGATTTATTGATCTGGTGAAATAATCTCCGAATGCGTCTGTGTAAACTTTAGCAACAGACGCTGGTGGTTCAGCTATTGATTTTAATTGAGCTACTTTCATGTTCTCTAAGCCAGCTATCCGACGCAACATCATTTCAGTCAAATCTTGAAGATCAGCGTTCGTGCCAAGAATGTCAGGATACTTCAAAGTAGGTTGACCATTCTCATCAAACACTTTCCTACCTTGAGACTCAATCACACCTAAGTAACCGTCGTACATGGTCACCCAATCAACGTCATTTAAACCAGCAGATTTCTCAGCGACTTCTTTCTCTAACCGAGCTTTCTCAGCTTTCATTTCTTTCGTTACTGCTTTTTCAACATTTTCACTATCAGCTATTAACTGCC